>Ga0116151_10003276_pt1 | contig 14572 bp, 15 predicted proteins | sample AD_UKC117_MetaG_FD_89893 | JGI IMG/M metagenome (GOLD analysis project Ga0116151, IMG submission 89893) | Active sludge microbial communities of municipal wastewater-treating anaerobic digesters from Hong Kong - AD_UKC117_MetaG | ecosystem: Engineered > Bioreactor > Anaerobic > Digestate...
ACCGCAACTTTGTCTCCGTCATCCTCGGCGGCTTCGGCGGCGCGGCCGTGGCGAGTGCCGCGATCGAGGGCGAGATGATCGCCATCGACGCCGACGGCGTGGCCGCCGCGCTCGACGAGGCCGACAGCGTCATCATCGTGCCGGGCTACGGCATGGCGGTGGCCCAGGCGCAGCAGTCGATTTCCGAGCTGACCAAGCGGCTGCGCGCCAAGGGCAAGGAGGTGCGCTTCGCGATCCATCCGGTCGCCGGCCGCCTGCCGGGGCACATGAACGTGCTGCTTGCCGAGGCCAAGGTTCCCTACGACATCGTGCTCGAGATGGACGAGATCAACGCCGACTTCCCCTCCACGGACGTCGCCATCGTCATCGGCTCGAACGACATCGTGAACCCGGCCGCCCAGGAGGATCCGGGCTCGCCGATCGCCGGCATGCCGGTGCTCGAGGTCTGGAAGGCCAAGCAGGTCTTCGTGATGAAGCGCGGCCAGGGAACCGGCTATTCCGGCATCGAGAACCCGCTCTTCTTCAAGGAGAACACCCGCATGTTCTACGGCGATGCCAAGGCGAGCGTCGACGCGCTGCTCACGCGCATCACCTGAGCGCCCGGCCGGGCGCCGGCCCGGCCGCCGCCAAATGCCTTGCCCCCCGCGCCGGGCTGTGCGACAGACACTCCCGGCGGTTCGTGGAGTTCCGTGTCATAAGTCTCTGGTTTGAAATGGTTGCGATCCCGCTTGTCTTCCCGTCCCCCGCGCCGAAGGGGCGTCGCGCGTGACGCTCGTCACCACGACCGACGCGCTGGCCCGTTTCTGCGCCGGGAGCGCCGATTCGCCCTATGTCACCGTCGACACCGAGTTCCTGCGCGAACGGACCTATTACGCCCAGCTCTGCCTCGTGCAGCTCGCCCGCCCGGGCGAGGGCGAGGAGAACGCGATCCTGATCGACGCCCTCGCCGAGGGCCTGTCGCTGGAGCCGCTCTACGAGCTCTTCCGCAACCGCGCGGTCACCAAGGTTTTCCATGCCGCCCGGCAGGATCTGGAGATCTTCGCGACCGCCGCCGGCGTGCTGCCCGAGCCCTTCTTCGACACCCAGGTCGCGGCGATGGTCTGCGGCTACGGCGACCAGGTCGGCTACGAGACGCTGGTGCGCCAGATCGCGCGCGCCGGCATCGACAAGTCCTCGCGCTTCACCGACTGGAGCCGCCGGCCGCTCAGCGAGGCCCAGAAGGCCTATGCGCTGGCCGACGTCACGCATCTGCGCCGCATCTACGAGGTTCTTGCCAGGCGGCTGGAGGCGACGGGGCGCGCCGCCTGGGTCGAGGAGGAGCTGGCGGTCCTGACCGACCCCGCGACCTACCGCAGCGATCCCGCGGATGCCTGGATGCGGATCAAGACCCGCTCGAACGCGCCGCGCTTCATCGCGGCGCTGCGCGAGCTCGCGCGGCTGCGCGAGACCCTCGCCATCGCCCGGGATGTGCCGCGCAACCGCATCCTCAAGGATGACGCCCTGCTGGAGCTGGCCGCCAACCGGCCCCGCACCCCGGAGGATCTGGGCAAGTCGCGCCTGCTCCTGCGCGAGGCGCGGCGCGGCGAGGTCGCCGAGGGCATCCTCGCCGCCATCGCCGCCGCCGAGGCGGTGCGGGTCCAGGACGTTCCGCGCCCCCCGGAGGCGCCGGCGCGGCGCGCCGGGGCCGAGGCGCTGGGCGAGCTCCTGCGGGTGCTGCTCAAGGCCCGCGCCGAGGCCGAGGGCGTGGCGCAGCGGCTGATCGCCTCCAGCGCCGACCTCGACCGCATCGCCTCGGAGGAGGCGCCGGAGGTGCCGGCGATGGCGGGCTGGCGGTTCGAGCTCTTCGGGCGGGACGCGCTGCGGCTCAAGCGCGGCGAGATCGCGCTGTCCGCCGACGGATCGAGCGTTAGGGTGGTCGAGCTGGCGCCGGCCGAGCCGCCGCGGCTCAGGGCAGGCGAAGTGTCCTGACCTGGTCCGCGCCGGTGATCCGGACGGTCTTGACCTTCTTCAGCGCCAGCGCGGGAATGAAGAGCGCGGCCTCGATCTCGCGCGTCCGCGTCGGGCCGACCGCCTCCACCACGTCCGGCGGGACCGCCACCAGCTGATAGGCCAGCACGCCCGCGGCATCCGGCTCGCCGCCGTTCTCCGCCAGGAGGTCGCCGGCGTAATAGCCTTGCGTGGGGGCGACGCCATAGACCCGCAGGATCAGCCCGTAGAGCCCCTGATCGACCTCTGCGTCCCGCAGGGGGATCGCCACCGGTTCGGGCGGCGGATCGGGGCGCAGCTGATAGGCCCCGGTGCCGGCGCCCTCCCGCCCCAGAAAATCCGGGATCTCGTAGGAACAGCCGGCGAGGCCGAGAAGACAGCCGAGGATCAGGGGTCCGTGTCGCATTCGTCCGCGCCGCAATTCCGGTCCCGGGGCATAGACGCTCGCGCGGGCCTTGGAAAGGCCAAACTCCGCGCTGCCGCCGCCTGGATCTGGACGCGGCCCCGGCAAGGGCTTACATCGCAGCCCAACCGCAGCTCAGGACATGCCGCGTGGCCACCGAACGCTTCGAGGAGATCGTCGAGGATTTCGCCTTCCTGGAGGATTGGGAGGACCGGTACCGCTATGTCATCGACCTCGGAAAGGCGATGCCGGCGCTCGACGACGCGCTGAGGACGCCCGAGACCAAGGTCGAGGGCTGCGCCAGCCAGGTCTGGATCGTGCCGCGGCTCGAAGGTGCCGGCCGCGCGGCCCGCTTCGACTTCCGCGGCGATTCGGATGCGATGATCGTGCGCGGCCTGATCGCGGTGCTGCACGCGCTCTATGCCGGGCTCGATCCCGGGCAGGTGCTGGCCGTGGACGCGTCGGGCGAGCTCGGGCGGCTCGGGCTCGACCAGCATCTCTCCTCGCAGCGGTCGAACGGGCTGCGGGCCATGGTGGGACGGATGCGCGCCATCGCCCAGGGCGCGCTGGCGCAGGCTTGAGATCTTGGAGACGGCAAGGGACATGACCACGACATTGCAGGCCCTGCTAGCGGGGCGCGACTGGCTGCTGGCGGACGGCGCCACCGGCACCAACCTCTTCAACATGGGGCTCGAATCCGGCGAGGCGCCGGAATTGTGGAACCTCGCCGCGCCGAAGAAGGTGCGCGCGCTCTATGACGGCTCGATCGGGGCCGGCAGCGACCTGTTCCTCACCAACAGCTTCGGCGGCAACGCCAGCCGGCTCAAGCTGCACGACGCCGACGGGCAGGTGCGGGAGCTGAACCGGATCGCCGCCGCCATCGGCCGCGAGGCCGCCGATGCCGCCGGGCGGCCGGTGGTGGTCGCGGGCTCCATGGGGCCGACCGGCGAGATCATGGCGCCGCTCGGCCCGCTGACCGTGGCGGCGGCGGCGGACATGTTCGAGGAACAGGCGCGCGGCCTGCTCGAGGGCGGCGCGGACGTGCTCTGGGTCGAGACGATCTCGGCCCCCGACGAATTCGAGGCGGCCGCGCTCGGCATCGCGCGCACCGGCGCGCCCTGGGTCGGAACCATGAGCTTCGACACCGCGGGGCGCACGATGATGGGCGTGACCTCGGGCGACATGGTCCGCCTCGTGGCCGGGCTCGCGCATCAGCCGCTGGCCTTCGGCGCGAATTGCGGCGTCGGCGCCTCGGACCTCTTGCGCACCGTGCTCGGCATGGCCGCGGCTCAGCCCGCCCTGCCGATCGTCGCCAAGGGCAATGCCGGCATCCCGAAGTTCGTCGACGGCCACATCCACTACGACGGCACGCCCGAGCTCATGGCCGATTACGCGGTGCTCGCGCGCGACTGCGGCGCGAAGATCATCGGCGGCTGCTGCGGCACCACCCCGGCCCATCTCGCCGCCATGCGCCGCGCGCTCGAGACCACGGAGCCAGGACCGGCGCCCGATCTCGCCGCCATCAGCGCGCGGCTCGGCGAATTCTCCTCCGGCAGCGACGGCATGGAGCCCGAGAGCGGCGGCGGCGGACGCGAACGCCGCCGGCGGCGCGGCTGAGGGCAGGCCTCAGAAGAGCTCCAGCTGCCGCGCCGCGCCCCCGGGCACGGCGAAGCGATCGCAGCGCAGCGCCGGCAGCTCGCGGTCGAGCCCCAGCCGGCGCGCCGCGACCTCGAACCGCCGGGCGATCAGCCCGGCATGGATGCCGCTCCCCGACATGCGCCGGTGCCAGGCGGGATCGTAGTCGCGCCCGCCCCGGGTCTCGCGCACCCGCGCCATGACCGAAGCCGCGCGCAGGGGCCGCGCCGCCTCCAGCCATTCGCGAAAGAGCGGCCCGACCTCCAGGGGAAGGCGCAGGAGGATGTAGCTGGCCGCGGAGGCGCCCGCGTCCCGGGCCGCCGTGAGCAGGGCCTCGATCTCGTGATCGGTCAGCCCCGGGATCACCGGCGCGATCATCGCCCGGACCGGCACCCCGGCCGCCGCGAGGCGCCGGATCACCGCCAGCCGCCGCTCCGGCGCCGCCGCCCGCGGCTCGAGACTGCGCGCCAGATCCCGGTCGAGGGTGGTGAGCGAGATTCCGACCCGCGCCAGCCCCGCCGCCGCCATGGCGCCGAGGATGTCGATATCACGCTCGATCAGCGCGCCCTTGGTGACAACCGTCACCGGATGGCCGAAATCCCGCAGCACCTCGAGGATGCGCCGCATGATGCCCAAGCCGCGCTCGGCCGGCTGGTAGGGGTCGGTGTTGGTGCCGATCGCGATCGGCGCCGGCCGGTAGGACGGCCGCGCCAGCTCCGCCGCCAGCCGCTCCGGCGCGGTGGGCTTCGCGGTGATCCGCGTCTCGAAATCGAGCCCGGGCGAGAGGCCGAGGAAGGCGTGGCTGGGCCGGGCGAAGCAATAGACGCAACCGTGCTCGCAGCCGCGATAGGGGTTGATCGAGCGGTCGAATCCCACGTCCGGAGAGCGGTTCCGGGTGATGACGCTGCGCGGCGCCTCGAAGGCGATCTCGGTGCGCAGCAGCGGCGGATCCTCCTCCGCCCCCCAGCCGTCGTCCACCGCTTCGCGCGCATAGGGCTCGAACCGGCCGGCGGCGTTGCTGGCCGCGCCGCGCGCCCTCGTGCGCGGGCCGCGCGGCGGAATGGGAGGCGGCTGGGACATGCTCCCGAGCCTAGAACAGAAAGAGAACATCCGCAAGGCCGACGCGCCCCTCGAACAGCCGCGTCGGTGGACGATTGCAGCGGGTCGCTTTCGTTCGCAACCGCTATTCGAATTTGACGTAGGGACCGGAATCGCGCTTCTATGGCTGGGCGCCTGTGAGCGAGAAGGAGCGGGTAATGTCTGGGGACGACGAGCTGATTCTGAGCGAGCTGCCGGATGACGAACTGGTCCCGCAGATCCATGACGACCTCTACGACGGGCTGAAGGACGAGATCGTCGAGGCGGTCAACATCCTGCTCGAACGCGGCTGGACGCCCTACGACATCCTGACCAAGGCGCTGGTCGAGGGCATGCGCATCGTCGGCATCGACTTCCGCGACGGCATCCTCTTCGTGCCCGAGGTGCTGCTGGCGGCCAATGCCATGAAGGCCGGCATGGGGATCCTGAAGCCGCTGCTGATCGAGACCGGCGCGCCGCGCCTGGGCAAGATGGTGATCGGCACAGTGAAGGGCGACATCCACGACATCGGCAAGAACCTCGTCTCGATGATGATGGAGGGCGCGGGCTTCGAGGTGGTGGATCTCGGCATCAACAACCCGGTCGAGAAGTACCTCGAGGCGCTGGAGCGCGAGGAGGCCGACATCCTCGGCATGTCGGCGCTGCTGACCACCACCATGCCCTACATGAAGGTCGTCATCGACACGCTGAAGGAAAAGGGCGCCCGCGACGACTACATCATCCTGGTGGGCGGCGCGCCGCTCAACGAGGAGTTCGGCCGGGCGATCGGTGCCGACGCCTATTGCCGCGACGCGGCGGTGGCGGTCGAGACTGCCAAGGACTTCATCGCCCGCAAGCACAACCAGATGCGCCGCGCCTCGGTGTGAGGCAGGGCGCGCCCCGGCGCGCCTGCCCGAGACCGGAAACCCGTCGGGGCATCTGGCCGGGCGGGGCAGGGGCGCCTAGATGGGATCCATGGACCTCGACGACCGCAGTCTGACCGAAACGGGCATCGACGCGCCGGAGCGGCCGCAGGGCCGGGTGCTGATCCTGGCCTGCGGCGCGCTCGCCCGCGAGATCCTCGCGCTCAGGCGCCTGAACGGCTGGGACCACATGGATCTGCAATGCCTTCCGGCGAAGCTGCACCTCTGGCCGGACCGGATCCCCGATGCCGTCGAGGCCGCCGTGGTCGAGGCGCGGCCCCGCTACCGGGCGATCTTCGTGGCCTATGCCGATTGCGGCACCGGCGGATTGCTCCAGGCGCGCTGCGACGCCCTCGGCGTGGAGATGATCGCCGGCCCCCATTGCTACAGCTTCTTCGACGGCAACGAGACCTTCGCCGCGCGCGGCGACGCGGAAATGACCGCCTTCTATCTCACCGATTTCCTCGTGCGCCAGTTCGACGCCTTCGTCTGGAAGCCCATGGGCCTCGACCGCCATCCCGAACTGCGCGACATGGTCTTCGGCAATTACGAGCGGCTGGTCTATCTCGCCCAGACCGAGGATCCCGCGCTCGACCGGCTGGCCGAGGACGCCGCCGACCGTCTCGGCCTCGACTACGAGCGCCGCTTCACCGGCTACGGCGACCTGCCGGCGGCGCTGCGCGCGATCTGACCGCCCATCCCGCGCCCGCGGGCCGGCTTCGGCTGCCGCGGCTGTAACGCTCGCCCTCCCGGCCGCGAATCGCCCCGCGGGACGGCCGCCGGCGCAGGGAGGACAGGCATGCATATCCGACGCGAATTGCAGCTCATGCTCGTCGCGGGCCTGATCGGCATGGTGCTCCTGGTGGCGCTGCTGATGTTCTATTGCCTCGCGGCCGACATGACGTCTGTGCATCTCGCCGTGCTCGCGGTGCTGACCACCACCGGGCCGCTGATCGCCCGCGTCTTCGAGGGGCTCGTCCGCCGGCGCCAGCGCCTGCTCGGGCTCGACATGAACTGCCTCGAGGCCGACGACGAGCTGCTGGTCGCCCGCGTCGCGCCGCTCGCCCTGCCGGTGATCGGCACGCTCTTCGCCTGGTTCGTCGTGCTTTGAGCGAGTGCCGGCCGCGCGGCCGGAACCTCGGCGGATTCGGCTGTTAACACTTTTTGGTATATAAATCATAGCATTACGATCTGTCCCCATGGGGACAGCGGATTCTCCGCCCGGAACGGCCGTCGGCCGCCCTTGACCTGCCGGGCGGCCTGGATGAGGCTCGGGAGCGCGAGCACACAACCTGGGGAGCATCATGACACGGACATTGCGGGCCGCCATCGCCGCAGTGGCGCTGGCGGCATCCGGGCCCGCGCTGGCGCTGAACATCTGCGTCGAGGGCGCCTATCCGCCGTTCTCCGAGACCGCCGTGGACGGCAGCATCGTCGGCTTCGACGTCGATATCGCCAATGCCCTCTGCGCCGAGATCGGCGAGGAATGCGCCCTGGTCAAGGTCGACTGGGACGGCATCATTCCCGCGCTTCTGGAGAAGAAATGCGACGCCATCGTCGCCTCGATGTCGATCACGGCGGAGCGCATGGCGGTCATCGACTTCACCAAGAAATACTACCAGTCGCCGCCGATGATGATCGCAGCCGCGGATTCCGGCCTGGTCGCGACGCCCGAGGGCATGGCCGGCAAGGTGATCGGCGTGCAGCGCGGCACCACCCACAACGCCTATCTCGACAAGTACTACGGCGCCTCCGAGATCCGGCTCTACGCCAGCCAGGACGAGGCGAACCTCGACCTCGCCGCCGGCCGCGTCGATGCGGTGATGGCCGACAGCGTCGCGCTCAGCCTGGGCTTCCTCAAGACCGAGCGCGGGGCCGGCTTCGTCGCGCTGGAGGGCGATTTCTACGAGCCCGAGATCCATGGCGCCGGGGTCGGCATCGGCATCCGCAAGGAGGACACCGACCTGCGCGACAGGCTCTCCGCGGCGATCGACGCCATCCGCGCCAACGGCACCTACAAGGAGATCGAGTCGCAGTATTTCGACTTCGACATCTACGGCGGCGAAAACTAGGCCCGAGCGGCGGACCGGCACCGGGGCCCGATGGAGAGCCTGATCCGATACGCGCCGCTCCTCGCGGGTGGCGCCGTCGTCACCCTGTCGCTGGCCCTGCTGTCGCTCGCCCTCGCCACCCTGCTCGGCGGCCTCGGGGCCGCCGGCAAGCTCGGCGGCGGCCCGTTCCTCCGCACCCTCGCGCTCGCCTATACGACCGTGGTGCGCGGCGCCCCCGATCTGGTCTGGCTCTTCCTCGTCTATTTCGGCGGCCAGAGGCTGGTCAACGACATCACCGGCGCGCTCGGCCTCGGCCAGGTCGCCGTCACGCCCTTTCTCGCCGGGGTCTTCACCATCGGGATGATCTACGGCGCCTATCTCACCGAGACCTTTCGCGGCGCCTATCTCACGATCCCGCGCGGCCAGACCGAAGCCGCGATGGCCCTCGGCCTGCGCGGGCTGCCGCTGCAACGCAAGGTGGTCATCCCGCAGCTGATCCGCTTCGCCCTGCCCGGATACGGCAATGTCTGGCAGGTGCTGGTCAAGGCGACCGCGATCGTCTCGGTCATCGGGCTCCAGGACCTGGTCGGGCTCGCCAGCGACGCCGGCAAGTCCACGCGCGAGCCCTTCGTCTTCTTCTCCGCGGTGCTCCTCGCCTATCTGCTGATCACCTGGGTCTCGCAGACCCTGCTCGGGCTCCTCGAACGGCGCGCCGCCGCGGGTTTCGCCGATGCACGCTGATCTGGTCATCCTCAACTGGCATCTCTTCGCCTCCGGGGCGTGGATGACGCTGCAGCTGACCTTCCTCGCGCTGGCGATCGGATTCTCGATCGCGCTGCCAGCCGGTCTCGCGCGGGCGCGCAGGGTGCGGGTCGTCTCGCCACTGATCAACGGCTATGTCTATCTCTTCCGCGGCACGCCCTTGCTGGTGCAGACCTTCCTGATCTATTTCGGCCTGGCGCAGTTCGAATGGATCCGCGGCAGCTGGGCCTGGACCTTCCTGCGCGACCCCTGGTGGTGCGCCTTGATCGCCTTCTCGCTCAATTCGGGGGCCTATGGGACCGAGATCATCCGCGGCGCGATCGTGACCACCGGGAAGGGCGAGCTCGAGGCCGCCTGGGCGCTGGGCCTTTCGCGCCGCCAGGTCGACTGGCTGGTGCTGTTGCCCTCCGCACTCCGCCGCTCTCTGCCGCAATATGGCAACGAGGCGGTCTTCATGCTGCAGGGCTCGGTGGTCGCGAGCGTCATCACGCTCCAGGACATCCTCGGGGCCGGGCGCACGCTCAATGCCCGATATTACCTCGCCTACGAGGGTTTCCTCGCGGCCGCGATCCTCTACATGGCGATAACCTTTCTGCTGGTCCTGGCGTTTCGAGGCCTCGAAGGCCGCTACCTGCGCCATCTCCGGCCGCGTGGAGTCAGGTGACGTGACGACGACCGAAGATCCCGCCCACCAGGTCGTCCGGCTCCGGCCGAATGTCGACCCGCGAGCCTTGCGCCGCGGCGCCCCCTGGGTCTACGCCGACCAGATCGTGCTCGACCGGCGCAGTCGCGCAATTCCCGCGGGCTCCATCGTGGAAGTGCAGGATGCCGGGCGCAGCCCGATCGCGCTCGCCGCCTTCAACGGCGCATCTAAGATCGCCCTGCGGATCCTCGACCGCGATCCCGGGGCCGCGATCGGCACCGAGTGGTTCGCCGCGCGATTCAGCAGGGCCTTGGCCCTGCGCGAGGCGCTCTTTCCGGAGCCCTATTACCGGCTCGTCCATGCCGAGGCCGACGGGCTGCCCGGGGTGGTGGTGGACCGGTTCGGCGCCGCGGCGGTGGTGCAGCCCAATGCCGCCTGGGCGGAGGCGCATCTGGGGGATCTGGTGACGGCGCTCGTGGCTGTGACCGGGGTCACGGAGGTCTTCAAGAACGGCAGCGGCCGGGCACGCGGGCTCGAAGGGCTCGACGAGGATTCCGCGCTGATCCGCGGCAGCCTCGAGGGTCCGGTGGAGGTGCCGATGAACGGCGCCACCTATCTCGCCGATCTCGCGCAGGGCCAGAAGACCGGCCTCTATTTCGACCAGCGGCCGAACCACGCCTTCGCCGCCCGGCTCGCCGGCGGGCGCCGCGTGCTCGACGTGTTCTCCCATGTCGGGGGCTTCTCCCTGGCGGCGCTGGTGGCGGGCGCGGCCTCGGCGGTCGCCGTCGACGGATCCGCACCCGCCCTCGATCTCGCCCGTGGCGGCGCAGAACGGAGCGGCGTGGCGGATCGCTTCGAGACGCGAAAGTCGGACGCCTTCGCCGCAATCGAGGCGATGACGGCGGAGGGCGCCCGGTTCGGGCTGGTGATCTGCGATCCTCCGGCCTTCGCGCCGTCGAAATCCGCTCTCGAAGCCGGGCTTCGCGCCTACGAGCGGCTGGCGCGAATGGCCTCGGCCCTCGTCGAGCCGGACGGATTTCTGGTGCTCTGCTCCTGCAGCCACGCCGCCGATCTCGCCAAGTTCCGCGCGGCCTGCCTGCGCGGCATCGGCAGGGCGGGGCGCTCGGCGCAGATCCTGCACACCGGAGAGGCGGGGCCGGACCATCCGGTGCATCCCGCGCTGGCCGAGAGCGGCTATCTCAAGACGCTGTTCTTCCGGTTGGGTCCGTGAGGGTCCTGCTCGACGCCTGCGTGCTCTTTCCCAGCGTCCTGCGCGAGATGCTGCTGGGCGCTGCGCGGACCGGGGCCTTCCTGCCGCTCTGGTCGGAAAGAATCCTCGAGGAATGGGCGCGGGCGACCCGCCGCCTGCCCGCCGGCGCCGAGGCGGTCGCCCGCGCCGAGATCGCGGCGATGCGCGCGGCCTGGCCCGAGTCGGAAGTGGCGGTGGACGAGGACCTGCTGCTGGCGCTTTCCCTGCCTGACCCGGACGACCGGCATGTGCTGGCGGCGGCGATCGCGGCGGGGGCGGAGGTGCTGATGACCCTCAATCGCAGGGATTTCCCGCCCCGGACCCTCGCGAGGCACGGCTTGCTCCTGCGCGAGCCGGACGGTTTCCTGACCGAGCTTCACCACGAAGGATTCGACCTGGTCGGGGTGGCGTCCGACGTCCTGGCGCGCGCGGAATCCGTCTCCGGTCGGGAGCAGGCCCTGCGGGGCCGTCTCAAGCGCGCCGGGCTGCCGCGGCTCGGCAAGGCGCTCGCGGTGTCGCCGACCGCCGGGCACCCCACGTGATCCGGGATGCGGGCCGCGGATGCGATCGACGTGGCACAGTGAACAGCCGCCGCCGCTACGGAACCGGGCCCTACCGATAACCCTTTTGGCGAATCGCGAAGACCCTGAGCAGGGCGCCGACGAGCGCCAGTGCGGCCGTGGGCGCGCGCGCGACGCCGATGACCTCGTCGTCGTCGCGTGCTCCCGATTCGCGCAAGGTGCAGGTCCATTGGCTGTCCGGCAGCCGCGCGGCACCTGAGAGCGATACCGACCATCCCGGCAGCTCGCTCGCCACAAGGCGCAGGGCGGCGTCGGCCGAATCGGCCACGCCCGCGGTGGCTCCCGCGGCATGGCCGCTCGCCGCCAGCCCCTCGAGGACCGCGAGTCCGAGCGGCAGATCCGCATGGCTCGCGGCTTCGATTCGATCCACGAGCGCCTGTATCTCCTTGCCGGACATGGGTGATCCTCTCGATTCTCAGGACATGGACCGAAGCAGACTCTGCCCGGCCCCGGCGTGGCCGATAGCAGCGACGCTATCGGATCGCAGGTCGGGCCATATTGACGGAGATCATGGCGATGGCGGCTTTTTTTGTCAAAGAGGCCGACATGCTAGGAAGCAAAGGGCAGGGATGATGGACAAGCTGCGGAGCGTCGTCTGGTTCGAGGATCTGTCCCGCGGGGACGTCGGATTGGTCGGCGGCAAGAACTCGTCGCTCGGCGAGATGGTGCGAACCCTCGGCGAGCAGGGCATCCGCGTGCCCCCCGGCTTCGCCACGACCGCGGACGCCTTCCGTTCGTATCTCGACGCGAACGGTCTCAACGAGATGATCGCCGAGACGATGGCGCGGCTGAAGGCCGGGAAAGTGACGCTCCAGGAAGCGGGCCAGTCGGTGCGCAAGGCCATCGCCGCGGGCGACTGGCCCGAGGACATCCGCGACGCCATCCTGGCCAGCTATCGTGCGCTGTCGGAGCGCGCCGGCAAGACCGACGTCTCCGTTGCCGTCCGGTCCAGCGCGACGGCCGAGGATCTGCCCGACGCCAGTTTCGCGGGGCAGCAGGAGACCTTCCTCAACGTCCGCGGCGAGGCCTCGCTGCTCGATGCCTGCCGGCGCTGCTATGCTTCGCTCTTCACCGATCGCGCCATCACCTACCGGAGCGTCAAGGGCTTCGACCACAGCCAGGTGGCGCTCTCGGTCGGGGTGCAGCAGATGGTGCGCTCCGACACTGGCGGCGCGGGCGTGATGTTCTCCATCGACACCGAATCGGGCTTCGACAAGGTGGTGCTGATCAACGCCGCCTGGGGGCTCGGCGAGAACGTGGTCCAGGGTGCGGTTACGCCGGACGAATACGAGGTCTTCAAGCCCCTGCTCGACACCCCGGGCCTCTCGCCGGTCATCGAGAAGAAGCTCGGCGCCAAGGAGCGCAAGATGATCTATGGCGGCGAGGCCAGCGACACGCGGAACGTGCCGACCTCCAAGGCGGAGCGCGCCGCCTTCGTCCTGAGCGACGGGGAGATCATCGAGCTCGCCCGGCAGGCCTGCACCATCGAGAAGCATTACGGCCAGGCGATGGACATGGAATGGGCGCGCGACGGCGACACGGGCGAGATCTTCATCGTCCAGGCCCGGCCGGAGACCGTGCAGTCCCGCGCCGAGGCCGGGGCGCTGAAATCCTATACCGTCAAATCCCATGGCCGCGAGCTCCTCACCGGCCTCAGCGTCGGCGAGGCCGTGGTGGCGGGGCGCGTCTGCCTGATCGAGCACGCCCGGGACATCGGCCGGTTCGTCGACGGATCGATCCTGGTAACCGGCACCACGGATCCCGACTGGGTGCCGATCATGAAGCGCGCCGCCGCCATCATCACCGACCACGGCGGCCGGACCAGCCATGCCGCGATCGTCAGCCGCGAGCTCGGCGTGCCGGCGATCGTCGGCACCGGCACGGCGACCCATGTGCTGCATGACGAGCAGGAGGTCACGGTCTCCTGCGCCGGCGGCGACGAGGGCGCGATCTACGAGGGCATCTCGGATTACGTGGTCGAGGACCTGCATCTCGACACCATCCCCAGGACCCGCACCAACATCATGCTCAACCTCGCCAATCCGGCGGCGGCGTTCCGCTGGTGGCGGCTGCCGGCCGAGGGCGTCGGCCTCGCGCGCATGGAATTCGTCGTCAACAACGCGGTCAAGGTGCATCCCATGGCGCTCGTGCGCTTCGACGAGCTCGAGGACGGGGACGCCAAGGCCGAGATCGCCGCGCTGACCCGCTCCTATCCCGACAAGACCGAATATTTCGTCGAGGAACTGGCGCGCGGGCTCTCGCGGATCGCGGCGGTGGTCTATCCCAAGCCGGTGATCATCCGCATGAGCGACTTCAAGACCAACGAATACGCCGAGCTCCTGGGCGGGCGGCAGTTCGAGCCGAAGGAAGAGAACCCGATGATCGGCTTCCGCGGGGCCTCGCGCTATTACTCCGAGCGCTACCGCGAGGGCTTCGCGCTGGAATGCCGGGCGATCAAGCGGCTGCGCGAGGTGATGGGCTTCGACAATGTGGTGATGATGATCCCCTTCTGCCGCACCACCACCGAGGCGGACCGGGTGCTGGAGGTGATGGCCCGGAACGGGCTCGAACGCGGCAGGAACGGCCTGCAGGTCTATGTGATGTGCGAGATCCCCTCGAACGTCATCCTGGCGGCGGAATTCGCCAAGCGCTTCGACGGCTTCTCGATCGGCTCCAACGACCTCACCCAGCTCACGCTCGGCGTCGACCGGGATTCCGAATCGCTGGCCGCGGTCTTCGACGAGCGTGACCCGGCGGTGCGCTGGATGATCGAGACGGTGATCGAACGCGCCCATGCCGCCGGGGCCAAGATCGGCTTCTGCGGCCAGGCGCCGAGCAACGATCCGAGCTTCGCCAAGCTTCTCGCCGGCGCCGGGATCGATTCGATCTCCGTGACGCCCGACAGCTTCATCCGGGTCAAGCAGCAGGTCGCGGCGGCGGAAGGCTAACGGGCCAAGGAGCGGAGGGAATCGCCGGCCCGAGGGTGTGCCGGAGAGCGTGCGCGCGCGCACATATCATAACTGTCTGAAATGGAAGGTGTATTTCCGGCGTTAACTTTTGGCCGTCTTCGGGCGGTGCCTTAAGGGCCGGGTCTTGCCCCTGAGATCCGAGCCGGTGCCGCCTTCTCTTTGCGGATTTGGCAGGTGACAAATCCGCGCGCGCCTGCCTGCCGTCACGCCGAAGGCGTGCCTCCGGCACGACGGCAGGCGCGACAAGCGCGCCCGCCAGGCATGCGCGCGCGGATTGCCCGGCGATGGTGCTG
>Ga0116151_10003280_pt1 | contig 14568 bp, 15 predicted proteins | sample AD_UKC117_MetaG_FD_89893 | JGI IMG/M metagenome (GOLD analysis project Ga0116151, IMG submission 89893) | Active sludge microbial communities of municipal wastewater-treating anaerobic digesters from Hong Kong - AD_UKC117_MetaG | ecosystem: Engineered > Bioreactor > Anaerobic > Digestate...
AAACTTCTTTTAACCAAACGATTCATCAAAGTAAAAAAACACAATGAGCAGGTTCTTTGTAACTATCTTTATTCCTGCACTTTAATTGCGCCCTAACCTCCACAGGCCCAGCCAGGGTCTGTTGGAGGGAATGGGTTGCTTTTATAGTAAAATTATATCAGCAATAGGATGAAATGGTGAATTGTAAAGGGACTTGACAGATTTTAATGAAAATAATGGAGGTTAAAAAAATTATTTTAATAGGTTTAATGACAATTATATGGAAAAACTGGATAAAATATTACTAGTCACAGATTTTAGTATTGAAAATGAATACATAATAGACTATGCTATTAAACTCGCACAAAAATATGAATCTGAAATAATACCTATCCATGTTGTTCCAAATAACATTCAAGTTCAAGAGGTTAAAATACAACTTGTGGAATTATCCACCAAATTATTAAACCAGGTAGCAAAAAAAATTAAAGATGCTGGAGTTTATGCTGGTAAATATATACTAGAGCATGGTAGCTTTGATGAAGAGATTGTAAATGCTGCTAACTATACAAACTCAGATATTATTTTAATGGGTGCAGGAATTGGAATAAGTCAAAATGAATATGAGTTTAATTATTTAATAAAAAAAGTTATTCAGAAAAGCCTAAAACCGGTATGGGTAGTTCCTAATTACCTATTATTTAACCTTAGTCATATTCTTTGCCCTATCGATTTTTCAGAAGAATCAGCCTTAGCATTAGAAAAAGCTATAATCCTGGCTCGGAAATTTCGCACTGAACTGACTGTTTTCTGTGTCAACGAAACCAATTTGTTTAGAAGACTAATTGCTGATCCGAAATTGGAAAAATTAAAAAGTCATAAGCGGTCCGATATTAAAAACAAACTAGAAAAGTTCTTGGAAAACTTTTCTTTTGATAAAGTTGACTGGGATACCGAAATTCAAGCCGGTGAGCCTGCAGAAGAGATACTAAGAGCTATTCAAAAAAACGATATCGATTTACTGATTATGGCCAAAACCGGAGCCGACTGTTCAAACAAAGTTATTATAGGTTCTGTTACTGAAAATGTAATTCGAGAAACACTTTGTCCCTTAATTACAGTTATTTCCGGCTCTACTTCAAATTAATATGAAATGACAAAAAAAGGTCAGTAAAGTTTAATCTGAGATGTGATTGAATAGCCATTTTATTGAATTGTTAGTAAAAACCAGAAATAATTTTAAACACAAAAAAATAATTAATGAAATTAATTGAACCGGTTAGATATCTAAAAAACAAAAACATTAACTGGAAATCTGATAAAAAAGCCAAGTTAATAACAAATGAAACTGCTAAAAAAGCTTTCAATTTTCACAAAAATATTCCGGGTTATCGTATAAGCCCTTTAAAAAGTCTTAAGAATCTTTCAACTTTTTTTAGACTGGGAGGTATATGGGTAAAAGATGAATCAGATAGACTAAATCTAAACTCTTTTAAAATACTGGGTGGTTCATATGCAATTTATAAACACGTTAAAAAGGTTCTCGACATCAAGGACCGTGAACTTTCTTTTGCAGAATTAACCTCACCTGAAAACCAGAAAAAACTTACCGACCTTGTACTTGCTACTGCTACAGATGGGAATCATGGTAGAGGAGTTGCCTGGACAGCCAGCAAATTAAGGTTAAAGTCAATTATTTATGTTCACAAGAATACATCCGAAGCCCGAATAAATACAATTCAAAGCTATGGAGCTTCTGTAAAAATAATCGATGGGACCTACGATGATGCTGTCAAACAAGTTACTCTGGACGCTAAAAAAAATAACTGGCAAATAATTTCTGATACGGCATGGGAAGGATATGAACAAATTCCGACATGGATAATGCAGGGATATTCTAGTATGTACCTTGAAATTCAAGAGCAGATGGCAGCTCTTGGAATTATCAAACCCACTCATATATTTATTCAAGCAGGCGTTGGATCCCTGGCAGCATCTATCGTTAATTACTACAAAAATTTATTTGAGGAAGATGATCCTAAAACTGTTATTATTGAACCCGATAATGCAAATTGCATTTATCAATCTGCCTTAAGAAATGAAAAAGCACCTGTAAATGTTGAAATTATTAATAAAACAATTATGGCAGGCCTCGAATGTGGCAGTCCAAATCCAATTGCATGGGATATACTGAGAAAACAGGCTGATTACTTTGTTTCATGTCCTGATTATGTTGCGGCAAAGGGAATGAGAATTTATGCAATGCCACTACATGACGATCCACTAATTATTTCAGGAGAATCGGGGGCAGTTACCCTGGGTGCCCTAAGCTTTATTATGAAACATAATGGTCTTGTTGAGTTTAAGAAAGTTTTAAAATTAAATGCAGATTCCCAGGTCCTTTTAATTAATACAGAGGGCAATACCGACCCCATGAATTTCAGACAAGTTGTTTGGGACGGACTGGAACCGGTTCCATCAAAATTTAGGGAACAGATATAATATCAAAGAAAAATCTCATTTGTATTTTAATATATAACGAATTGTCAAAACATTATCAAATATTTACTATCTATTTTCAAGAGATGTACTTTCAATATGCTTCATATACCAGTTCAATCCAGAAATATTTGCAGGAATATCCTTAATTTTAACACTTAAAACAGGCCTATTTTCATGTTTTGCAACATCTTCTGCCAAACTTCCATTTATCAGGTGCACGATACCCGTCCTACCATGTGTTTCCATGGCAATTAAATCAGCTTCTACCTCATTGCTAAAGTCAGTAATACCTTTTTCAATGCTTGTAGCATTATAAGTATTAATAGTGTATTTAGTGAGCTTAAATTTAATTGCAAAATCTTTCATTAATCTCAAACTTACAGGAGTTGTTTCAAAATTTTTAGGTGTAATGACTTTCAACAATTCAATATGAGCATAATATAAGTCGGCAAAAAATTTAATTTTCTCAAAAGCCGAAAACGATTCACCGTAAAAGTTAGAAGCAAAAACCATCTTTTTTATATCAAAGTCGGAATTCTCCTCTTTAATTGATAATACCGGTGCATTTGAATACCTGATTACCTTTTCAGTATTTGAACCAATAAAAAATTCATTCAAACCGCTCTTACCGTGTGATCCCATAACAATTAAATCAACATCTTTGAATCGTTTGTCTACCGCAACTTCCCATAATTTTTTATTTGACAGCAATTGCTTTTGAGTTGGAATACCTCTAAGAAAACTTTTACTAAGAAGATCCTTGAGTTGTTCATTCGCCATCTCTTTTAACTCCTTATTCAATTCATCATAAAAGTATATATTGCTAAAACTCTCTGAAGGCATTGTATAATTGTGAACAAGGATTATTTCAGCCTTTACTTTCCTGGCTATGCTAGCTGCAGCTTTTAATGCATATAAAGCATGAATTGAGAAATCAGTTGGAACCAAAATTGTTTTCATGATTTTAATTTTATTTTTTCTGTTTAACTTAAATTTTATCTATCTTAATACAAATCTTATGGGTAAATTATACTGGACCCGCACAGGTTTATTCCGTTGTTTTCCGGGCATCCATTCGGGCATATTTTCTACAACCCTTATTGCTTCCTCATCGCATCCCCCCAATGCCTCTTAGTACCCTGACATCTGATATTTGACCATCTTTTTCGACTACAAAAGAAACAAATACCCGTCCTTGTATACCACTTCCTCTGGCCATCTCAGGGTATCGAATATTATCTGCAAGGTATTTCATTAACCCCTGTTCCCCACCTGGATATTCAGGCATTGACTCAACGATAGTAAAAATTGGAGCTTCTGCTTCTTCCTCTTCACCCTCCTCTTCAATTAATATAGGTATATAGGTTTCAACCTTAGTATCCTGGTCAGCCTCCACATCAATTTCAATTTCATCCTCAACTACCACATCATCCTCAACAATCTCAAAAATAGTTGATTGTTGCTGAGGACTGGGAGGCGGAGCTGGTTTTGACTGATGTGTAATTTCAACCATTTCTTCGGGAATGTCATCTACTGTTCTTGAAATCTGACCGAATTGCTTTGTATCAAAAGTTTTAATTTCAAAAGCCCACAAAACCAAACCCAAAGCTATTACCAATCCTATCTCCATGAAAATAAGCCGTTTATTTTCGAGGTCTGCTTTTGATGATTTTAGTGTTCTCATGATTTCTATTTTAATTCATTATCTTAACCAATCTTTAATTTACCAATGATGTACACTTACTTGGCAATTGCTTAACATACTAAAAAAGAGACCGTTAATATCACAATAATTTAGTTGATAATTATCAAGGTTATTATAAAGTTGTATTTTTGTTCAAATTAATAACTTGTTCATTAACAATAAATATGTTTAGAGGTTAGTCATTTTTTTTAGAAAAACAAATTATTACCCAATCTCTAAAAAGGAATTATTAGGAATTTAAACAACTATTTGCATAAATGAGAACGATATTTATATTCTTCTTTATACTAAATTGTCTTGATGTCTATTCACAGCAAGAAAGCAATTTTCCCAGTTCGGGTGTGCTCAATATTAAAAATCTTTTTAGCTCAAACTGTGACCCTGCCATTGCCTGTTACAGGATACCTACAATAGTTACAGCAACCAATGGAGATATAATTGTTGCCATCGATGAGCGAGTTCCATCATGTTCTGATTTGAAATGGAATCCTGATATTAACATTGTCATCAGAAGAAGTGTTGACAATGGAGATTCTTGGGCGCCTATAGAAACTGTGGTTAATTATCCCATCGGTCAATCCGCATCTGATCCTTCGATGATAGTTGACAAAAAAACGGGTAAAATATTCCTGTTTTTTAATTTTATGGATTTGGAAAACGAAAAAGGTGTTTACTATTTCAAAGTAGTTTCCAGTCTCGACCATGGAAAAACCTGGAGCGAACCACAAGACATCACTTCACAAATTTCCAAACCCAACTGGCATCGCGATTTTAAGTTTATCACCTCAGGAAGAGGAATTCAAACACAATCAGGGAAATTGTTGCATACCATTGTAAACCTGGAAAAAGGGTTGCACCTTTTTGGCAGTGATGACCATGGCAAAAGCTGGTTTTTATTCGAAACACCAATTTCACCTGCGGATGAATCAAAAATTGTAGAACTGGCTGATGGTACTTGGATGATAAATAGTCGTGTTAATAACGCAGGTATAAGATACAAACATATTTCGACGGACCAGGGACAAACCTGGATTTCGTCACCTGATTCTGCTCTCATCGATCCGGGATGTAATGCCAGTATCCTGAATTATTCTTACATGAACGACACCAATGAAGAAAATTGGATTGTTTTTGCCAATGCCTACTCTGGTAAAAGCAGGGAAAACCTAACCATTAGCCTGAGTTGTGACAATGGAAAAAGCTGGTCACTACAAAAATCCATTTATGATGGCAGCGCAGCGTATTCATCATTGAGTATTTTATCGAATGGTGAAATAGGTCTTTTTTTTGAAGCTAATGATTACCAGGACAATTTTTTTGTTCGATTTAATTGGAACTGGCTAACAGGTGAAAGGGAAAATTAGAAAAACTATCTGACTTATAAAACAATAGAGAATTGCTACATTCAATTGAATGCCGATACTGATAATCTAAAAAATTGAATACCCTGTTCCAGTTGTAAACTGTTCCAAAAACTTTATCCCTCTGTAAGAGTTTCCCTTTTTATTCAAACAAGGGCTCCAAACGTCAAGGCTATAGTTGTTGGGGTATATGGCGATGATTCCTCCTCCAACACCACTTTTGCCTGGCAACCCTACTTTGTATGAAAACTCACCTGATTCGTCATACAATCCGCAAGTTTGCATGATGGCATTTATTCTTTTGGTTCTGCTATGCGTCAATATCTCCTTTTTATCAGTGGTTTTTTCCCCCTGGTTGGCCAGGAACAAGAATGTTTGTGAGAGTTCTATACAATTCATCTCAATGGAACAAAGATTGAAATAAAAATCCAAGACTTCCTGAGGATCATTTTCTATATTACCAAATGATTTAATGAAGTAACACAAGGCGGTATTCCTGTATCCCACCGATTTTTCTGAGGCTGCAATATTAGGGGCATAGTATAATTTAGGATTGTCAGCAATATCCCTGACAAAATTGATAAAATCTGCAGCAGGGTTTTTCAAATTGCTGATCAAAATATCACATATGACTAAAGCTCCGGCATTAATGAACGGATTTCGAGGGATACCATTATCGGATTCAAGCTGAATAAGTGAATTGAATGCTGTACCTGAAGGTTCAACACCTGTTCTTTCCCATAGTTTGGCTCCTAACATTTGATACGCCAAGCTCAATGAAAGCACTTTTGCGATGCTTTGTACCGAAAATTTGATTTTTGTTTCCCCACAACAAAATAATCTATTATCAATAGTGCAAACTTACTCCAAAACGATTGGAGTCAACGGCAGCTAATTCAGGTATGTAAGATGCAGGTTTACCCTGATCACCTTCTTTTTTAACGCTTTCAAAAACAGTATTTATAATTTCCTGAAAATCCATTTATCTATCAAAAATATAAAACAATTATGCCATGTAAAATCAAAAAAACCAATATGTATTAATTGAAGTTTTTCAGATTAAATGTTAATTACTGTTATTCTTCTTTTAATTCTTCCATAACAATATCATTCAACGATACTTTTCGGCTGATCTTACCGGTCAGTTTTTCAATTTGCTCGTTGCGTAACATATCACGAACACCAGCCCGGGCGTTGGCAATACGAAGATTAATACCTTTTGCTTTCAACTCCATAAATAATTGCCCAATCAACTTTGCTCCTGCCCGATCTACATGAGGGGAGGTATTCAAATCCCAGATAACTGTTTTCAACGATGTGTCGGTATTATTGACTTTTATCAGGATATGATTTTCGATATAGTCAGTATTAAAGTAATAAATCGATGATTCAACCCGGAACAACAAAAGCTTTGGGAATAATTCATTGTCAGGATTTCTTAAGACGTCTGAGTATCGTTGGGTGTTCGGTATCTTTCCCAAAATAGCAACGTGAGGCATCGAAACCGCCTTAATAACCAATACCAAAGTAACAATAGCAGCAATCAATACACCTTCAAGGATACCAAAAACAAGCACACCAATTACCGCGATCATGGCAAGAACAAGTTCTGTTTTATTGGTTTTCCATAAGTGGATAAATTCTTTTACATCAACCAATCCTTTAACGGCAACTATTACAATACAGGCCAGCACCACATTAGGGAGATTCTCTAAAAGTCCAGTAAACAACAGAAGGCATATACCGATAACAGTTGAGGCAAACACCAGCGAAAGGGGTGTTTTAGCGCCAGCTTTTTCATTTACAGCGGTTTGCGACAATCCACCACTAACCGGATAACTTTGTCCGAATGCGGTTGCCAGATTAACCACACCAAGTGCTAACAATTCCTGACGGGGATTGATCTTATAACCGTTCTTCTGTGCCATTGCTTTAGCTGATGATACACTTTCGATATAGGCAAGTAAAAAACAAGCAAAAGCGAGTGTAAAAATTTTATCAAGGTCTCCTGCCTTGGTAGATGGCACATGAAACTGTGGCAAGCCTGCCGGAATCAGGCCCACAGTACCAAAACCCATCTCACCCAAAGGTGTGAATGTAATAATCAGGATTGTTGCTACAACCAACAAAATAGCTACGGGTCTGCCCGATAGAAATTTCTCACCCAAATATAGCAAAAGAATGACAATTAGCCCGAATCCAAATATATAATAATTAAACTGTGGCCATTGTTGAACAAGTTTTATCAGGCGGTCAAAAAAGTTTTCACCTAATGCCGATACCCCAAACAATTTAGGGAGTTGGGTTGTAGCAATAGCCAATGCAGCTCCAGCTTTAAAACCAAGCATTACAGAGTCACTTATAAAGTTGATAATGCCATTCAAACGTAATAGGTAAGCCAAAATACTCATGCCTGCGAAAATAAGCGCTGTAAACGAGGCAATATCCGTCCACCGCTGTGGATCCCCATTAGCCATACCCGCAATGGTAATACCAATAATGAGGGAAATGGCTGAAGTTGGCCCTATTGCAAGTTGCCTGCTGCTACCTGCAAGAGCGTAAAAAATACCCCCTAAAAGATAACCATAGATACCATATTGGGGTGGCAAACCAGCAAGAGATGCATAAGCTAGTGAAACAGGAATGGCGTAAGCCGCCAATGTAATTCCAGCAAACGCATCCTTTCCCAGCAACTTAAAAGAATAGCCTTGTATCCAGGATAATATTTGTATTTCGCTCTTTCGGAACATGATTTTCAAGATATTTCCCTATCGAAGGACCTGGTATTGCATTTTACGCTTTTCAAGTTCTTTACATATTGTAGGCAGTTGTGAAGTGTCTTGAAGATTAAAGGTAATTGTTACTTGAACATATCCTACCGGAACACTGGTTGTCGATCGCTCATGCTCAATATCATGAATACTTGCTTTCATTTTTTCCAATATGGTAATAATGGATTTTAACATACCAGCCTGATCAGGAATTAAGACCTGAATACGGGCCCGCAAACCTTCGTCCATAACTCCTTTATCAAGAATCTGTTCGAGAATTGACATATTTGCATTTCCACCGCTGATTACGGGCACAACTTTACGGCTTTTTATATCGACTCTCTGATAAAGAACGGCAGCCATGGCTGCTACACCTGCTGGTTCTGTAAGAATTTTTGCACGTTGCAGTAATAAATAGGCCGTTCGTGCCATTTCAGCATCATTTACAACAACAAGTTCATCCACTAACTTTTGGGTAATGTCATAAGTTAGATTGCCTGGCGATTTTACTGCAATACCATCAGCAATGGTGTTGGCTGAATTAAGCGTTACAGGCCTACCCTCTTCAATACTCATTTTCATAGATTGAGCCCCATTTGCTTCAACACCAATAATGCGTATTTGTGGGTTGAGTTGTTTCATAGCAATGGCAATGCCCGATATAAGTCCACCGCCACCAATAGGTACCATAACATCATCAACATCTCTTAACTGCTCGAATATTTCCAGCCCAATTGTTCCCTGCCCTGCAATTACAAAAGGATCGTTGAAAGGATGAACAAAGGTAGCTCCTGTTTTTTTGCCAAACTCAGTAGCTGCAGCTAATGCATCATCAAAGGTGTCGCCTGTTAGCACAACTTCTGCACCATAGGCACGAGTGGCAATTACTTTGAGTGGAGGTGCAAATATGGGCATAAATATCGTGCTCTTTACCCCTAAGTTCGTTGCAGCAAAAGCAACTCCCTGGGCATGATTGCCCGCAGAAGCACAAATCACACCTTTGGAGGCTTCCTCAGTTGTAAGATTCTTAATTTTATAGTAAGCACCTCTTACTTTAAATGAGCCGGTAGTCTGTAAATTTTCTAGTTTTAGATAAACTTCGGCATCCGTTATGGCTGAAAAAGATTTACTCCGCTCTAAAGATGTGTTTTTAACGACATTTTTTAATACGGATTGTGCATTTATAATGTCGCTGAATTGAGGAAATTGATTATTATTTTTGGAGTATACCACAGCCTAGCATTTTAAGAACAAATGTAAAAATAACGATGATAATACCGTATCAATTTTAGGACTAGTTCATCTTTTAATTTTTGATCAACTGTTCACTTTTACCAACTTTTTCTATAATAATTGACTCCAGCTTAATATTATCCTGTTTTTTGGTGCATCCTATTTTATTGAACAGTTTATTCTTATTGACTTTTATAATCTTAAATTCGGTTTAAAGCTTAAATTTCAATCTCATAAAATATCATTACTTTTCTTGTTAACTATGACTATTAATTCTTCAATTTCAGGATTACATCCTCCACAATTACTACCAGCCTTGGACTCTGCTTGAACTTCTTTTAATTGTGTCAATCTCTGGGTTTTTATTAATTTGATGAGTGTACTTCGCATAACTTTTTTACATAAGCAAAGCTCAAAATCCTTCATGTCTTTTTAAATTAAATGAACATATCCTAAAATCACCATTATACCGAGTATAAATCAATACATAAATAAAGCTGTCCATAAACATGGACAGCTTTAAACAAATCAATAAAAATATACGGATTCGAAATATTATTTATATCTTATGGACCATCCGCCTTTTAATCCAAAAACAAACCAACCCAAGTATAATGCACCAATTGCAAATATGGTATCACCAATCACTCTTAGCCAACGAATAAATTCCAGGGTTGGCGATTCAAGGAATTCGGCTGAACGAGCATACCATAAGCCATGTTTTACACTAGCTACTGTTTGTGCAAGCCCGACTGGTAATACGCTCAGCACTACCATCAATAATAAACCTATATTCAATGACCAAAACGCGTATTTAATTGTCTTTTCTTTCCATATTGCTTTTAAATCCATGTCTCTAAGTACAAATAGCATTAATCCAATACCCAGCATCCCATATACCCCAAATAGTGCTGTATGTCCGTGAACTGGTGTCGTATTTAACCCTTGCATATAATAAAGAGCAATGGGAGGATTGATTAAGAATCCAAAAATTCCTGCGCCCAATAAATTCCAGAATGCGACAGATACAAAAAAGTAAATGGGCCATTTGTAGGCATTTACCCACTCACTTGCCCTACTTAATCTTATATTATGATAGGCTTCAAAGCCCATAAAAACCAAAGGTGCCACTTCAAGCGCACTAAAGGAGGCCCCTAGGGCTAATACGGCAGTTGGCGTTCCTGTAAAGTACAAATGGTGAAAGGTCCCCAATATTCCACCAGTTAGAAAAATGATTGTTGAGAACAATACACTTGAAGTTGCTATGGATGCTCTAATGAGCTGCATACGAACAAACAAAAATGCAATGGCCACGGTTGCAAACACTTCAAAAAATCCCTCTACCCATAAATGTACGACCCACCATCTCCAGTATTCAGCAACAGATAAGTGTGTTTGTTGCCCCCACATCAAGCCGGCTCCATAAAAAGCAGCGATAGCGATCGAAGCAATCAGGAACAAAACAAGCAAATGGCGGTTTTCACTTTTTGCCTTTATAGCGGGCCAAATTGCTCTTCCCATCAAAAACAACCAAATAAATAAACCCAAAAACAAAAATATCTGCCAGAATCTGCCTAAATCAACATACTCATATCCCTGGTGTCCGAACCAAAAATTCTCAGCCAGTCCAAGTTTTTGCATTACGCCCATCCATTGCCCGACCAGCGAGCCGACAACAATTACAAGTAAAGCAAGAAAAAGCACATTTACACCCAGTTTTTGATACTTTGGTTCTTTGCCAGATACAGCAGGTGCAATAAATAATCCCGTTGCTAGCCATGAAGTGGCAATCCAAAAAATTGCCAGTTGTATATGCCAGGTTCTCGAAATTGAGTAAGGAAGAATATCAGCTAATGGGAAACCATAAAATCCTAATCCTTCTACGCCATAATGTGCGGTCACCACGCCCATAAAAATTTGAACAAGAATTAATGCTGTCACCACCCAAAAATATTTTAAGGTTGCCTTCATTGAAGGTGTTTGATTGACCCCTGATAATGGATTTACCTTCGGAATTTCAACGTGTTCATTTTTGTCGCTGTTAGATGCATAGTACCAGGCCAGAAGTCCAATCCCGACAAGAAGAATAATCACACTAAAACCTGTCCATAGTAATAGTGAGCCTGGCGGTTCATTGGCAACCAATTTTTCCGGTGGCCAATTATTGGTATAAGTTATATCCTTTCCCGGTCGCTCAGTAACCGTTGACCATGTAGCCCAAAAGAAAAAAGCATTCATTTTAAACATTCTTTCATCTGTTTTTATGCTATTTTCAGGTATTGCATAGGCTTCTCGCAATATGTGCTTTTCTGGATCATCCATAAATAGACCTGCATAATGCCTACTTAAATGATGAAATGCATCTTTTCTAAGGTAAGAGATTTCTAGTGTTTTTTTAATGGGGTCATAAGTATTTCGTCTAAGCTCAATCTGAACTCTTTTCTGCAACATTGCCTTTTTTTCCTCATCAATGCTTTCATAATCACTCGAGAATTCACTTAATGCATATCTATTCAAGATAAACATTGCTTCCCGGTGAAGCCAATCAGCTGTCCAGTCAGGTGCTTTGTAAGCCCCATGTCCCCATATAGTGCCGACTTCCTGACCACCCATTGATTGCCATATATTCTGTCCATCTTTTATATCCTGTGATGAAAAAATTACGGTACCATTCGGATCAACCACCTTTTCTGGTATAGGTGGTGCTTCCCTGTAAATTTCTATTCCGTAATAGCCCAATATCCCAAAAGAGATTACCATAACCAGAATAAATCCTATCCAAAGTTTTTTTGTGTTCATAATTTATGTTATAAGTTATTGTTTGTTTTCGGGAACAAATATATAAATATATAAAGACCCTTATATCTTTTTATATAATTATTTTTTATCTTTGTAAAAAAATTTAAATTAAAAAACATGGAAATAACTAAAAACACAATAGTTGGTGAGATTGTGAAAACAAATTTTAAAACGGCTCAAATATTCGAAAAAAACAAAATCGACTTCTGTTGCGGTGGACAAGTTTCACTTTCAGAAGCATGTATTAATGCAAAAGTAGATATCGAAAAACTGATTCCAGAACTTGAATTACTGACTCAGACAAATGATCCTGATTCAAAATATTTGGATGGACTTGAACTTGATGCTTTGTGCGACTATATCATAAAAAGGCATCACTCATACGTTGCAGATAATATTCCTTTTCTGAAGGAGAAACTTCAGAAACTTTGTCATGTCCATGGCGAAAACCACCCGGAATTATTTAAGGTTGCAAAACTTTTTAAAGAATCTGCAGATAATTTAACTTTGCACATGCAAAAAGAAGAAATAGTTCTTTTTCCATATATCGTTCGAATGGTTAAAATGAAGAAAGGTGGAAATGTTGAATCAAGCACAATTGGAGGTGTAATGAATCCCATCAATCAAATGATCCTTGAACACCAGGCAGAAGGCGAAAGGTTTGAAAAAATAACACAAATAACACAAGGGTACACACCGCCAGCGGATGGCTGTAATACTTATGAGGTTACATTTAAAACCCTGCATGAGTTTGAACAGGACCTGCATCGTCATATTCATATTGAAAATAATATTTTATTTAAAAAATCTGCTGAGCTAGAGACAGAGTTAATGGAATACATAAAATAATATAATGCTTTCGAAAAGTACAGAATACGCAATAAGAGCCCTTGTATATATTCAATTACAAAACTGGAAAGGACACCGACCGGGTGTTAGTGAGATAGCTCTGGAGATTGAAGCACCTGTTGCGTATTCTGCAAAAATATTTCAAACTTTAACCAAGCACAAGTTGTTGGAATCAATGAAAGGTCGCGGGGGTGGTTTTTTCTTTGACAAAAACCAATCACACCTCACAATATTTGATGTAATAAATGTAATGGAAGGAGATGGCGTTTTTCATAAGTGTGGGTTCGGATTAAAAAATTGTAATAGTAAGAATCCCTGCCCTTTTCATAATGAATACATTACAGTCCGTGAAGGATTCTATAACCTTGTAAAAAATGAAACTATACAAACACTGTCAAAAAAGATACAGAACGGAGAAGCTGTTTTAAATAGACTTTCTAAGGAATAAACAACTATATGTATAAAAAATTTATTAAATCTTTGTAAGGTTAAATTATTCGAATCTAATATTTTTAAATCAAATAAATTTATTCAAAACATCTTCATACAGCCCTTTAAACCAATCAATTTGATTTTTCCTTTTTAAAAGCCTAAATAAACTTTCTTCATTAGTAGACAATTCAGATAATAAAAAAATCAAGATCTGCAGCCTGTACTTTTTACCCAATTCAATATTTTTAAAGTCTTGAATTATTCCGGGAAACACGCTTTCATATAATTTCATCTTTGACCTATAGTAATAATGAATTGAGGTTTTACTTACTTCTGCATCCCTGGCAATTTGATAAATTGTTGTCCCATAAAATCCATTAAGAATAAATAATTTTTTAGCTGAATCTAAAATTCTATTTTCAGGATTTTGTTTCAAAATATTCCTTGGCATTATTAAAAATATATAACTTTTACTTTAATATTTGTATCACTTCTGATATTAAATGATGCTTTATTAAATGTTGGTTTGTTGAAAATACCTATCGAATGATAATTGGAAAAACCAATTCCCTCTTTTGGTAAAACTAAACCCTTGTCTATTTCTCCATCATTATTTTCATCATGTAAAACATTAATTGCATATTTACCTGTTGGTAAATTATTAAAGGTATAAGAGGCTGAACGATTTGAAATCACATTGGTACTAATTTGGTAATATTTTTCATAATGCTCATCAGGAAATGAATCTTCCCTCGTATACAATGCAATTACTACTACACCCTTTTCATTACTAAGATTTTCAACCTTTACCGCTAATGAAAATAAAGGATCTTCAGATTGTTCCTTAAATGCACTGATTAAAACAATTAAGATTATCCCAATATATAAGACTCGTTGTTTTTTGAATAGTGATACCATATTATGTGTGTTTAAGAGA
>Ga0116151_10003281_pt1 | contig 14565 bp, 18 predicted proteins | sample AD_UKC117_MetaG_FD_89893 | JGI IMG/M metagenome (GOLD analysis project Ga0116151, IMG submission 89893) | Active sludge microbial communities of municipal wastewater-treating anaerobic digesters from Hong Kong - AD_UKC117_MetaG | ecosystem: Engineered > Bioreactor > Anaerobic > Digestate...
ATGGTATATATCAAAGAGCACCTTTACATGGGAATCATTTACCTTTTTAGCGATTTCGAAGGCTTCCAGCGAGTCTGAAAGGAAATAACCCTTGTGGTCCACCAGTGTATTGAGAGGCTCAAACAGCAGGATAATATTATATTCCTTAAGAACAGGAATGCATTTCGCCAGTGTATCCAAAAGTATTTTTGTCTGGTCTTTCGGGTCAGTTCCAGGAAGAACATTGCCTACTTGTGCAATAAGTCTTCTGCAGCTGAGTTTACATGCAGTTTCAGCAGACTTCTTCAGTCCCTCAATAAAATTTATTTGGGTCTTTTTATCAATCATGGAATAAAAGTTTGTGCAAAAGGCAGATACTTCCATCCCAAGGTTCGTTGAAGCTTCCCTGATCTCAGTGATGTCCTTGTCCCACCATGTCCAGAATTCAATTGTGTCACACCCTGTTGACCTGACGATTTCCATTGCTCCTGGAGTTGGGATTCCTCTGAATACTGAATCGGTGCAGACGGAAAAATTCACTCATTCACCTCCCAGAAGCCTGGTTTTGTTCGGGCTGCTGCGGCCTTCAAGCCTGGGTGGTCTTCTTTCCAATGCGGCAAAGCCTATTTCAACATCCTCATGGACTTCATCGACTGTATGTGCACCTATGGTAACCATGTCGCAGGGTCTTAGTGTAGAAAATGCAAATGTAATGCCTACATATGGGGATACCCTTCCTGCGGCCATGGACTTTATGGTCATAACGGGTTTTTTAGCATTCCATATTATCCTGCTTACACCTTCAACTTCAATCTGCATGAGAAACCCGACCGGGTTATACAATTGAATGTAAGTCTGTACATCATATTCATTTTCGTCTGAATACTGTATAAGTTCAGGCATATGGGCGGATAAGCCGGGAACCATGTCATTCTCTCTGATCATATCTGTATAGTCAGGAAGCCTGTCAAGTGTACCTTTCAGTTTGCTCACCAATTGTTCAGCACAGGAGTGATGAATAAGACAGAAATCACTTCCGGCTTTTCTTCCTGCAGCAATTACTCTTGATGCACTGGCCCTGGATTCCTTTGAATCATGAACATCGATGATAGGTGTGTCAATCATTATTATTTTCTTGCCGGTTCTATCCTCAGCAAGCCGAATGCCTTCAACCAATACATCATTCCCGTAGAATGGTGCCATAATGGCATTTATATCGTACTCAAGGTATGCTTCGAGAATTTCTGAAACAGCTTCCCTTTTTCCAAAACGATTCTTGATCATCTTGTCAGCAGAGGTACTGGTATGGCTGAATCCCAGCATCCAGTTGCTGCCTATCAGTATCCTTGGGAGGGAAATTCCTGCTACCTCTGTCCGTGGAAAAGCTTTCATGACATGTACTCCTTATGTGCTTGTATAATTATAATATAAGAGGAGGTCATATGAAAAGAATTTGGAAAAGATGATTGGATGAAATATAATGGACTGCGGAGGGAAAATTCATGGTAATTGCATTGATAGGTGAAAGCTGCACAGGAAAGACAACCATTGCAGAAGAATTGCAACGTGAAACAGGAGCAGAGGTTTACACAGGCAAGGACTATCTGAAATTTGCGAAGAACCCCGGAGAAGCAAAAAGACTTTTCGTGGAAATGCTTGGAGGAGAACAGGGCACAGATAAATTCATAGTCTTTGTAATCAGTGAAAAGGAACATTTGGAACTGCTTCCTCCTGAAGCATTCAAGATACTTCTTGAAGCCGGTATTGATACAATAAAAGAACGGTTTGCCATAAGGCTGAAGGGAGCCATGCCTCCGCCGGTATTAGCAATGCTTGAAAAAAAGCATGGCATGTTCTCAAATGGAGAATATCAATTGAGATTCAATACCGATGAAAGCGATCCGAAACATATATGCAATAAAATTTTGGAGGCCTTATGAAAAAACTCAGGGAACATCTGGAGAAATATGAAGGTTCAAGAATACTTGACGTTGCGACAGGACAAGGGACGTTCATGTCGATGATTGCTTCCGTATATGACGGCTTTGTTGAAATGACGGGAATAGATATTTCTGACAGGGCAATTGCTGCAGTGGAAAAATCATTTTCGGATCCCAGAATATCCGCCAGGAAAATGGATGTAAATGACATGTGCTTCGAGGAAGGTTATTTTGACATAACATGTCTTTCAAATTCCATGCATCATGTAAATGACATAAATGAAACCATTGGGAATATGGCAAAGGTTACAATGGATGATGGTCTGCTTATATTCAATGAAATGCGAAGGGACAATGATTCTGAAAAGAAAATGACCCATACATATCTTCACCATTTCTGGGCAGAAATTGACAGACTCAACGGAATAACCCATGAAGAGACATTGACACTGGATCAAATACTGGATGTGTTTGAAAAGAGTGAGAATGTTGATATTGTTGAATATTGGGAGCTTGATACCGGTGCCGGACAGGAAATCGATGAGTCTGCATATGAATGGCTGAACAATACCATAGATGCATCCCTCAAAAGGGCTGAAGGCAGAGGGGATTATGATAGACTTCTTGAAGAAGCTGCCGGATTGAAAAAGAGGCTTAAGGATGTGGGGTTTAAATCAGCTTCGCAGGTAATGGTAGTCTTGAAAAAAAGATAAATACACTGATAGAAATTTGCATTCAAACATCATCGCAAACATATGACTTCAATCTATTGACATCGTAAAAATACGATGTATCATTTATAGTTACACAATACAAAAAGAAAGGGAATGGATATGAAAAAGATATTGATTTATACGATGGTAATTTCTCTCGTATTGATGCTGGGAGTTCCGGTTAAAGCGGCACCTTCAAAGGCGTCAATCGGGGTAAATGTCCTGTTGAAATCGGAAGTTACTGACGAGATTCTCAAAGAGCTGGGAAATCATGGAAAAGTCCTTGATGTTATGTATGAGATAGATGCATTGACAATGAGGGTGCGGGCTGATGAGCTGCCGGCTATACAGGCACTGCCATTTGTACAGGCGGCAAACCCTGATGCTCAGAGAAAAGGCGCACCTCTTGATACAATACTTGCAACAGATATGAGCAATGGAATGAGCACCTGGAATCTGGATGTAATCAACGTTACCGAACCTACAGGAAGGGTGGTTTCAGAGACTGGTGAAGGTGTTTATGTTGCTGTATTGGATACAGGTCTTGTCGATTCATGGAGACAGTATTTCCCACAGGAAAGGATAGCAGAACAATATGCAATGTCCTTCGGTGGAGGCGGTGGATTGGCAGGTACGGTTTCGAGCCAGCCAAACAAATGGGAGCACGATGCTGATTCCCATGGCACACATGTAACAAGCACAATAATAGGTTACTCTCTCAGGGGAACGCCAATCAATGGAGTTGCTCCCAAGGCAACGATAATACCTGTTAAGGTATTGAACCAGAATGGGTCAGGATGGTCTTCTGTAATTGCAAGGGGAATAACATACGTTGCTGACCTTAAGAAAGGCCCATTGGCAGACAGCCCTGTGGTAATCAACATGAGCCTTGGTGGATCTGCTCTTGATGCGGTGGAAAAAGCAGCCATTGATTATGCGATTGAAGCCGGCGTAATAATTGTCGCTTCTGCAGGAAATGCAGGCCAGGCAGGCATGGGATATCCCGGTGCATATGAACCTGTTATCTCCGTAGCAGCCTCAGGCTGGGCTTATGAATTCTACAACAATATTTCCTCTTGGTGGTATGCTTTCGATGTTCCGGATCCTGCAATCATGACCGATTATTATATTACTGACTTCTCAAGTGTACAGTATCCAGGACAGGACCTTGATGTAGCAGCTCCCGGATCATGGATAGTGGGACCATATAATGTAAACAACGGACAGCTGAGTTATTACTTCCTTGGGGGAACATCAATGGCAAGTCCCCATGTAGCAGGTCTTGTAGCTCTGATGGCTCAAAAGGCCCCAGGTCTTACCGCAAGTCAGGCAGAGGAAAAACTTGAATCCACTGCAGCATGGATTCCCGGAGTTGGTTCTGAATATCAGGGCAGCGGCATAGTTGATGCACCTGCAGCACTCGCAGCACTTGACTGAAACCAAAACAACTGACATCAAAGGCCACCTTCGGGTGGCCTTTTACTTTCTCATGAAGAATAATTCCCTCTGATGTGAATATTCACCTCAGGGGAAAATATTCACCTGTCAGGAAAATATTTTCCTGACAGGTAATTATTTTAGTGTTTTTAGGACGCCGGCTTTGTCCAGAGAAAGGTGAATCAGTACTGCCAGAACGACATTGATTGCTGAAACAAGAGTTAGGGGACCGACCATGGCGAGGAAGAAATTGATGCCCATGCCCGGAACAAGGATAAAAACAGCTGTTGCAGCAACCCCATTCAACAAAACGGCTATGATACCTGCAAATACAATTCCCGTTTTTTTGACAAGAAAGCCGTATGCGGCCATGACCAAAGCCATCTCAACTGCTATTATCAGATGTGTTGGAAGCGTCAGGGCAAATCCTGAAAGAGCTGCAGAAATGATATGACCCAGAAATCCAACAATGGCACCGAATACAGGGCCCATGATGGAAGCGGCCAGGAAAGCAGGCAAAGAATCAAAGGCGATGGAGTTACCGAAAGGCTTGATGAAAGCACCGGCAACTGACAGGGCAATGAACATTGCACACAAGGTAAGGTTCTTCAATTTAATTTTGTTCTTCATAATTTCCTCCTAAAATAAAAAGCCCTATGACTGCACAAAAACAATCATAAGGACTTTACCATTACCCTTAAGCGGTATCCGGAAAAGGCAGGTCTTCTGACTCATGCTGATTCCAACAACGGAAGCCTTCCCGGTAAAACCAGTGGCATATATCCGTGTCCAGCACTCACAGCGGCGGGACCGTTGAAGTATTTCACTTCATTCCCTATTCTCTCCTGCGGAGCACCATTTCCCGGTTCTTTTCTCAAAGAGTATAACATTTGAATGATGATTTGCCAACATTATTTTGGAAGCATGTATCCAAGTTCCGTCACCGGAATGTCAAGGCCTGAAACAACGGACGGAGAGCTGCAAGCAACTATAGCACAAGATGCAGGTCCTGCAGATTTTTTCAAATCAATGAAATGTCCTTTGAATTCAATGAAGTTTGATTCAAGGGTCCGGGTCATTTCATTTATTTCATAAAGAATCCCTTTGCTTCCTACGGGAAGCACATCATATACATGAGGGGATTTGACCAATGCGCGGATTGTTTCAAAGTCAAGTATTTCATTCCTGTGTGACAGGACCTCTGATCCTATGAAAGGCATACCGATAAGATATACGTGGCATTTTTCTTTCAGCGGTGAAGGAAGCGGCCGGTCCAGTCTGCCGACAACGGTAATACCAACTGATGTAACAGGAACAATGAAGTTTTCCTCGGTGCTTCCCGTGATTACATCTTTTCCGGTCAAACCTGAATCTTCCGCGGCTGTCCTGATGCCGTCAATCAATTGTCTGCCATAACCATCGTATGCAACTGACAGGTTATTGACAACCATGATGGGAGTTGCTCCAATGGCAAGGGTTTCGGCAAGGGGAACAAATGCGGTTCTGTAGCCTGTATAGAAACCATCTGACTCAACAATATCAGATGGAAGCATACCTACACCCGAGCAGGAATCACATGCAATTGTAATACGACTGCCGTTTAAGTCAATGATTGATATATCCCTGAATTTTTGTATCATTTCAACTCCTGTAGAACAAGACATGCATGCCCGTCACATATCTCAATCAAAGTTACCGAAGCGTTCATAATCCTGAACTTCCACTTATGGGCATCATCAAGGTCCAGTATATAGGCGAGTGCGGATCTGATGACCCCTGCATGGGTCACCACAGCAATATTTGCGTCATTATCCCGGATATAATCTATAAAACTACGGATACGTCCATCGAATTCATCCTGGGACTCACCCTCGGGCAGCTTATATGTACCGGGGCTTTTACAGAACATATCAAACTCCATGGGATAAGTTGTCTCAGCCTGCTGCCAGGTCATATTGTCAAATATTCCGAATTTGAATTCGACCAGTCTTTCATCAAAAACAGGTGTAATTTTTGATTTTTCACCAAGTTTTAGAGCCAGTGAAACACATCTTTCAAGGGGGCTTGTATATATCCCGGAAATCTCTTCAACCGGAAATTTAATCAAAAGGGAATCGACCTGTTTGAGACCTTTTTCTGTAAGGGGAGAACTCCCGGTACTGCTGTACCTTTGTTCAACATTAGCCCGGGTTTCTGCGTGTCTTATAAAATAAATCTTCATCTGCCTACTCCAGAACAAGACTGATCAGAACGGTGACCAGAACAAGCAGAAATCCTGAGAATTCAATTACATATCCTATAACATCTCCTGTTATTCCTGAGAGTTTACGGGAGATACATTTGATGTGAATCCACGATAAAAGAAATACAATGAAATATGAAATGGTTACCGCAATGATCATTGTCGGATCACCACCAAATGGAAACAATAGAATAACTGATAAACCGGATATAAGCACTGAAAAAACAACATGCCATCCATTGGTTCCGTCAATGATTACCTTGCCCATACCACTTTCACGGGCATAACTGTTTGTGGCAGCAGAAAACAACGCCATGCTTCTTCCTGCAACAGGAAAAACCAGACAAGCCCATGGTGCCAGGCTCAGCATGACAACCATCCCGGAAAACCATGCAACAATACCAAGGACACCAAATGTGCCAATGTGACTGTCTTTCATTATTTCAAGCATTCTTTCCCTGCTTCTGTTGCTTGCGGTTGCATCAAGTGTATCGGCCAGACCGTCGATATGAAGTCCCCCGGTAATCAGGAGATACAGTATCACAACTATAAAGGAAAGAAACAAAGGGGGTACTATACCATCCATCAGGGCATAGACGCCATACAATGCAAGACCAATCAGAAGTCCTATGACCGGAATAAACCATATGCCTTTCCTGAAATCCTCATCATTGAAAGGAAATGATACTCTCAAAGGTATTCTTGTAAGGAATGTTAACATGAGAATAAATGGTTTCACGTGGCGCTCCTATTTCAGTTTCTGTGGCAATCCACAGATAACGTTATAGACTTCATCAGACTCTGCGGCCAGGAATTGGTTGACCCTGCCGGCAATATCACGGAAAATCAATCCAAGCCTGTATGAAGGAACGATTCCCATTCCCACTTCATTTGATACCATTATAAGTGTTTTATTGTTTTCTCTCATTACATGAAGCAGATTCCTGATTTCACTGAAGACAGTTGACTCAACGACATCGATGGTCTGTGATGAACAGGTGTCATAATCAACATTCTGGTCAAACATTATATTGGTTATCATAATTGTTATGCAGTCAAGCAAGAATACTTTGCTGTCATTGAATGAATCATCATTGGCAAGAGATTCAAAATCATCATATTTTTCAATTGTGCACCATGATGCAGGCCTTTGCGCCCTGTGCTTTTCAATCCTGTCAGCCATATCCTTATCGGTTATCTTCGATGTTGCCAGATAACAGACATTTTCGCCGGAATCTTTGCAGAGTTTCTCAGCAAAGGAGCTTTTCCCGCTCCTGGCCCCACCTACAACTAAAATCAAAGCCATCTCTAACCCCTTTTATATTTGTGTAGTAATTTTACCATATTTAAACCTATCATGGCTTGAGTCTCAGGTGTTCTATATTGATTATCAGTTAGCTATGATGGGAGTATAGACTCCATGGACATTGACATATAACTGTTGATTGATAATATATACACAGAAAAAGTTGGTAAATGGAGAGCAATAATTTGAAGATAGTAGTACTAGATGGTTTCACATTGAATCCCGGGGATCTGAGCTGGGATGAACTTGGAGCCCTGGGGGAACTCCGGATATATGACCGCACTTCAAGAGAGGATGTGGTCGGCCGAATCGGAGATGCCGAGGCGGTTTTTGTCAACAAGGTTCCCATTGACAGGGAAATACTGGAAGCTTGTCCATCCATTAAATATATAGGAGTGTTTGCAACAGGATACAATGTTGTGGATATTGAAGCTGCCAGGGAAAGAAATATCCCTGTATGCAATGTGCCGACCTATGGTACAACTGCTGTCGCTCAGTTTGTTTTTGCAATGCTCCTTGAAATCTGCCATCATGTATGGGATCATAACCTGGCTGTTAAGCGTGGGGACTGGACCGCGGGAAAGGATTTCTGTTTCTGGAATTACCCTTTGTTTGAGCTTTCCGGCAAGACCATGGGAATAATAGGCTACGGCAGGATTGGTCAGGCAACAGGAGCACTGGCACAGGCCTTTGGAATGAAGGTTCTGGCCTTTGATAAATATCAGGACCCAAACCTTGTGTGTGACTCAATGGAATACTCAAGCCTTGATAACCTTCTTGAAAAGTCAGATGTAATTAGCTTGCACTGCCCTCTGTTTCCTGAGACGGAAGGAATTATGAACGAGGCCAATATTGCAAAGTGCAAGGAGGGTGTAATCATAATAAATACTTCAAGGGGCGGTCTTGTTGTTGAAGAGGATATGAGAGCTGCTTTGGAAAGTGGCAAGGTATTCGGATTTGCGGCAGATGTAGTATCCACGGAACCTATTACAATGGATAATCCATTGCTGAAGGCTCCGAACACAATAATAACACCTCATATAGCCTGGGCACCGAAGGAAGCCAGGGAGAGGTTGATGAAGACAGCTGTGGATAATCTAAGGGCCTTCATTAATGGGGAAACAAAAAACCAGGTTAACAAATAAAAAAAGAGCACCAAAGGTGCTTTTTTATATCACTTGACTGTGTCCCATTTAGGATATTTACACTGAAAAAATCTCGGTTCTGTCACGTCCGTTTTCTTTTGCATTATATAAAGCCCTGTCCGCACAATCAATCAGCTGACTGAGGGACGTTCCGCTTATAAAACCGCATATGCCGGCTGAAAATGCAATCTGTATACCATTGTAAAAGGAATGGCCGTTTATATCCTTCTGAAGTCTTGACAACAAAATCCCGGAGTCTTCCGGAGTTGTGTTAGGCAGAATCAGTATAAACTCTTCTCCTCCCCATCTGCCGATCAGGTCAGATGTTCGAAGCTTTGATTTTATTAAACCTGCCAGCTCCCTGAGGATCTCATCACCGGTATTGTGGCCGTATGTATCGTTTATTTGCTTGAAATGGTCTATGTCAATCATAGCAATACTGAATATACTATTATATCTCTCTGATACAGCTATCAGCTTTTCCATTTCATCCGATATTCTCCTTCTGTTGAACAGTCCGGTAAGTTCATCTGTCTCTGAAATTAATTCAAGTTTTTTGTTTATCGCTTCCAGCTGTTTTTCCTGATTGAACAATCTGAAGTATCTGGAATAACTCATCATACTTCCGACGGTAATAACCATAAGGAACACACCGGAGGTAATGAGTTCTCCTATATAAATGACGGATGGATCAAGTTTTGAATAAATTATTACAATAGTAGCTGCAAATACGACTATATAGATTATTGAAAAATAGCAAGGGCGCATAAAATGACCCAGGGACAGAAGGTATACGACAAGCAGAAAGACAGTAAAGCTGAAGTTCCCGGATGAAGCAAAATATATTACAAAGAAAACTCCGCTGATAAGGGCGATGATATTCAGGAGTATCATTATGAATGTAAGATAAGGACGCAGGGATTTGTTCTTTCTGACCGATGCAAGGAGAGCTGAAAACAGTGTTCCGACAGCAGTTACGGTCAGCCTGAAGAAGAATGTTTCATTGTCCCAGGGTAAAACTGAAAGAGCCTCAAGAAGAATCAGTACAATCTGGGAAAAGGCAACTACTGCCAGAAGTATCATTGACCAAAGAGTGTTCTCAAATACAATTTTGTCCTTGAATTCCCTGGTGATTTCATTCCTTATTGAGCTTCTTTTTGGAAATCCCAATCCTATTCCACCCCCTCTGAATAGTTGCAATATGTCATTGGATTTGTTTTATATGACAATGTTACTTTATCATATTGGGCAAGTCAACTTCATATAACAGTGCCCTGCATGCGTTAAATATAAATTACATTATGTAAGAAACAAAGTGTAAAGTAATGGAATTGATTATAAAGGAAAACATATATCATAACTGTGTGGAGACGAAATTATTTACATTTTGTTGCCAATATTGAGGATTTCTGATATATTTCAGTGTATGACTGATGAAATTACGTTCAAAAGGGCAAGGAACAAGGAGAACAGGGAAATTCGGTTCCGTCAGATTAAAGAAGCTGCCGTGTGCCTTTTTGACTCAATGCCATATCATGCCATTTCTTTGTCAAAGATAGGGGACATAATAAATTTCACAAGAGCAAACCTATATAAATATGTAACATCAAAGGAAGATATATATCTGTATATTCTGCTTGACGAAACATATGAAACTGCGGAAGAGTTGAATGACAACCTTATTCTGGACAACCTTCTGGATACGAGGGATTTTTCATCAATCTGGACAAAAACCATTATGAAACACCCCAGGTTCCTGAAACTCTTTTCCCTTCTTTATACAATGATAGAACAAAACTCAGAGCTGGAGTCGTTGATTGAGTTCAAGAACAGACTTTTCAGCATTACAGCATCAATCGTCAGGATGGTCAGGCACAATTTCCCGGAATTTACGAACACGGAAGCCATGAAGGTCATTGATTATGCCACTTCACTGATTATTTCAAGGTATCCGGTATGTTATCCTTCAAAACTTCAAAAGGAAGCCGTGGAAAAATCAGAACACTCATACGAGTTTCCCGACTTTGAGGAAACTTATCGCGAAGGACTCATTTTCATAATCAATGGAATAAAGCTTGCTAAATTCTAGCCTTTGATGAAACCGGTGACAATTTCTATGAAGTTTTCCGGGAATGAGTGACCAAGACCGGCAATGGATTCTATTTTTACATTTATTCCGTTTTCAGCAAGCTTTTCTGCAAGAGTTCTAAAAGCAATGCAGTCTCTGTCAAGTTCGCCGAATACAAGTAATATCCTTGGTTTTGTTTCGAAAAGGGCTTCAAAAACCTCAAGGTAATTGTCCCTTAGGAAAGGAATCCATGGGGACACAAGTATCATTTGTTCGCATTTAACATTGCTCAGGGCTGCAGACCTCAGTATAACATTGCATCCCGATGAGAACCCGCAAAGGGTCCGGGTGCTGTATTCATTCCAGGGAATATCCGAGAGGGCATTATTTAGTTGAATATTTCCATCACCATTATCACTCCACCTGAAAAGATTGATTGAATCAATTTCCGATGACTGCAGATATTCAACCTGATGTCCGTAATTTTTCAGGAAATCCCAGTTTTCACTGCACATTTCAATGTTCTGCTGGTTACCATGCAATGCAATGAACAGAGAAGATTTTTCCATTGTTCTCCATGTACATATGGTTTTGGTTTCGCCGAGAAGTCTTTTGTACCTTTGGGATGATATGTCCCTGAAGTTTTGAAATCTTTTATTTTCGAAAAGTGAATGCAGATCCTCATCATCAAAGACATCGGGTCTGTACCACATTTCATTTTCAATTATGGCTTCCTCAATCCACTTGATGGCATCTTCACTTTTACCTGCCAGAGCAGCCAGGCAGTAAAGGTAATTGTAGAACTGACTTGACTTTGAAACAAATTCGCTGCTGTAAGAGTACAGGAACTCATAGGCGTCCAATGCCCCGTGTTTGTTGAGTATACTCAATGTTTCGTTCAAAACTTTTTCTTCAGTCATGTCAGGACAGTTTGAAAAATATGCCAAAGACTCCAAGATAAGAAAAACCACGTACAGAAGATGGAGAAGTAATAGTATATATACTGTATATATAATTGTCCTTCCTGCTGAAGTCTGCACTCCTGAGGTCTTCTATATTATATCCTGTAATGCCCTGGGTACCTGAAGCATATTGGGTGATGCTCCTTGAAGTGATTCTGTCAAGATAGTTTGAAAAGTTGGTATCATCAGGATTTGTGAAATACATCAATGCTCCCATGATAACAAGTATCAGAAGAAATATCAGGAACTTTTTCATATAAACCTCTTTCTCATCTACTGTTTCTCTCTGTCTTTATGTCGGAAATCACTATTATTATACAGCTGACTGAAGGGTTTTCCAATAATTATTGATTTTCAGTGTAATTCCTTGTTTGCAGGTAAATGATTCAGAGTATTTTACTTAGAAACTCCCTGGTTCTTGGTTTTTGCGGATTGCTGAATATTTCTTTTGGAGTACCCTCTTCATAAATTATGCCGTCCTCCATGAAAAGAATACGGTTTCCTGCTTCACGGGCAAAACCCATTTCATGGGTGACTACAATCATGGTCATACCCTCTCTTGCAAGTTTTTCCATGACGGAAAGAACTTCTCCGACCATTTCCGGGTCAAGGGATGATGTGGGTTCATCAAAGAGCATAATATCAGGCTCCATGGCCAGGGCCCTGGCTATGGCTACCCGCTGCATCTGGCCTCCTGAGAGATGGCGGGGGAAGGAGTTTACTTTGTCAGTAAGCCCGACTTGTTCCAGCAGACCGACGGCTTTTTTTCTGGCATCTTCCTCAGAAAGGTCTTTCTTCAGCTTCATCGGTGCAAGCAAAAGATTCTGCATAACAGTAAGGTGAGGGAAAAGATTGAAGTTCTGAAAAACCATACCGACCTGCTGGCGAAGTTTATCAATTTCCTTTTTATGTTCTATCAAGGAAATCCCGTTGATTGATATATCGCCCGAAGTTGGTTCTTCAAGAAGATTGAGACATCTGAGAAACGTGCTTTTTCCACTTCCTGAAGGTCCTATGATGCATACAACCTCCCCCTTTTCAATGGTAGTATCAATCCCTTTCAAAACTTCAAGTTTCCCGAAGTTCTTATGCAAATCCTTTACTTCAATCACTTTCATTGAGTTTATTCTCCAGTCTTCTGGCAAATTTTGATATAACCAGAGTCATCGCCAGGTACATACATGCCGCAATAATCAATGGGGTAACAACGTCATAGGTCACGGCACCTATTGCCCTTGATCTTTTAAGCAAGTCGTATACACCGATGGCTGAACAAAGGGATGAGTCCTTTATCAAAATGATGAATTCATTGACCATTGGAGGGACTATGCGCTTAAAGGCCTGGGGCAGGATAATGAACCGCATTGTCTGCCACTGGCTTAATCCAAGTGAACGGGCAGCCTCAGTCTGACCCTTGTCAACTCCCTGGATACCTGATCTTATCAGCTCCGTGGAGTAAGCACCGCTGTTGATGGTCATGGCAAGGATTCCAATGAAGATTGCCGGAGGTGTCCATCTGACACCTGTAATTGACTTTACAAGCAAAGGCAATGCAACAAAGAAAAAGACGATTTGCAGCAACATAGGAGTTCCTCTGAATATTTCAACATAAACCATTGAAACATAACGTGCAATTTTGTTCTTTGAAAGCTTGCCCATTGCCCCGATGACTCCAAGCAGAGTACCGAAGATCAATGCCATTACAGCAATGAACAGTGAAATGCCTGCTCCTATTCCAAGATATTTCAAGTTTTCCCAATTAAATGTATCCCAGGACATAATTACTCCAAACCAAAGTGCCGGCTTTGTTGTATGCCGGCACTTTTTGTCTGTATTCTAGTTGAGACCCCATTTTTCCAAAAGGGCATCATATGCATCCGTTGCCATGAATTCTTCGATGGCTGAATTGAGCTTTTCAAGAAGAGTGGTGTTGTCAATGTTTACGATGATTGACATCTCTTCTGCTTCATTCAGATATTCATCAAGCATCTTGAATTCCGCTTTCTGTGCATATGCCTGTGCAACACCAAGGTCGCATACAACTGCATCACACTGACCGCCCTTCAGCAGTTCAAATGCCATGGGGTAGTCGTCAGGAGAGGTTACTGTTGTGTTGGGAATTTCCTTGGCGGCAGCCATTCCTGTTGTTCCTTCACCGGCCATGATAGTCTTTCCTTCAAGGTCAGCCACTGATGAAATAGTGCTGTCTGCAAGAACCACTGCTACCTGTGCACTATTGTAATACGGAGTGGAGAACAGAACTTTGCCTTCTCTCTCTTCGCTCCATGTAAATCCTGACAAGCCTACATCAATCTGGTCAGATTGCAAGGTTGAGATTATTATGCTGAAATCATATTCAACAACTTCATATTCAACCTTCATTATCTTGGCGAGTTCTGCAAAGAGATCCATGTCAAAGCCAATGACGTTTCCGTTTGCATCAAGGTATTCGAATGGTTCATAGTCAGGACTGGTTCCGATGATCAGTTTTTCTGTTGTCTGACATCCTGCCATGAGAGCGGATATCATTACAAGTACAAGTGCTAATACCAATAATTTTTTCATTTTTTCCTCCAAAAACAATAGTTTTTATTTACAGATGATTGAGAATCCGTTGAACTGGTATTTTCTCAGATTCCCTTCATCCATCAAATGATTTAATGTGCCCGATGCAATGGCATTCATTGCATCTGCAAAATCCTTGAGTACAGCACCGTCCACTGCCGGATAATTGTGGCATGTATACAGATAATCAACACTCAGCCTTGCAGAA
>Ga0116151_10003284_pt1 | contig 14561 bp, 14 predicted proteins | sample AD_UKC117_MetaG_FD_89893 | JGI IMG/M metagenome (GOLD analysis project Ga0116151, IMG submission 89893) | Active sludge microbial communities of municipal wastewater-treating anaerobic digesters from Hong Kong - AD_UKC117_MetaG | ecosystem: Engineered > Bioreactor > Anaerobic > Digestate...
GGCGCCGAGCAGCGGGCCGGAGATGGTGGCCGTGCCGCCGATGACCACGGCGATGAGGAACTCGATCGACTTCTGGAAGTAGAGCAGCACGTTCGATGCATCGGCGCCACCGTCGACCATGACCGAGAGCGATCCGGCGACGCCCGCGTACGCGGCCGAGAGGGCGAAGGTCGCGATCTTCACCCGGGCGACGTTCACGCCGACGGTGGACGCGGCGATCTCCTGGTCGCGCACGGCGATCATCGAACGGCCGGCGCGGCTGTGGATCAGGCTCCAGGCCACCGCGAAGAGCACCACGAGGAGCACCAGGCACACGAAGTAGGCGTACTGGTCGTTCGCCAGCCCGTCGATCAGCGAGTCGAACTGGCGGCGCTTGGGCTGGAGGAACGGCACGCCGCCGGGCCCCTCGACGAACTTCTTGGTGACGATCGGGAACAGCACCGACAGCCCGAGCGTGATGAGCGCCAGGTACGACCCCTTCACCCGCAGGGCCGGGAACCCCACGAGCACGCCGAGGACGGCGGCGAGGGCGGCGGCGATCGGGATGGTCAGCTCGAACGACACGTTGGAGTCGACCATGAGCTTCGCCGTGGTGAAGGCGCCGAGGCCGAAGAACGCCCCATGGCCGATGGACACCTGGCCGTTGAAGCCGGTGAGCAGGTTCAGCCCCATGGCCGCGATGGCGAGGTAGAGGACCTGGCTGAAGATCTGGTTGTTCTCGGGGTTGTTGGTGAACGGCAGGCTCACGGCGATGGCTGCCGCCACCACGCCCCCGGCGATCTTGAGCCACGGCACCGGGCGGCGCTCGGCGGCCATCACACCCGCTCCACGATCGTGCGACCGAACAGGCCGTTGGGCCGCACGAGCAGCACGGCGAGGATCAGGCCGAAGGGCAGGACCAGCTCGATGCCGGCCAGGGCGTCGACGTACTGGATGGTGAGCGAGTTGGCGATGCCCACGATCAGCCCACCCACCACCGCCCCCAGCAGCGAGTCGAACCCGCCGAGGGCGGCCGCCGCGAACGCGTAGACGAGCACCTGCTGCATGAGCGACGTGTCGAACGCCCCGTTGGCCGCCGTGCTGGCCGTGGCCGTGCCGGCGATGGCGCCGAGCGCGGCGGCCAGGCCCCAGCCGAGCATCAGCATCCGCCCCGGGTGGATGCCCACCAACGCCGCGGAGTCGGGGTTGGACGCCACGCCGCGCAGGGCGAGGCCGACCTTGGTGCGCTGCAGCAGCGCCCACAGCACCAGGCACTGGAGCGCCAGCAGCAGCGCCAGGCCGAGGGTCTTGCCCTCGATGCCGAGGATCTCGTCGGTGGGGAACAGGCCGGGCATCTTGGGGGTCTCGAGGCCGGGCTTGATGAACAGCAGGGCGGCGAGGGCGTTGATCCCGAGGAACATGCCGAGCGTCACGATGACGACGTTCAGCTGGTTGCCGGTGCGCATCACCGGGCGGATCAGCAGCCGCTCGATCAGGGCGCCGGCCACGAACGACAGGGCCGTCGAGATCAGCAGGGCGAACCACACGCCGAGCCCCCGCTCGGTGAGCCACCAGGTGACGCAGGCCGAGAACAGGGCCATCTCGCCCTGGGCGAAGTTCAACAGCCCGGTGGTGCGGTAGATGATCACCAGCGAGAGGGCCACCGAGGCGTAGATCACGCCCGACGACACCCCGTTGGCGAGTTGGTCCAGGAACAGATCCATCAGAACCCCAGGTAGGCCTTGCGCACGTCGTCGTCGAGGGCGAGCTCCTCGGCGGTGCCCCCGATCACGATCTGACCGGTCTCGAGCACGTAGCCCCGCGCCGCGATCTCGAGGGCGAGCCCGGCGTTCTGCTCCACGACGAGCATCGTCAGCCCCTCCTCGCGGTTGATCTCCCCCAAGCGCTCGAACACGTCGCGGGTGATGAGCGGCGCCAGGCCGAGCGACGGCTCGTCGAGCAGGAGCAGGCGGGGCCGGCCCATCATGGCCCGGGCGATGGCGAGCATCTGCTGCTCGCCGCCCGACATCGACCCGGCGGCCTGGTCCTTGCGCTCGGCGAGGCGGGGGAACGCCTCGTACCAGCGGGCCAGGTCGGCCTCGGTGCCCGGGTCCGGGCGGGAGATGGCTCCCAGCCGGAGGTTCTCGTCGACCGTCAGGTCGCCGAAGGTCCCTCGGCCCTGGGGCACGTGGGCGATGCCGGCCCGGGCGATCTCAGGGGTGGATGCACCGCACAGGTCGCGGCCGTCGAAGAGGACCTCGCCCGCCGTGTCGTCGAGCATCCCGCAGATGGCCCGCAGGGTGGTGGTCTTCCCGGCGCCGTTGGCGCCCAGGATCACGGCCACCTCGCCCTCCTCGACCACCAGATCGATCCCGCGCAGGACGGAGACGGGCCCGTAGCCACCGGTGACGCCGCGCAGCTCGAGGAGGCTCACGCCGGCGTCCCCAGGTAGGCCTCGATCACCTTCGGGTCGTTGCGCACCTCGTCGGGGCGACCCTCGGCGATCTTGCGGCCGAAGTCCATCACGACGATCTCGTCGGAGATGCTCATCACCATCGACATGTGGTGCTCGACCAGCAGGATCGACAGGTCGAACTGGTCGCGGATCTCGCGGATGGTGGCGCCGAGCTCGTCGACCTCGCCGTGGGTGAGCCCGTTGGCCGGCTCGTCGAGCAGCAGGAGGGTCGGCTCGGCGGCCAGCGCCCGGGCGAACTCGATGCGCTTGAGCGTGCCGAAGGGCAGCCCGAGGGCCGGGCGGTCGGCCAGGTGGCCCAGCGACAGGCGCTCGAGGATGGCTCGGCACGACTCGCGCAGGCGCCGCTCCTCGCGGCCGACGCCGAGCCGGAGCATCCCGCGCACGAAGCCCACCTTGCCCGCCGTGTGGGCGCCGACCATCACGTTCTCGAGGACGGTGAGCGCCGGGAACAGCGCCAGGTTCTGGAACGTGCGGGCCACGCCGAGCCGGGCGATCTCGTGCGGCGCCTTGGCCAGCAGGTCCTCGCCCTGGAACAGCACGTGGCCGGCCTGCGCCTCGTAGAGCCGGCTGACCACGTTGAACATGGTGGTCTTGCCCGCCCCGTTGGGGCCGATGAGCGCGCAGATGCTCTGCTCGCCCACCGTGAACGAGAGGCCGTCGAGGGCCACGACCCCGCCGAAGCGGACCTCGATGTCGCGTACGTCGAGCAGGGTCAAGCCTGCGGTCCCCTCGGAGTCGTCCCACGTCGACCACCGGCGAAACGGCCTGTGGTCCGGGTCACACTAGCCAGCCCGACGGGCCCGGGCGGCGGGGACCGTCGCATCCGACCCGCCGCGGCGAGGAGCTAGCGGGCTCCCATGAACATCACGCGGAGCTGGTCGTAGGCCTCGATGCACCGGCCGGCGCCCAGCACCACCGCCTCGAGCGGCTGGTCGACCAGGGTGACGGGGATCTCGGTCTCCTCGGCGAGGCGGTGGGCCAGGCCCTTCAGCATCCCGCCACCGCCCACGAGGTGCATGCCGCGCACGATGAGGTCGTGGGCCAGCTCCGGCGGCGCCTCGCCCAGGCAGGCGATCACCGAGTCGACGATCGACGACACCGGCTCGGCGATGGCCTCGCGCACCTCCTCGGGCGAGAGGATCACCGTCTTGGGCAGCCCGCTCATGAGGTCGCGGCCGCGCACCTCGGCCTTGATCTGGTCCTGCACCGGCCACGCCGAGCCGATCGACACCTTGATCTCCTCGGCCGTGCGCTCGCCCACGGCGATGCCGTACTCGCGGCGGATGAAGGTCTGGATGGCCGCGTCGATGTCGAACGAGCCGACCCGCACCGCCTGCAGGGCCACCACCCCGCCGAGGCTGATCAGCGCCGTCTCCGAGGTGCCGCCGCCCACGTCCACGACCATGTTGGCCGAGGGCTCGTTGACCGGCAGGTACGACCCGAGGGCCGCCGCCATCGGCTGCTCGATGAGCTGCGCGTCGGCGGCGCCGGCCCGGCGGGCGGCCTCGGTGACGGCTCGACGCTCCACCTCGGTGATGGCCGACGGCACGCAGATCACGACGCGGGGCCGGTTGAACTTCGACACGCCCGCGCGCTGGAGCAGGAGCCGGATCATCCGCTGGGTCACGTCGAAGTCGGTGATGGCGCCCTGGCGCAGCGGTCGCACGGCCACGATGTAGCCCGGGGTGCGGCCGATCATCTGCCACGCCTCGTGGCCCATGGCGAGCACGTCGCCGGTCTGCTGGTTGAGCGCGATGACCGACGGCTCGTTCAGCACGATGCCCTGGCCCTTGGCGTAGACCAGCGTGTTGGCGGTGCCGAGGTCGATGGCCAGGTCGCGCGCCATCAGCGCGCTCCGGGCGGAGCAGACGGGCCGGGGCCGGCCTCGGGCGGGCGCCGACCCGGTGGGCGGCGCTGGCGGTCGACGGGCCCGGGCGGACCCGCGGGCGGGGCCTCGCCGGGTCGGCGGTGCTCGGGCGCCTGGTGGGGCGACAGCGCCGACATCTCCCGGCGGAAGGCGTCGACGCCGGACTCGACCGAGGTGGGCTGGCGGTTCCGCCACGCCATGGCGACGGCGTAGGCCGCGACCAGCACCGCCGGCACGAGGACGAACAGGAGGATCTTCACGAGGCGCCCACCGGCGCCCCGGGGGGCCGGTGCAGCCCGCGGACGTCGTGGCCGTGGCGGTGGTCGCAGCGGCCCCAGTCGTCGTGGCCGCCCTCCCAGTGCTCGCGCTTCCAGATGGGCGCGGTCGCCTTCACCTCGTCGATCGCCCACCGGGCGGCGTCGAAGGCGGCGTCGCGGTGGGCGGAGGCCACGGCGACGACCACGGCGACGTCGGTGACGGCGAGCGACCCGGTGCGGTGCCACAGCGCGATCCGCCGCACCTCGGGGTGGCGCACGCGCACCTCGGCGGCCACCCCGGCGAGGACCGGCACGACGTGCTCGTCGTAGGCCTCGTACTCGAGGAGGCGGACCCCGGTGCGATCGCCCGCGTGGTCGCGCGCCGTACCCACGAAGGTGACCGACGCGCCGCAATCGGGCGTCACGACCCAGGCCGAGGCCCGCCCGGGATCGAGCGCCGCGTCCGCGCAGGCCAACCAGTCGTCGCCCGCAGGGGGCGGCCAGGTGGGCTCGGAAGCGGCCATCGGACCATCGTAGGGTCACGGCCCGCGGCCCACCCACCGATCACGATCGGTAGCGTTGCTCCGTGGCACGCGACGAGGACGAGGGCGACGAGCGCGGCTGGCACCGACCCCCGCTGCCTCCCGACGACCGCGTGTGGCGCCACCCGTCGGAGCTGGCCGGCGGCACCTCCGCCCCGTCCGCCTGGATCGCCCCCACGCCCATCCACCGGCGCCGGCCGGTGCTCGCCCTCGCGGGTGCCTGCCTCACCGGCGCGGCGATCACCTGCGGCCTGCTCTGGCTCACCCGCCCCACCTGGGTGCGCGACGACGAGGCGGCGACGCCCCCGCGAGCCGCGGCCGCCACCTCCACCTCCGTCGCCTCCTTCGTGAGCGCCGGCCTGGCCACCGCCGACCTGGCCGACGCCCTGGCCCCGCACCTCGTCCAGGTGGAGGCCAAGGTGGGCGCCACGTGGTCGTCGGGCACCGGCCTGCGGCTCGCCGGCGCCGATGGGATCGTGGTGGCCTCCCCGCTGGTGCAGGGAGCCGGGTTCGTGGCCGTCACCGGCTCCGACCGCCGCCGCGTCGACGCCCGGGTGCTCGCCGCCGACGATGCCACCGCCACCGCCGTGCTGGCCACCGACGCCGACGACCCCTCGGCCGACGTCCTGCTCGCCTCCCCCGCCTCCCCCGGTCAGCTCGCCGCCGTCGTCGGGGCCCGTTCGACCGCGGTGGGCGGCGTCGCCGAGCAGCGGGTCGTCCCCACCTCGATCTCCGCGGTCGGGGCACGGGTGCGGGTGGGCGACGCCGTGCTCCACGACGCCATCGAGCTCGACCGCTCGCTCCCCGTCGACGCCCTCGGCGCCGCGGTCGTCGACGGCGAGGGCCACCTCCTCGGGATCGTCGTGGCCACCTCGACCGCCGACGGCATGGCCGTGGCGGTCCCCGGGCGCGCCGCGCTCGGCGCTGCCGCCGACCTCGCCCAGGACGGCGAGGTGCACCGGGCGTGGCTGGGCGTCGAGGCGGTCGACCTCGATCCGGCGTCGGCCACCGTGCTGGGCGTCGATGGCGGCGCCACCCTGACCCAGGTCGACCCCGGGTCGCCCGCCGCCGAGGCCGGCCTCGCCGAGGGCGACGTGATCACGGGCGTGGGCGACGAGGAGGTGCTGGACGCGAGCGATCTGGTGCTGGCCATCCGCGACGGCGAACCCGGGGGCGAGGTGGAGGTGCGGTGGCATCGGGGCGCCACCGCCGAGGCGGCCGAGGTGACCCTGGGGGGCTAGCCCTCAGGCAGATCGGCGCCGTCGGCGAGCCCGGCGCACCAGCGCGACCGCGCCGGCCGCCGCCGCCGCGCCCGCCCCCGCCGTGACCCCGAGGGCCAGCTCCTGGCGACGGCGCGGCGAGATCGACTCGAGGGGTGAGGCCTCGTGGCCCACCACGTAGGCCTCCTCGTTGCTCGACGCCGCCGACCAGCCCAGCGCCACCAGGCGATCGTTGGCCACGACCCACGGGTGGCGGGCGTAGGGGAGGATCCCGGGCGGCGCCGGGGCCAGCCCGAGCCGCCACCGCCACGACGCCACCTTGACCGCCAGCGCCCCGGGCAGCCGCACGCGGGGCACCGGGTCGAGCGCTCGGCGCTGGGTGGGCGTCAGCCACCCGTCGGGAGCCACGTTGAGCGGGCCGTCGAAGCCGGCCGACCACGCGGCGACGACGGCGGCGGCCAGGTCGGCCACGTGGAGGTACTGCACGGCCGTGTCCTCGGCCGCGGGGACGTCGTCGGCGGCGTCGAGGGCGCGCGCCAGCCAGCCGCCCCGGCCGTCGTCGACCACCGGCGCCGGGCGGAGCCGGGCCACCGTCGCCGTCGGGTGCTCGGCGCGCCACTCGGCCGCGAGGCGCTCCACCTCGGCCAGCTGCACCGCGGGCGCGAGGTCGGGATGGGGGCGCAGCGGCGCCTCCTCGGTGAGCGGCACCGGGTTGTTCGGCCACGGGCCGTAGACCGTGGCCGACGAGAGCAGCACGAGGCGGTCGATGCCCTGGGCGTCGGCGGCGGCCAGCACGCGCCGAGCCATCTCGACGTCGGCCGCCTCCTCGATCTCGGGGCCGGTGGTCGCCGGGCCGAACGCCGACGCGAGGTGCACGATGGCGCTGGCGCCCTCGACCGCCGCCCGCAGGTCGCCGGCGAGGAGGTCGAAGGGGCGGGTGGCGGGAGCGGCGCGCAGGTCGAGGCCCACCACCTCGTCGACCTCGGGGCGAGCCGATAGCAGAGCCACGACGTGGCGCCCCAGTGCTCCCGCCGAACCGGTGACCACCACGCGAACCATCGTCCGAGCATGCCGCCCGCCGGACGGGAACGCCACATCGGGCCGTACCATGGCGCCATGAGCTCGGGCCCGAACCCCTTCGACGGGATGCCGTTCTTCGGCGACCTCCTCAAGATGCTGGGGTCGCAGGGCCCGGTGCAGTGGGACGGGGCGCGCCAGCTGGCCCTCTCCATCGCCACCGACGGCACGAGCGAACCGAACGTCGATCCGCTCGAGCGGGTGCGCTACGAGCAGCTGGCGCGGGTGGCCGACCTCCACGTGTCGCAGGCCACCGGGCTCAGCACCTCGACCACCGGTCGCTCGCTCACCATCAACCCCGTCACGCGCAGCCAGTACGCCCTGGCCACGCTCGACGCCTACCGCCCGCTGGTCGAGCGCCTCGCCGGTTCGCTGCACCCGCCGACGGAGGCCCCCGAGGCCGTCGAGCTGGCCGACGCCGAGGATCCCACCGAGGCGTGGCTGGGCCAGATCATGGGGCTGCTCAGCCCGATGCTGCTCGGCATGACGGCCGGCTCGCTGGTGGGCCACCTCGCCACCCGCGACTTCGGCGCGTTCGACCTGCCGATCCCCCGCCCCGCGTCCGACGACCTGCTGGTGGTGGCGGCCAACGTCGAGGCCTTCGCCAGCGACTGGAGCATGGACGGCGACGAGCTGCGGCTCTGGGTGTGCCTCCACCAGGTCGCCCACCACGCCGTGCTCGGGCTCCCCCACGTGCGCGCCCGCCTCGAGCAGCTGCTCGCCGACTACGCGTCCTCGTTCGAGTCCGATCCCGATGCGCTCGGGAGCAAGCTCGGCGAGCTCGAGGTCGACCCCACCGGCGGCGACCCGATGGCGCGCTTCCAGGAGCTGCTCGGCGACCCCGAGGTGCTGCTCGGCGCGGTCCGCTCGGCCCGCCAGCAGGAGCTGCTCCCCCAGCTCGAGGCGCTGGTGGCCGTCGTGGTGGGCTACGTCGACCACACCATGGACCAGCTGGGCCACGGCCTCGTCGGCTCCTACGGGCAGATCACCGAGGCGGTGCGCCGGCGGCGGGTCGAGGCGTCGGCGCAGGACCGCTTCGTCGAGCGCCTGCTCGGCCTCGAGCTCACCCAGGACCGCTTCGACCGGGGCAGCGCCTTCGTGGCGGGCGTGGTCGAGCGGGCCGGTGCCGAGGGCCTGGCCCGCCTCTGGTCGGGCCCCGAGGTGCTGCCCACCCCGAACGAGGTCGACGCCCCGGGCCTCTGGCTGGCGCGCATCGACCTGCCCGTCGACGGCGACGCTCAGGCCTGAGGCCGCGGCTCCTCGGCCCGCGTCGGGTCGTCGGGCGTCCAGGGATAGGGGTTGGCCACGGTCGGGTCCACGTCGTCGAGGTAGGCGTCGGGCGACTCGACGGGCTCGGTGGGGGCCTCCCACGGGAACTCGTGGCGGGTGGGGTCGTCGGGCCCGACGGCGCCAGCAGGCGGCGGCGGGCCCGGTCGGGTGGCGTCGGGCGGTGGCGGCGGGCGGTGCCGGTCGCCGTCGTCGTCGACCACCTCGGTGGCCCCGCCCTCGCCCTCGGCGTGGCGCAGGCGGCTGATGAGGGTCCGCGGCGCGGTGGCGAGGCGGCCGCGCACCTCGGTGGAGACCTCGGCGAAGCGGGTCTCGATCTCGACGGCTGCGGCCGTGGCTGCGGTCTGGCGGGCCCCGGTCCGGTGGGCCCAGGCGAGGCGCCCGACCACGTACGACGCCGTGGCGAACAGGGCGAGGGCGAACACGATGGCGAAACCCACCCGCGCCCCCATGTGGACCGCCACGGGGATGAACGCGCCGATGACATAGGTGACCTGGAAGCGGGTCTCGAACCGGGCGAACGAGCGCCCGCGGTTGGCGTCGGGCGCGTCGCGCTGGAGGATCGAGTCGAACGCGAGCTTGCCGGCGCCGGCGGCGAAGCCCACGCCCGCGCCGAGGATCGAGGCGCCCAGCACCTCGCCCAGGAGCAGCGACAGGAACGCGCCGACGACCACCAGGCCGAGCGCTCCGGTGAGGATGTTCTCCTCGGTGGTCACGGACTTCAGCCGGGGCGCGATGGCCGCGCCCAGCAGCTGGCCGAGCACGCTCACGCCGCCCACGACGGCGAACTCCCACGGGCGTCGATCGCCGCCCCGGAAGTCGAAGGCGATCAGCAGCGTGAGGAAGCCGACGCACATGCGCAGCAGGCCCATCGCCGATCCGGCCAGCACGATGCCGGCGCCACGCAGCTCGTGGCGCTCGGTCTCGTCGGCCTTCGACGTGGCCACCCGCGCCGCCGGGATCCGCAGCCCCAGCCCGACGGTCACGCCGTAGGTGATCATGGCCAGGCCCAGCGCCCAGCCGGCCCCCCACACCTTGAGCAAGATGCCGGCGGGCACGATGCCGACGAAGGCGCTGATGCCCGAGATGATGGCCAGCTTGGAGTTGGCCTCCACCAGCTCGTCGTCGGAGGTGACCACCGTGGGCACGAGCGCGCTGCGCGCCACCTGGTACGCCCGTTGGGCCACCAGGACGCACAGGGCGAGCAGGAAGAACGGCGCACCGCCCGCCCGGATCTGGCCGATCATGAGGTAGCAGAGCAGGGCGCGAGCGGCGGCGGAGCCGACGAGCACGAAGCGGTGACCGCCCTTGAGCCGATCGATCAGCGGCCCCACGAGCGGGGCGATCACCGCAAACGGCAGCATCGTGATCAGCAGGTAGCGGACCACCGGGGCGCGGGCGCTGTCGGCGGGGAGCGAGAAGAACAGCGAGTCGGCCAGGGCGGCGGCGACCATGGCGTCGGCCATCGCCGACGACGCGTGGGTGCGGGCGAGGCGGTGGAACGGGGTGACCACGAACGCCCGGACGCCGTCGGGGGTGGCGGGGTTGGACCCGGACCTCGGCGCCGTCGTGCTGCTCACCGGACCCATGGTAGGGAGCCGCGATGGCGACGAAGCTCGGCCCTCAGGCTCGCGCGGCGCGGGGCACCTCGAACTTGTAGCCCAGGCCCCGGATCGTCACGATCCGCGACGGGCTCGACGGGTCGGGCTCGACCTTGCCCCGGAGCCGCTTGACGTGGACGTCGAGGGTCTTGGTGTCGCCCACGTAGTCGTGGCCCCACACCCGGTCGATCAGCACGTCGCGGCTCAGCACCCGCCCGGCGTTCTCCAGCAGGATGGTGAGCAGCTCGAACTCCTTCAGCGGCAGCGACACCTGCTCGCCACGGATCAGCACCTCGTGGCGGGCGCGGTCGAGGGCGACGTCGCCCACCTCGAGCACATCCGCGGGATCGCCCGTGGGCAGCGGCTCGCCCGGTGCGCGGCGCAGCACGGCCCGCATCCGCGCCACCAGCTCGCGGAGCCGGTAGGGCTTCGACACGTAGTCGTCGGCGCCGACCTCGAGGCCCACGACCGTGTCGATCTCCGAGCCCTTCGCGGTCACCATGATGATCGGGACCTTGGAGCGGCGACGGAGCTCGCGGCACACGTCGATGCCCGAGACCTTCGGCAACATGACGTCGAGCAGCACGAGGTCGGGGTCCACGGCGTCGAAGAGGTCGAGGGCCTGAGCGCCGTCGCGGGCGATCTGCACCCGGAAGCCCTCGCGGGCGAGCCCGACGGTGAGTGCGTCGATGAAGCTGTCCTCGTCCTCGACGACGAGGACGGTGGTGGCCGGGTCAGGCATCGGAGGTCTCCGGGCGGGGTGGGGTGGCGACGAGCTCGCCACCGTCGGGGAGGGGGTCGGGCTCGAGGGCGGCGGGCTCCACGAGGTCGGGCACGGCGACGGGGCCGGGGGCCAGGGGCAGGCGCAGCGTGAAGGTCGAGCCCTCGCCCTCGCGCGACGAGACCCGCACCTCGCCCTCGTGGTTCTGGGCGACGTGGCGCACGATGGCCAGGCCGAGCCCGGTGCCGCCCGTGTCGCGGCTGCGGGCCCGGTCGACCCGGTAGAACCGCTCGAAGACCCGTTCGAGGTCGCGCGCCGGGATCCCGATGCCCTGGTCGACGACATCGACGTCGACCGTGGCCCCCTCGGCCCGCGCCTCGATGCGGACCTCGGAGCCGGGATCGGAGTACTTGGCCGCGTTGTCGCACAGGTTGGACACGGCCGACACCAGCTGGCGCCGGTCGCCCACGACGGCGAGGCGCGGGGCGATCGTCGCCACCAAGAAGCGGACGTCGCGAAGCTCGGCGGCGGGCCGGGTGCGATCGACCGCCTCGGCCACGATGAGGTGGACGGGGACCACCTCGGCCTCGGGCAGCTCGCTCGCCTCGATCTGGCTCAGCTGGAGCAGGTCGTCGATCGTGCGGGCCACCCGGAAGGCCTCGCGCTGCATGCGCTCGGCGAGGCGGTGCACCGTGGCCGGGTCGTCTTCGCCCACGAGCGTCTCGGCGAGCAGGCCCAGGGCCCCGACCGGGGTCTTGAGCTCGTGGCTGATGTTCGCCACGAAGTCGCGGCGCACCGCCTCGAGGCGCTGGCGCTCGGAGATGTCCTCCACCACCAGGAACGCGCCGCCCTCGCCATCGCCATCGCCGTCGAGCGGCACGGCGCGCAGCTGGAGGGAGCGCTTCGGGGGCCCGAAGAGCTCGATCGTGCGCGAGGTCGACTCGCCCGCCACCGCAGCGGCGATGAGCTCGTCGATCAGCGACCCCACCAAGGCCTCGCCGTGGCGGGCGGCGAGGTAGGTGGCGGCCACCCGGTTGCGGAAGACCACCTTGCCCAGGGCGTCGGCGAGCACGATCCCCTGCGGGATCCCGTCGAGCGCGCTCACCAGCCGGTCGGCGGTGACCCGGGTGGCGGCCTGCTTGGCGAAGTGGCGGTCGACCGCGCCCTCGAGGCGATCGACCGCCTCGTCGACGGTGGTCGACGCCGCGCCCCCCCGCCGGTCGAAGCGCGAGCGCAGGGCGTCGAGGCGCCGGCGCAGGGCGCTCGGCCGCAGGATCACGCGGTCGCCTCGCCGGGCAGGGGCGCCGCCGGCGGGGGCGGGACGTCGGCGGCGGGACGCCGCGCCTCGAGGTGCTGCTCGAGGTGGTCGGCCACCGGTGCCCACTGGCCCGGCGCCGGCGGCTGCAGGAGGGTCACCGCGGCGAAGCCCGCGGCCACGAGGGCCGTGTCGGAGTCGGGTGGGAGCTCGACCTCGGTGCGCCGCAGGCCGAGCCGCAGCACGCTCGGGCCGGATTCGGCCACCACGGCGTGCCACTCGCCGAGGGCGGCGGGCGTGGCCCAGCACACGCCGCGCACCTCGTCGATCGGCAGGTCGGGCACGTTGAGGTTGAGGACGGTGCGCAGCGGCGCCGCCGCCAGCCAGTCGAGGGCGTGCACCGCCAGCTCGGCGGCGGTGGCCCAGTGGGTGGGGCGCTCGCCCGCGATGCTCACCGCCAGGCCCGAGATGCCGTGGTTCGCAGCGGTGAGCGCGGCGCCCACCGTGCCCGAGTGGAGGATGGCCCGCCCGGTGTTGAGGCCCGGGTTGATGCCCGAGACCACGACCTCGGGCAGATCGCCGAAGGCCCCGAGCCGGGCGGTGATCACGCACAGGGCGGGCGGGGCATCGAGCCCCACCGCCTCCACATCGTCGAGCCCCGGGAGGGTGCGCCGCTCGAGGCGGAGCTCGGTGGCCTGCGAGAGGGTGCCGATGGCCGCGCCGGCGCCGCTGCGCTCCCCCAGGGGCGCCACCACGATCGCCTCGTGGCCCGCCTCGTGCACGGCCCGGGCCAGGGCCTCGATCCCCGGTGCGTCGATGCCGTCGTCGTTCGTGACCAGGGCGCGCACGGCTCAGCCCTCGTCGGACGGCGGCTTGGTGGCCGCCGCCGCGGCCCGGGCGGCGCCGGTGTGCTCGGGCAGCCAGCCGGTGACCATGTAGCGCACCCGCTCGCCGATGTTGACGGCGTGGTCGCCGATGCGCTCGTAGTAGCGCCCGATGAGGGCCAGCTGCACGGCGCCCTGCACCTGGAGCTCCCCCGCGTTGTGCACGAGGAAGATCTCCTGCACGTAGTCGCGGTGGATGGCGTCGAGGCGATCGTCGAGGTCGTCGAGGGCCGCCGCCATGGCGGCGTCCTCGTCCATGTAGGCGTCGATGGCCAGGCGGAACAGCCGGGTGGCCTCCTCGCCCATCTGGTCGATCAGGCCGCGGAGCCGAGCGGGCAGCTCGGTGCCGAAGATGCGCCGGGAGCCCTTGGCGATGTTGACCACCAGGTCGCCCGACCGCTCGATCTCCGACACCATCCGGATGGCGGTGACGATGTGGCGAAGGTCGCCGGCCATCGGCTGCTGCAGGGCGAGCTGCTGGTAGCACCGCTCCTCGAGCTCGACGGCGAGCGCGTCGAGCGGGTCGTCGCCCTCGATGATCTTCTGCGCCTCGGTGAGGTCGCCGGCCAGCAGCACCTCGGTGGCCCGCGGGATCCCCTCGGTCACCAGCGCGGCGATCTGGACCATGTCGAGGCGGATCTCGTCCAGCGTCTGCTGGAAGCTCTTCCTCACGTTGTCCACGGTCACGGTCCCCTTCTCCCCTAGCGGATCTCGGCGGCGAGGTGCCCGGGATCGCCGGTGAGCAGGTAGCGCAGCCGACTGCCGATGATGGCCGAGTGATCGGCGATGCGATCGAGGGCCTTCCCGATCACCAGGCTATGGAGGGCGGCGGGGATCGCGGATGGACCCTCCAGCTCGAGCAGGGCCCGCACGAGCGCCGAGTTGGCGAGGTCGAGCACCGCACCCGAGCGGGCCAGCTCCTCGGCGAGCTCGAGGTCCTGGCTCGACCAGGCGTGCAGGGCCCGCCGGAACTGCTCGACCGAGGTGTCGGCCATGGAGACGAGGATGTCGTAGGTGGTGGGGTAGCTGCGGACGAGCGACCAGTCGCTGCCGACCTTCACCACCCGCAGCGCCAGGTCGCCGACGCGCTCGAGCTCGCCCAGCACCCGCAGGACCGACATGACGAACCGCAGGTCCGACGCGACGGGCGCCTCGCGCGCCAGGAGGTCGTGGCAGCGCTCGGTGAGCGACACGTTCATCGCGTCGATGTCGTCGTCGGCGGCGACGGTGCGCGCCGCGATCTCGAGGTCCCCCGTGGCGAGGAACTCGCGCATCCGCTCGAGGTTCTCGTCGACCCGCACGGCCATGACCTCGACCTGGAGGCGGAGCTGCTCGAGCTCGGCGCTGAAGCTCTGGCGGACCATGGCCATCGACGTCAGCCGAACCGGCCGGTGA
>Ga0116151_10003287_pt1 | contig 14547 bp, 18 predicted proteins | sample AD_UKC117_MetaG_FD_89893 | JGI IMG/M metagenome (GOLD analysis project Ga0116151, IMG submission 89893) | Active sludge microbial communities of municipal wastewater-treating anaerobic digesters from Hong Kong - AD_UKC117_MetaG | ecosystem: Engineered > Bioreactor > Anaerobic > Digestate...
GAACCACCGACATCGACCACCTCGACCTGGCCTGCGGACCCCACAACCGCCTGGTCAAACGCGGCGGCTGGACCACCCGAAAACGCCGCGACGGCACCACCGATCAGAACCGCTGTCAAAAACATATATATTTGGGGCGTGACTCCACCCGCCCGCAACGGTGCCACCCGAACATCGCAACGCTCGTTGCCACAACAGGATTCACGCCGAGCGGCCATCTACGCCCGCGTCTCCCTCGACCAGACCGGCGAGGGAAACAGCGTCAGCCAGCAGGAGGAGGCTGCCCGCGAGCTGATCGAGCGTCGCGGGTGGGAGCTGGCCGGGGTGTATGTGGACAACTCGATCACCGGAACGGGCAAGAAGCACCGGCCGCAGTTCTACGAGATGCTCGCGGCGGTTAAGCGCGGCGAGGTGGACGCCGTGGTGGCCCGCCACATGGACCGGATCGCCCGCAACGCGAAAGAGCGGCTGGAGCTGGTCGAGGCGTGCCGCGACCAGGGCGTCATCATCGCCCTAGTGCAGGGAAGCGACATGGACCCGACCACAGCCTCGGGCCGCATGATCATCGACGTGCTCGGCTCGGTGGCCGAGATGGAGATCGGCATTAAGAGCGAGCGCCACACCGCCGCGCTGGAACGCCACGCACTAGCCGGGAAGGTGCCCCACGGTCGGGCACTGTTCGGCTACACCACCACAGGCGAGGTCGTGCCCGCCGAGGCCGAGATCGTCACCGACATCTTCACCCGGTTCTACGGCGGTGAATCACTGCGCTCGCTGGTTCGACTGCTCGACGACCAGAAGGTCCCCACCCGCAGCGGACGGCCCTGGAGCACCCGCACCGTCCGCGACATGCTGACCAACTGCCGCTATGCCGGGTGGGCGGTGTACCAGAGGGAGATCGCCACCGACCGGGACGGCAACCCGGTGCGCGGCCACTGGGAGCCGTTGGTGGACGAGGACACCTTCGATGTCGTGCAGGCGAAGCTGTCCGATCCTGCCCGCAAGACCAACCGGGTGGGCACCGACCGGCGCTACCTCGGGTCCAGCCTCTACCTCTGCGCGGAGTGTGACGGCCCGATCCAGACCGTCAACGGCGGGAAGTACCTCTGTGAAGGTCACCTGATCCGCACCGCGAAGTATGTGGACGAGTTCGTGTGCGACCTGATCGCCGAACGGCTCGGTGGGGCCGACTTCCGCTCGGTGCTTGCCACTGACACGGCGAGCGTGAAGCCGTGGACCGACAAGGCCAAACGGCTGCGCGCCCGCCTGGCCAAGATCGACGCCGAATACGACGAGGGCATCATCGACGGCCGCCGGTGGAAGTCGGCGAAGGAACGGGTGGCAGCGGAGCTGCGCGAGGTCGACAAGCAGCTGGCCACCCGCAAGGGCGGGGCGGCACTCGGCAAGATCGCCGGAGCCCCCAACCCGGCCCAGGCGTTCCGCGAGGCGTCACTGATGGCTCAGCGGGCAGTGATCGACGCCCTGGTCACGGTCAAGCTGCGTCGTCAGCCTCGGGGCCGGATGAAGCGTGACAGGCAGGGCCGCATACGGATCGACCCGGAAACTGTCGTCATCGACTGGAAGTGATGAGAGACCGCGGTTGTGACGCCGCGGCGATGCTGATGGAGTGACGAGGATGTCGCGGCGCAAGCAGGTCTACAAGATCACCTACCCCAACGGGAAGATCTACGTCGGCATGGACCTCATCGGTAACTGTTCCTACTTCGGCAGCCCCAGCCGGCGGGCGAAGGAGCGCATCAACGAGGAGCTTGCTGAGTGCCGGATGGATATCACCGTCCGCAAGGAGATCCTGTGGGAGTCGGAGACCGCCACCGACGAGGAGGCCAGGATGGTAGAGATTCGGTTCATTAGGGAGACCGGCGCGAACAATCCAGCGGTCGGCTACAACCTCACGCCGAGATGGAACGGTGGGTGACGTGTGTGCCGACCCCAGACCCGGCCGGTGCGGCAAACCGCTGCTCGACAGCAGTCGCGGGTGACGACTTTTCTCAGAGGGCGTCGAAGTAGTCCTCATCCAGCCGGTACAGCGTTACCGACTGTTCCGTCTGGACCCCCACGCCGTATTGCACCAGTAGTTCTGCCAGCCGGTTGCCGTCGATCAGCTCGATCCGTGCAGCGATCCGCTCGGCCTCTTCCCGGGCTCCGGCGGTAAACCGTGAGGTGGTGATGAACACGCCACGATCACCCTGCCTGGACATCAGCGCCCCGGCGAAGCCGTGAATCGCCGGTCGGTCGACTGGGGTGTCGGTGTAACGCTTGGCCTGGATGTAGATGCGGTCGAGTCCGAGTGGGTCCTGACTGATGATGCCGTCGATACCGCCGTCGCCCGATGCAGCGGTGCGGTATGCCGATCCCTTACGGCCGTAACCCATTCGGTCGAGCAGCCGCACCACCAGTTCCTCAAAACCGGTCGGTGTCAGCTTGAGTGCAGCCGACAGCACCTCACCCTCTACTGCCGCCCGATTGAGCCGTTCGGCACGCTCCGCGAGATCGTTTGGAGTCTCGGCCACGGCTTCGACCAAGTTCGACGCCGCATGTAGCTCGGCGCTGCTGTTGCCCCCGGCCACCCGGCCCCGCTTACGTTCGCGGAACTTGACGAACGCCGGGTAGGCCTCCAAGGTTTTCTGGTCGATCCGATCGGGGTACTTCTCCAAAGCTGCGCGCCCCTCGGGAGAAATCACCTTGAGGCCGCGCCCCGCGCTGTCGATCAGCCCGGCTTGACTCATGTAGGTCAGTGCCCAACCGACGCGATTCCCGATCTTCTTCGCGCCCCCGCTTGGCAACATCTCCGACCGCTCCTCCGGACCAAGACCGAACTGATCGGCCATCGCGTCGGTGATGTCCCGTGCCCGATGAACGCGACCGTCTGCGAGAAATGCGAGTACGGGCCGCATCAAGGTCTCGTAATCGGGAATCGCCACCCCAAAGCCCCCTGTCCCGCCGCAGCAACGATCGAATTTCGTAACGATCTCACAGCGAGCCTGGCCGATGTACTGCCTGAAGGAACGCGGCCACGTCGCAGTTCTTAGCGGCTGTATTGCGCGATATGCACACCCGTGCCGTCGACGGTCTCCACCCAGTCGACGTTCGTCCTAACTGACGACGGTGGGGTGCCGAGCTTGATGAAGTTCATGATCGCGTGCGCAGCGCTGTCTCCGAGTTCCTTTCCGGCGTATGAATGACGGTCGACCTGCATGAAAACTCTGAGGACTCCGGCGTGGTAGGTGAATTTCGTGACGTAGGGTGCCCAGCAATCGGAGCTGCCCGCATCCATGCCTGGGCACTCGTAGTTGATGAAGTCGCTACCAGCGGGCAGTGCGAGCGACTCGAGGACGTACTGCCGTGCAGCCGCCGCTATCTTCGCGTCCGACGTGCCCGTCGAAGTCGTCCGCGTCGACGTCACTGTGGTCTCCGTCGTGGAGCGCGAGTTCGCTTTCTTCGACTCACTTTGACGGTTGGACACGAAGGTGCCGAAGAGGATGGCCAAGAGAAGAAACCCAACGATCAATGCGAGGGTCTTGTCGTTGGACCTGCGCGGTTTTTGTGTCTGTGGGCCGACGCTGCTGGGGGGCTCGGAGCTTCGCTGGGTCCAGTCTCGGCCATCCCAGTACCGCCAGCCTGAACCCCCGCCTGGATCGGGATACCAGCCAGGCGGAGGCATCTGAGTCGTCACGCGCTCGCCCCCACATCATTGAGCGTAGGACTCTGGCGTGGAGGCTTGTGCTGGATTCAACGGATGCCGGAACGCAGTCGACCGGGTGGCGTGCCCTCTAGCGTCAGCCGATCCGTCGGCTCAGATAACTCGTCATTGACGTGACCGTGGCACGGTCGTTCAGCGACCCCGCCACCGCGCCCTTGTACGGGTCGCCCAGACGGCCCACAGGAACGGCCAGGACACCTCGGCGACTGATTGCGTAGACGAGTACATCGTGGGCCACGACCAGGGCGGCGAGGCTGTCGGGCTGGTGAGCACCCTGCTGCCAGGTCACCGCGGCCTCCTCCAGGGCGGGCAGGTGCCCGGCGATCCTCACGGTGCCGACCTCCAGCCCTTGCAGCAGTGCCGCGCTACGGGCCATTGCGTCGCCACGGCCTCGCTGGCTGCCCTTAGGTGGCCACCCGGTGACCCTGATGGGCCGGTCTAGGCGGGCGCGTTTCAGGGCCTCATCGACCACACGGGTGTAGGTTTCGCGCGCGGCGAAGGCTTCCACAGAGATCTCACTGGCTCCCACTTCCTCGGCCAGCGCCACGGCGGCCCGCGCCCACTGGTCGCTTGTCATCGGCGCGGACAGGTCGGCGATCACGGCCACCACGCCATCGGCGGTCATGGAGGCGGCCACGATGCCGCAGCTGTCACCGGAGCCGGAGTCGGAGGGGTCCACCCCGACCACGGTCATCGTCGGGCGTTGTGGGGCTGCGGGGAGCCTCCACTGGTCGATCCACTCCCGTTTGACCAGGCCACCCTCGGGGCTACTGGGAACGCCCTGGTAGAGGGCGTACCAGGCCCGTGAGCCCACAGCCTGCCGGATCTCGGCGAACTGGGCGGCGGTGCGTCCGAGAGCGCTCATCATGGCCACCCCCGGCTCGCGGCCCAGGGCGTCCGGTATCCCGGCCTCGGAGATGGCGGGGACGTTGATGTGGGTCCAGCGGGAGCCGGGTTCGGCCAGGAGCTCGCCTGCGAGGTCGTGCTCGGACCAGCGGGTCATGACGATGACGCAGCTCGCGCCGGGATGCAGCCGGGACAGCAGAGAGGAGCGGAACTCGGAGGCCAACCGTCGGCGGTGGGCTGCGGAGTCGGCGTCGGCGGCACCGCGCACCGGGTCATCGACCAGGAGCAGGTCTGCGCCGAAGCCGGTGGTCCCCGAGAGGATTCCCCCGGCCAACATGCCGCCCCGGTGGTCCTTCACGCGCCACCGGCCGACCGAGGACTTGTCCTGTGCCAGTTCCAGCCCGAGCTCGGGGTGCGCGGCGATGAACCGGCGGGCCTCGCGGGAGTGCTCCTCGGCCAGCTCGTCGCCGTAGGACTTCACGATCACCTGAGCGTCGGGGTCGTGCATGAGGGCGAACACCGGCCCGACCTGGGACACCAGCACGCTCTTGCCGGTGCGGGGAGGGGTGGTGATGATGACCCGCCGATCCGGCTGGGTGATGGCGTCGAGGAGGGCGTCGGAGATGAGCCTGATCGTCGGGGTGACCACATAGCCGGGGAGCAGCTGCTGGGCGAGCTCGGCGGGTGTTCGCGGCCTGCGCCGGTCCTGGCGGGCAGCTCGGGCGGCAATGAGGGTGCGGACGGTGCTCACGCGACGCGGATCTCGCGCACCCGGCCCTCGGCGCGGGCGCGGGCGGCCAGCTCCCGGTCGCACTCGTCGGCAAGGCTGACATACGGCACCCCGCCGACCTTGATTGCGTAGACCAGACCGTCCCAGTAGAGGCGCAGCAAGGCGGCCTGCTTCTCCCAGAACCCACCGGGAACCCTGACGCGGGAGAAGCAGACCAGCTGCTCGCCGGTCGGCTCCAGCTCGCGCAGGATGGCGGCGTCGATGTCGGCTGCGGTCATGGGGTGCTCACGGTGAAGGTGCCGGGCCGGGAGCCCGAGCGGATCATGGCCAGCTCGACGGCCCGGCTGGCCGAGTCACGGGACAGGCCGAGGGCATCGCACACGTCGCGGTGGGTCACGCAGGAGGTCCGGTTGAGCGTCCCGGCGAGGGTGTCGATGGCGTCCCAGCAGCGCGAGAGCAGTGGCACCACGTCGCGGCCTGCGACGGTGCCACCGGCGGCGCACAGCGCGTCCTGGTCGCGGCTGGAGCACAACACGGCGTAGAGCTCACGCAGCGTCGGCGGGCGGCGGTGGATGCCGCGCAGCTCGGACCACGGCCCGGCGTAGGCGATGGCGGCGGTGCGCCCCGGCGGGAAGGTGTCGGGCTCGAAGGAGGTCAGGCCGGCCTGGTCGGTGATCTCTGCCCGCAGCAGCTGCCCGCCCAGGACCACACCGGCGACGGCGTGCCCGGCCTCGTGGACGGCCAGCTCGTAGCGTCGCCGCTCCGAGCGGATGATCTCCTCGAGGGTGGACATCGGCACCCGGTGTGTGAAGGTCAGGGAGGCCAGCCGGTCGAGGGCCGGGCGTTTGCGGGTCATGCGGATGCTCCGATCTGGACGGCGGCGAGGACATGCTCGACAGCGATGACGAGGCTGCGTTCGGCGATGGCCACGAAGGTGTTGGTCTGCGGGTCTGTGGCCTCCCGCAGCTGGACGGCATCACGCCACCCGAACGGCTGGGAGGTGGCCACGAGGGTCTCGCCTAGGCCGGTGGCGTAACCGAACACCCAGCGGTGACCCAGCGGGGTCAGGCCACCGCTCATCAGCAGGTTGAACCGGGAGGCCACCGCCGCCAGGTTGGCCGGGGCGTGGATGAATCCGGTCGTGTTGGTGGCGGCGAAGGCCAGCTCCAGTTCGCCCACCGCCTCCACCAGGTCGGCTGCGGTGGCCGGGGTTGCGGCGTCGAGCAGCAGCCGCCCGGCGAACTCACGCTCGGCGATCACCTGCTCGTGCAGGCGCAGGTTCTGCCGGGCGCGAGAGCGGACCTCGTTGCGGGACTCCTCGGACAGATCGCCGCACTGGTTGGCGTCGTAGGCCCAGACCGTCACGGGGGCGAACGGGTCGGGGATGTCCGGCCTCACGCCGTACTTCAGCCCCGGCTCATCCGGTACGAGGTCGGGGCACCACGGGTCGGTCCAGGTTCCCGCCGACAGCTCGCCGCCGTAGTTCTGTGGCCGCAGCCGCACGCCCTCGGCCAGCCACCGAGGCAGGCCGGTCTCCTCGGTCCACTGCGTTGCGGCGAACAGGCCGGAGCTGGCCGGGCCGACCTGCGGCGGGCTGAACTCGGTGTTGGCGTAGATCACGCTCACAGCTGCACTCCCAATCGTTGAAGCTCGGCTCGGGGGTCGGGCTGAGCGGGGCGGCGTCGGGGCTGGGCGCGGCTGAGCTCGGCCCGGTGCAGATGGCGCTCCAGGCTCACCGCAGCCCTATCCACGGGCCGCAGCGCCTCCACCAGCACCTCGGACGGGGACAGCAGGCCGCGCCTGGTGCCGGGGGCGACGGCGTGGGCCAGCAGGTCGGAGAGCGTCCCGGCGAGCGGACCGGCCAGCTCGCAGAGCTCGTGAACCCACAGCCCCGAACCGAGCATCGCGTCGGTGACCTCGGGAGGCCGGGGCCGCTCGGCGAGCTCGGCCAGGGCGCGAAGGGCTCGGGGCCGGTCACGGGGACCGAGGTGGGCGGTCCTGCGCCGGGCCTCGGCGGCGGCGGTCAGATCATGGACGGCCACGCACAGGCTGTGGACCGCCTCGGCCAGGTCGTCCACGTCCTGACGGAGGGCCACGGGCCGGGGCTCGGCGGCCACCCGCTCGGCGAGGGGCTGGCAGAGGTCGTAGACCTCGGACAGCAGATCGAAGCCCTCCCCGTAGGTGACGGTCAGGTGCTTGCGGCGGCGCTCCCGCTGCTCGGCCTGCTGGGCGACCAGATCGACCCGCTCGGTCTTGGTCTGGGGAAGGAACCTCACAGCGCGCCCTCCGCTCGGGCGCGGGGCGGCGGCGGTGGCGCTGGCGACTGCGGGTGCCGCGCCAACGGATCTGCGCCCGCCACGGCGATCACTGCGCCGCCGCCCCACGGGTCTGGTCGATCTCCAGCAGCTTGTCCACCACAGCCGCGTGGAAGCTGCTGGAGATGCGGTCATTGCGAAGCTCGGTGTCGAGCTGCCGTTTCATCCGCCAGAAGGCGAGCGCGGATTGGCACTCGGCCACGCGGGGATCGGTGTCGGGCACGCCTCGGGACTTGAACGCGGCCAGCCGTGAACTCCAGCTGGAGGCCGATCTGGTCGTCGGGTCGAATGGTGTCTTGGTCTGCATCACTCCACGGTTGCAAACGAGGGTGCAGAGCAGCTCCGCTGCTGAGCCGGCGGATCGTGCTACGCCGTGTCACTCCGGCGACGCAGCAAAGCTGTCAGTCAGGCCGCGCAGAGCCCGCGCCCACGGCTGTATCGGAAGTTTAATTCTGAGAGGAGCCGATATCGGCCCAGCTAGACGGGCATTGCTCCAGTTCGGCAGTAGCGAAAGCCCTCTCGTATCGAAGGGGGCGGGAATATAGAATTAAGGGAGCACAGCAAACCCTCTGCGACCACGAACGGACCCCGCCCATGACTACCGCCCACGACCTCCGCATCGACGCCGAGACGGCGCGACGACGGGCCGATGACCTCCGCACCGAAGCCGACGAGCTGGACGAACTCGCCCTCGAACTGGACCGGCAGGCCCTGTCCATCGAGATCGCCGCCGAGCTGAATCGGAGCGCCTGATGCTCCTCGGGTATGCCCGCGTCTCCACCGGGCAGCAATCCCTCGACCAGCAGCACGACGCCCTCGCGGAGGCCGGGGTGGAGCAGGGCCGGATGTACTCGGACAAGCTCACCGGGACCTCGGCCAAGGAACAGCGACCGGGGCTGTCGGCGCTGCTCGGCTACGCACGCCCCGGCGACACCATCGTGGTCGTCGGCATCGACCGCCTGGGCCGCAACGCCGCCGAGGTCATGCTGACCATCCGCGACCTCGGCGAGCGGGAGATCGTGCTGCGCTCGCTCCGTGAGGGCATCGACACGTCCAATGCCACCGGCAGGATGATCGCCGGGGTACTGGCATCGCTGGCCGAGCTGGAACTGGAACTCGGCCGGGAGCGCCGGGCTGCGGCGAAGGCGGCACGCAAGGCACGCGGCCTGCCGATCGGACGGCCCCGCAAGCTGTCGGAGGCCCAGCTGCGGCAGGCCGAGCAGATGCGGGCAGCCGGGGAGCCGGTGCCCGAGATCGCGGCCACCCTCGCGGTCTCCACGCCGACCCTGTACCGGTTGCTCGCAGAACGGAGCCAATGATGACCGTCGCCGAGGATCTGGCCACACTGCGGATCGGCTACGCGGCCACGGTCCACGCGATGTCGGAGGCCGAACTCGACCAGGAGCTCGACCGGGTGCGCCAGCGGGCCAACGGAGCCGAGCAGGCCGCCCTCATCGCGGCAGAACGGCGGCTGCGGCGAGGGGTGAGGCCGGTCCCCACCGATGCCCCCGGCATCGTGCGGGAGGCCATCGCCACAGCCGGGGTCGGCGAGGCGTGGGCTGTGGAGGGCATGAACGCGGCGCGGGCCGGGAACCGGCTGTTCATCACCGAGGCCGACGAGCTCGGCTGGGCGATCACGGCCTATCGGGTCGAGGGAGCGGAGGCGACCCCAATCACGACGATCAGCGAGGGCCAGCCGGGGCGCGTCCTGGCCGGGCTGTTGCGGGATGCGGTGCGGCCGATGATCTGGCACCGGGTCCGGCCCGGCGAGTACCGGTCGGGCGGGTACGAGGTCGGGCTACTCCCGACCGGCGAGTGGTTCGCCGAAGGGCCGGGGGTTGACCGGTGCTTCGACCACAAGCATGAGGCCCAGGCGGCGTGTGACGCGGCGCGTAGGGCATAACGCCACCCCGACCGCGAACGCCCGTCTACGGGCCGTCCAGGGGCCTTAAATCACACGCTTGTCATTCGGTGCTCACCGCAGCCCACTCCCGCAGCTCGGGTGTGGGGATGCCACCGGCAGCCAGGACGCCTCGGGCGACCTCGCATTGAAGCTCCCAGTTCGGGCCGTCCGGTGTCACGGCGGCGAACAGGCGGCGGCACTCCTCGGCGGCCACGGCCTCCAGGGCGGCCGGGGCCAGCCGACCCTCGGCGGTCTCGCGGGCCACGGCCATCGCGGCGGTGATGATGTCCTGGGTCGTGGTCATGCGGTCTCCTCGATCTCGGCGTCGATGATCGGCGGCACGAGCGCGAGCAGCTCGGCCTCGGCCCGGTCGAGGATCGCCGAGGGCGACTGGGTGAGGTTGACCTCCACCCGCTCGGGCTCATAGAGCCCGAGCATCTTGGCGGTCTCCACGTCGTTCTGCCGGATCTCGCGCAGCATCTGCGCCATGGCTGTGGCGTCCCCGGCCCGCTGGGCTTCGATCAACTGGCCCACCGCTATGCGGGTCGTGGTGTCGCGGCGCTCGAGGATCTCTTGTGCGGTCAGCTGACCGAGGTCGCGGGCGGAGAGCCGACGGCGGGCCATCTCGCGCTTGTAGGTGTTCTGCACGGCCCCGACCGACTTGAAGCCCTCGGCGCGCATGATCTCCCGCCAGGACTTCCGCATCACGGCGCGTTGCAGCACGACCCGCTCGGCGCGGGCGCGGGACTCGGAGCGGGACATGGTGGGACCGGGCATGACCTCACAAGTACTCCACTGGCGTGCAGCGGTTCGGGGAGGCCCACCGCCAGGGGAGAGAGAAGCCCACCGCATCCGGTGAACGGGATTGGAGTATGTGCCCCGTATCGCCCCCCTATCTATAGGGGGGGGCGATTACTCATAGAGATGGGTCCCTATCGCCCCCTGCGGTAGGGACCCATAGAAAGCCCAGTTCAGAGGCTATTTTCGGGTGTATCACCCCCTATGGCCCCCTCGCGCGGGGGCCATAGAAACGGGCCTATGGGTCCCTAAAAAAGGGGGCCATAGAAACCGCAGGTCAGAGGGTTGTTTTCATGCTTCCCGCCGATCTATGGCCCCCTCGTCGGGGAACACGTCCACATGACCGTCGGTCATGGGGTCGGTTGCCTGCGGGGCGATCTGATAGATCACCGACCGGCCCCGTCGGCGAACCGTGAACTTGTTGCGGGACTCGCCGAGCCGCAGCGCGGCCTGGGTCGTCTCCTTCTTGCCGCCGACGGTGCGCCCGATAGCGGTGGTGTTCATTCCCTGACCCCCATCGGTCTGGTGGTCGGCGAGGATGTCGAGGATCTCGGACAGCCTGCGCTCCACTCCCTCATCCCGGCGTGTCGCGGCGCGGTCGCCCCCTGCGTAGGTGAGCCGCCCGGCATCGAAGGACAGCAGCCCCTCGGGCACCAGTTCCTCGGCGTCGCGCACCTTGTCGGTGGCGAAGTAGCGGGCATCACCGTCGCGGGTGATCTTCCAGTTGGCATCGCTCCAGCCGAGGGCCGTGGAGTCGCCCCTGGCGCGTTCCGCGTCGTGGCCCATGTGGTGATGGACCAGAACGTCGCCCACCCCGGCCTCGGTCATCAGGTTGGTCAGCGGGTCCAGGAACTTGCCCAACTCCGTGGCCTCCTTAAGGCCCATGGCGGTGATGACCGGACTGAGGCAGTCCAGGATGAGGAAGTCGCAGCCTAGGTCACGGAGCCGCCGCGCCCACATCTCGCGCAACCGGTCGTTGCCCAGGTTGAACAGACCGGCGTTTCCGCGTAACAGCACCACGTCCACGACCGCATCGAGGTTGCGGATGCCCTGGCGGCGCAGCCAGCGGCGGGTCATCCCCTCGGTCATCTCGTTATCGACCATGACGGCACGCCGGACGGGCTGGTGGACGGTGAACACGTCGAGGAACGGGTCACCATCGACCAGGGAACGCATGAGGTTGCCACTCATGGTCGTCTTGCCGCCGCCTGCCGGGGCCGCGCACAGGATCTTTGCCCCACCGGCGGGCCACACGCGGTCCACCCGCATCCGCACCGGGTCGTCGTCCCGTGCCAGGAGATGCCGCAGGCCGGTCACGGGCGGCAGCACGATCCCGGTCGCCTCCCGCTCGTCGATACGCCGCCGGGCCTCCCTGTCGACCATGAGCAACTGCATCCGCTTGGCGATGTCGGCCTCCAGGCCGTCGCGGTCGGCCTCACGGGGCAGATCCACGCCGCCCACCTCCTCGGCGGCCTCCGCGTCGGTCTTTGCCTCGGCCATCCGCTGCGCCCTGCCCACCGCCCCCGTGAACTCCCCGGCCCGTGCGGCCCGCCGGGGGTCGCGGTGGGCGAGAAGCCACTCGAACCGTTCCTCCAGAGTGCCCAGCGCCTTGTCGTAGTCGGTCCCAGTGATCCGACCGAGCCGGTGGGCGCAGGAGAGCCGGATGGCCTGGCTGAACATCCACGGGTTACGGGCGGGCGGGGTGTCGCGTCCCCAGCCGTCGATCATGGATGCGACGTAGGGGGCGGTCTGGGACCCGAACTGCCAGCCCTCATGGTGGGAGAGGATCTCGCCGAGCGTGCCGCGGTCCCCGTCCTCCTCGGGGATGCCGTAGGCGTCGAGGCACTCGGTGACCTCGGAGCGGCTCAGCGGGGCGGCGGGACCGAACGGCGCAACGTGCAGCTCCACCGGAACCGGGATGTTCTTGCGGTTGACCGAGCCCGGCACCCGCAGGATGCGTGAGATCTGGCCGACGTTGTCCACCCTGCCGCCGTAGGAGTCGGCGATGCGCGAGCACAGCCGGTGAAAGCGCCGGTAGATCGTGATGGCGTCGAGCCGCTTGACCTCGGTGTCCAGCGTCCAGGCCGGATCGTCGGGGTCCAGCGTCCAATAGGTGTGCCCGCCGTTGCCGGTGAACACGACGGCGGCGGGGTTCTGGTGGAGCGCGGCGGCGATCTCCTTGGCGACGGTCTGGGCGATGTCCACGTCGGAAACACCGTCGGGCTTGATGTCGATGTCGGCGAACAGCGCCACGCAGCGGGTGACGTGATCGTCGGTGCCCCGCCCCCGATATCCCTCGGGGAGCCTGACCGGATTCACCCCGAACCAGACGTTGCGGTCATCGACCAGTGGCGTCGAGGTGGCCAGCTGCTCGGCATCCCGACGGGTAAGAGGGACGGCGGTCTGGAACGCCCCGCCGGGCGTCTGCGAGCAGATGGACACCCGCTCGGTCTCGGTGACTCCGAGCAGGTCCAGCAGCTCGCCGAACGGGGTTCCGAGACGGCTGGACGGGTCGCTGGTCGCGGTAGAGTTGTGCATAGCTCCTCCAGAGCTTCTGTTGGTGGACGCCGTTCCCTATGGGCGGCGGAACGGCGACCCACCGCTTCCTGTGTTCTGACTCGACCTCGTGGTTGTGTGGGGCGGCGAGTCAGTCAGCAGGCATCACCTCGTCGGCGTCGGCGTTTCGGGTTCTCGAACGGGTCCCAGCGGGGCTGGACGGCTGTGGAGGCCCTGACGACGACGTGATCCCCACGGCACCAGCGCGACCCGCAGGGCGCAGCGGCGGCCTCGCTGCGGGTCCTGCGGTAGGTGAAGGCCGGGGCTGCCCTGAACCTGTCGGGGTCGGGGTGGCAGACCTTCACGAAGCAGCAGGTCACTAGGGAGCCAGCACCGCACGGATACGCGCGGCCTGGTCGGCGGTGAGCGGCGGGGCCTCGTCAACGAGCCTGCGGATCGCGGCGCGGTACGGGTCCACGACGTGCCCATGCTCACGAAGCCAAGCCACGGCCTCGTCCTCGATGAAGACGAACGTCTTGGTATCGAGCCGGTAGGCGGGAAGCCCGTCGCGCACCAGGCGCGGGATGGCGTTGCGGGTGAGGCCGGTCTTGTCGCAAAGCTGGCTGACGTTGAGGACCGGGGCGGGAGGAAGGGAGGTAATGACAGCGGTGGACATCGCGGAACTCCGAGGTGATCGGTGAGTTCCGCGACGTCTGTACCTGAGCCGGGCCTCCCAGCTGCCCTCCGGTCTCCGTCGCGGCGCGTGGCCTGTGTGTGCCTTCCGGCTGAGACCTATCGGAGGCCGCCGGTGCAGCGCCCTCGGCTCGCGGCTGGGAACCGCTCAATCGCCGGGGTCACCTCGAATTATAACGGGTTCAGAGCGGTGCGGCTGTCATCGAAAGATGATGGGCGAGTTGAGATGTCACCATGGCGAGCGGGCCAAATATGTTGACGACGACAGAGCTGAGAATGGATACCCCCACCCGGCAAACCCCTCCGCGGCGGCACTAACGCTTATCACCACCCGGAGCGGATGTTCGATCGGGATTAGCCAATCCGTTACCGGCGAGACGGAACCGGTTGGGAGGTCCCGGGCGTTCCTAAGGCATGGTCACACGACAGTCTCTGCGCTCTCCGGCCCGTTATGTAGGCCTCTACGCGCTCGTCGAGCTCGCCGCACTGGCCCTCCTGATCTGGGCCATCGGTGTCGGCTGGACGCTGGTGGTCGTTGCCGCGACGTTCATGGCCGGGGTCCTGCTGGTCGCTTCGCAGGTCAGGGGCCAACTCGCCGCGGCGCGCCGGGCCGGTACAGATCCGCGGGCCGCCGTGACCGACGGGGTTCTGGTCGCGTTGGGCTCTTTCCTGGTTTTCCTGCCCGGCCTCGTCAGCACCGCCGCCGGCATTCTGATGCTGGCGCCGCCGACCCGCGGGGGGATGCGGCCGCTCGCCACCGCGATGCTCACCCGGGGGGTCAGTCGCCGATTGGCGGGGCTGAGTTGGACCGCCGGAACGCTGTGGACGGCCGGAGGACCGTATGCCGACAGCCCGTATGCCGACGAGCCCTTTGACTACAGGCGCTACCCCAACACAGGCGCAGGTCGCGGCGACTACATCGACGGTGAAGTGATCGGCGAAGTCATCGAGGAACTGCCCTCCCGACGCTGACCGGAGAGGTCGCGGGGCACACTGTCACCCGTGACCACACTGCTGCTCAACGGGCGGGTGTACAGCCCGTCGC
>Ga0116151_10003289_pt1 | contig 14541 bp, 13 predicted proteins | sample AD_UKC117_MetaG_FD_89893 | JGI IMG/M metagenome (GOLD analysis project Ga0116151, IMG submission 89893) | Active sludge microbial communities of municipal wastewater-treating anaerobic digesters from Hong Kong - AD_UKC117_MetaG | ecosystem: Engineered > Bioreactor > Anaerobic > Digestate...
ATGAAGGCGATTGAGCAGGCGGGTTTTTCGGCCGGCAAGGACATGTTCCTGGGGCTCGACTGCGCCTCGACCGAGTTCTTCAAGGGCGGTTCGTACCACTATGAAGGCGAGGGCAAGACTCGTTCGATTGCCGAGCAGGTCGACTATCTCGCTGGGCTGGTCGCGGCCTATCCGATCGTCACGATCGAGGACGGCATGAGCGAGGACGACTGGGAAGGCTGGAAGCTGCTGACGGAAAAGATCGGCGGCAAGTGCCAGCTCGTTGGCGACGATCTCTTCGTCACCAACGTTTCGCGCCTGTCGCGCGGCATCAAGGAAGGCATCGCCAATTCGATCCTCGTGAAGGTCAACCAGATCGGCTCGCTGACCGAGACGCTGGCCGCCGTCGAAATGGCGCAGCGCGCGGGCTATACGGCGGTCATGTCGCACCGCTCGGGCGAGACGGAAGACGCGACCATCGCGGACCTCGCGGTCGCCACCAACTGCGGTCAGATCAAGACCGGTTCGCTCGCCCGCTCCGACCGGTTGGCCAAGTACAACCAGCTCATCCGCATCGAGGAGGAGCTGGGCTCGCAGGCCGTTTATGCGGGCCGCGCCGCGCTGAAGGCGCTGGCGTAAGACACGACGCTGGTTCCCTCTCCCCGTGCAACGGGGAGAGGGCTAGGGTGAGGGGCAGGGCCGCTTCTCGCCCTTTTCAATTTCGAGACGCTTGCTAGCCGTTTCGCCCCTCACCCCAGCCCTATCCCCGCGTCTGAGGGGATAGGGAGCAGGTTGACGCCGCCATGACCATGGAAAAAACCTTCGATCCCAAATCCGTCGAGAGCCGCATCGCGGCCGAATGGGAGCGCGCCGACGCCTTCAAGGCAGGGCGGCCGGAGCGGGCGGGCGCCGAGACCTATTGCATCGTGATCCCGCCGCCGAACGTCACCGGCAACCTGCACATGGGCCACGCGCTCAACAATACGCTGCAGGACATTCTGTGCCGGTTCGAGCGCATGCGCGGCAAGGACGTGTTGTGGCAGCCGGGCACGGACCACGCGGGCATCGCGACCCAGATGGTGGTCGAGCGCCAGATGATGGAGCGCAAGGAGCCGGGCCGCCGCGACATCGGCCGCGAGGCGTTCCTGGAAAAGGTCTGGGCGTGGAAGGCGGAGTCGGGCGGGGCGATCGTCCAGCAGCTCAAGCGTCTCGGCGCCTCCTGCGACTGGTCGCGCGAGCGCTTCACGATGGATGAAGGCCTGTCGAAGGCGGTGGCCAAGGTCTTCGTGCAGCTCTATCGCGACGGGCTGATCTACAAGGACAAGCGCCTCGTCAACTGGGACCCGAAGCTACTGACCGCGATCTCCGACCTCGAGGTGGTGCAGGTCGAGACCAAGGGCTCGCTCTGGTATTTCCGCTATCCCGTCGTCGATGATCACGGCGCGGAGACTGGCGAGCATATCGTGGTCGCGACCACGCGGCCCGAGACCATGCTCGGCGATAGCGGCGTCGCGGTCCATCCGGATGACGAGCGGTACACGGATCTGGTCGGCATGCGCGTGCGGCTGCCGCTCGTCGGGCGCCTCATCCCGATCGTGGCCGACGACTATTCCGACCCCGAGAAGGGCACGGGCGCGGTCAAGATCACGCCGGCGCACGACTTCAACGACTTCGAGGTTGGCAAGCGGCATGATCTCAAGCAGATCAATATCTTGGACCCAGAAGCTCGCATATCGATTCAAGACAATGTCGCTTTCCTCGAGGACGCTCCCGAGAGCGCGGAACTGACCGAGACGCTCGCCGCGCTGCATGGGCTTCCGCGAGAGGCGGCGCGAAAAGCGGTGGTCGAGATGATGGAGGCGAAGGGCCTCGTCGAGAAGATCGACCCGCACGTGTTGCAGGTTCCCACCGGCGACCGATCGAATGTCGTGATCGAGCCGTTTCTGACCGACCAGTGGTATGTCGACGCCAAGACGCTGGCGCAGCCCGCGCTCGCCGCCGTGCGCTCGGGCGACACGAGCTTCGTGCCGAAGAACTGGGAAAAGACCTATTTCGAATGGCTCGACAACATCCAGCCCTGGTGCATTTCGCGCCAGCTGTGGTGGGGCCATCAGATCCCGGCCTGGTATTCGGGTTGGGGCGGAATCTATGTGGCCGAGACCTACGAGGAGGCGCTGGTCCAGGCGCTGACCGACGCCACCGAGCGCGAAATCCTCGACGACGTCGAGGCCGGCCGGATCGCCGAACATCCCGACCGCCACCCGGATTTCCTGACCCGCGACGAGGACGTGCTGGATACGTGGTTCTCGTCGGCGCTGTGGCCGTTCTCGACGCTCGGCTGGCCGGACGCGACGCCGGAACTGAAGCGCTTCTACCCGACCTCGGTTCTGGTGACGGGCTTCGACATCATCTTCTTCTGGGTCGCCCGCATGATGATGATGGGTATGCAGTTCATGAAGGAGGCGCCGTTCAGGGACGTCTACATCCACGCCCTCGTCCGCGACGAGAAGGGCGCCAAGATGTCGAAATCCAAGGGCAATGTCATCGACCCCCTGAACCTGATCGACCAGTTCGGCGCGGACGCGCTGCGCTTCACTCTGGCGGCGATGGCGGCGCAGGGGCGCGACATCAAGCTGTCGACGCAGCGTGTCGAGGGCTATCGCAATTTCGCGACCAAGCTCTGGAACGCCTCGCGCTTCGCGGAAATGAACGCCTGCGTGCGCGTCGAGGGCTTCGATCCGAAGATCGTGCGGGCGCCGATCAACCGCTGGATTGTCGGCGAGGCGGCGGCCGCTGTCACCGAGACGACGGCGGCGATCGAGGCCTATCGCTTCAACGATGCGGCAGGCGCGGTCTATCGTTTCGTCTGGAACGTGTTCTGCGACTGGTATCTCGAGCTCGCCAAGCCGCTGCTGACCGGCGACGACGAGGCGATCAAGACCGAGACGCGCGCGACGGCGGCCTGGACGCTCGACGTCATTTTCAAGCTGCTGCATCCCTTCATGCCGTTCCTCACCGAGGAATTGTGGGCGATCAAAGGCGCGGAGGGGCCGCGGCGCGAGAACCTGCTGGTGCTGTCAGAGTGGCCGTCGCTCGAGGGTCTCGGCGATGCCGAAGCGGAGGCGGAAGTCGGCTGGGTGGTCGACCTCGTGACCGAGGTGCGGTCTGTGCGCTCCGAGATGAACGTGCCGGCGGGCGCGCAGGTCCCGTTGGCGCTCGTCGGCGCGGACGCCGCCATCAAGCAGCGCGCGACCGACTGGGGCGAGACGATCCGGCGACTGGCGCGCATTTCCGAGATCAGCTTCGCGCCGGCGGCGCCGGCCGGTTCGGCGCAGATGCTGGTGCGCGGCCTGACGGTGGCCATGCCGTTGGCGGGCGCGATCGACATTTCCGCCGAAAAGGCGCGGCTGTCCAAGGAAATCGGCAAGCTCGACGGCGAGGCGAAGAAGATCGAGGCCAAGCTCGGCAATCCCGACTTCCTGACGCGCGCCAAGGAAGAAGTGGTCGAGGAAAACCGCGAGCGCCTTGAAGATACGCGCGCGAAAATCGCGAAGATGACGGTAGCGCTGGAGCGGTTGGGCTAGGCCCGCCGCTTACTGCGCCACGTTGGCCTGGAAGTCTCGAGGCTCGGTGCGAACCGGCCTGAGTGTGCGGGCGGCTTCGGCGGACGCCGCCACGGTCGATTGCGCCGGCGCATAGGCGCCGGGGTTGCGGCTCGCCTTTTCGAGCGTCGCCAGATCGTTGCGCGCCTTGGTCAGCGGCTCGAAATCGTCACGCGAATGCGTGCGGCCGGCGCCGCGATAAACCAGAAAGCCTTCCGGCGTCACGACGACGTCTCCACGGCGCAGGGTCTTGTCCTCGGCGAAATGCGCGACCGAGCCAACGCTTGCGCCCTGCGGCGGAGCGATAGCCACCTGCTTGGCGCCATGTGAGCCGCCCGATGTCGCCGCCCGGCGTTTTGCACGCGCGGGCCGCTGGCTCTTGTCGAGCAGGTGTTCGAGCGAGGGCGCGGGCTGAGCCTGCGGCGTCGGCTGCGGGCGGCAGCCGCCGAACAGAAACTGGATGGGGTTGCAGGCGAGCGCCGCGCCAGGGGCAAGAATCGTCGCTGCAAGGACAGGCGCTGCGAGGACATGCGCGCGTAGGCGAAACTGGATCATCGCTCAAATCCCGGAATGCAAACGAAGCTCGAACCTGTCGCGAAATGCTGCGACGCCCGACTTAGAGCAGATCAGCGCGACACGGTTCAAGTCACTTTGGTCATCCGGCTACGCATCGCATCGGGCCTACTGGCTCGACGCGACCCGGATGGCGCGACGCAGCGCCACCAACCCGCTTTTTTCGGCCGGGGTCTTCTCGACCTCGACGATCGCCGCGGTGTGCTGACGCATGCTGGCCTGTTCGAGTTTGGCCAGCGCTCCGCCATCTTGCGCGATCGGGGTAAACCGATTGTTGCGAAACACGCGGAAGCCCTCGCTCGTGACGACAATATCGCCAGCGCGCAGCGTCGGGTCGGCGGCGAAACGGGCCAGCGAGCCGATGGGAGCGTCAGCGCCGGGGCGGCGGTGGACGACCGACTTGTGCGCCTCGGCGAGTTTCGAGGCCACGGCCTTGTGACGACGGGCGGGCGTAGCGGGCTTCTTCGCGCGCGCCAGCGACGCCTTGGCGCGCACCTGTGCCTGCGGAGCGACGTTCAACGGCTCGTAGGCTGGCAGGGCGGGGGCGACGCGCGCCTGCCGGCAGCCGCCGAACAGAAGCGTCAACGGATTGCAGTCCTGCGCGGCGGCGGGGGCGACCGACGCGGCGAGGCCGATCGCTGCGGCAATGCACAGCGCGGTCTTGCGGGCGGAGGCTTTGAACGAAGTCGTGCGGGTCATGGGCGTGATCTCCTGCAGCGCACTCAACGCGATCCGTGGCCACGACGATGTATGATCGCGCACACGGTGAATTCGGTGTTGGTAATTTCGGAGCTAGGGGCGCCTGTCGGCGATCGACTGGCGGCGCCCGGGGCGTGGGCGGCCGCGCATGCTGGCCTGTTCCAGTCTGGCGATCTTGCCGCCGTCATGCCGTATGCTGGCGAATTTACCATGCCGGTAGACGCGGAATCCGTCGTTCGTGACGACAATGTCGCCGTTGCGAAGCGTGGGGTCGCGCCGGAACAGCGCCAGGGAGCCGACGGGGGCGTCGAGCGTCGGCAGCAACGGGCTTTCCTTGCCGCTGATACCGGACTCGTTGCGCCGCCGCGCCGTCTTGCGGACATGCGCGGCCTGCGGCCGCCGCACATGCCGTAAGCGCGGCGCGGCGCGGAAACGTTCGTGATAGCTCGGGGACTCGTAGATGGGTCGTAGCGGCTCGAACCGGCAGGCGCCGAACAGGGCCTCGATCGGGTTGCAGGCCAGAGCGGAGCCGGGAAAGAGCAGACCGCAGACCAACGCTATGGCCGCGCTCCTGCGGCGGCTTGCGGGACGTATCGCGTTGCTGGTCGACTGACGGGGCATGCGCGAACTACGCGCCAGGCGGATGGCGGTTCCGTGGCGCGGCCGCACAAAATTCGGCATCGGCGCTGGCGCGCGAGATTTCAGGTCAGACCGGGTATCGGCGCGCCTATCGCGCTGAGAATCAGCACGACATTCAGCGCCAGCACGATCGCCGCGCCGAGCGCCGCCGCAATGCGGGTCGCCGGGCCGTTCACATGGTCGCCCATGATATCGCGGCGGCCGGTGAACATGAGCAGCGCGACCATCGGGACGGGCAGGGCGATCGACAGAATCACCTGGCTCATGACGAGCGCCTGCGTCGAATCGAAACCCATGCCCACTATGACGAAGGCGGGCGCCATGGTGACGAGCCGCCGCACCCAGACGGGAATCGAAAAACCGACGAAGCCTTGCATGATGATCTGGCCGGCCATGGTGCCGACGACAGAACTCGCCACGCCCGAGGCCAGCAGCGAGACCAGGAAAGCGGTCGCGGCGAAGCCGCCGAGCAGCGGCGTCAGCGTGTGGTAGGCCGTCTCGATCTCGGCGACGTCGGAATGGCCGGCGTGGAAGGCGGCCGACGCCATCATGACCATCGCCATATTGACCGCGCCGGCCACTGCGAGGGCGACGACGACCTCGATATTCGAGATGCGGACCAGCTTGCGGCGCTCGTCCGCGTTGCGCGGCGGCGTGCGGGCTTGCGTCAGGCTCGAATGCAGGAACACGGCATGCGGCATCACCGTCGCGCCGATGATGCCGACGGCGAGCATCAGCGCGCGCGCGTCGTCGATCTTTGGCGTCACCGCGTGTTTTGCCGCAGCCCTCCAGTCGATCGGCGCGAGAACGAGCTCGGCGAGGTAGCAGAGCGCGATGACCGCCACGAGCGCGCCGACGACAAGCTCGATCGGCCGGAAGCCACGCTGCTCGAAAGCGAGGATGCCGGAGATGACGATGGCGACGATGACCATGCCCCAGAGCAGCGGCAGGCCGAACAGGAGCGACAGGCCGATCGCGCCGCCGAGGAATTCGGCGAGATCGGTCGCCATGGCCGCGATCTCGCTGGCGACCCACATCGCGTAAGCGACGGGTTTGGAGAACTGGTCGCGGCACATTTCCGCGAGATTGCGACCGGTGACGATGCCGAGCTTGGCGGACAGGGCCTGGAACAGCATGGCCACGAGATTGGCCATCAACACGACCCAGAGCAGATTGTAGCCGTATTGCGAGCCGGCCTGGATGTTGGTCGCGAAATTGCCGGGGTCGGTATAGGCGATGGAGGCGACGACCGCCGGGCCGAGGAAGGCGAGATAGGCGCGCGGGCTTTTGGTTCCGCCCGACAGGATGGAATGGGCGTCGTCTCGCGTGCGCGTCGTCAGCGTGCTTTTGACCTTCTGATCCATGTCCGCGCGTCTGATTTGTAGCCGTGGCTACAATTAAGCGCTGAGGCAAGAAAATCAATCCCGATTGAAAACTGATGATTTTGCTGGCATTATCGCGTCAGGTTCAGCCCCATGCCAAAATCCAAGACCTACAAGCTCGACGCGGAACCGGCCGATCTGCCACCGGAGGCCGATCAGGCGCATCGGTTCGAGAAGGCCCGTAGCGCGCAGGCGACGGCGTTGCTCGAAGATTATGCGGAACTCATCTCCGACCTGATCGGCACTGAAGGCGAGGCGCGCCCGACGGACATCGCCCGCCGACTTGGCGTGTCGCATGCGACGGCCATCAAGAGCATTGCGCGGCTCAAGCGCGAAGGACTGGCGACGTCGAAGCTCTATCGCGGCGTGTTTCTCACGCCCGCTGGAGAAATGCTTGCGAGGCGCGTGCGGGCGCGCCATCGCCTCGTCGTCGATCTCCTCGTCGCCGTCGGCGTGCCGCAGGATGCGGCGGAGGTGGACGCCGAAGGGATCGAGCACCACGTCTCCGAGGAATCCCTGCGTGCTTTCGCCAAGTTTCTGGGTCGCGCCTGAGCGTCGGAAGCGTGGCCTTTGCGCACGCTTTGTGGCTTTGCGGCAACAGCCCGCAATCAACTTGCAATGGCCCAAATCCGCCATGCAAGACGCCGCTTTTCAGCCATAAACCACGCGCTAATGTCTCCGCGTTAAGAGCGTGAGAGGCTAAGGACGCTTTCGTTCGCGGAGCGGAACCAAAGCCTCTGAAATGGTGTGTTGCGCAATTGCCTCACCAGCGAGTTCGAGCGGTTCGCGATTGTCGGCCGATCGGGCCTGAGGCGCGCGGGGTCTAGCGTGTTGGCTTATCGACATAGCCGGACCTTCAACACTCGTGGCGCGCGTGGCGGCGCTGCAGAGATGGTGTCGATGGTGAAGGTCGGTCGGTTCAGTCTTGTGATCGCATGCGGTCTGTTCGTGGCCGCCGGGCCGGCGTTCGCCCTCGACGTCGAGCGGGTCGCCGACGCGCGCGGCGTGCAACACCACAAATACAAGGACGCCGAGCAGGCGCTGGCGGCTGGCATCGCCTCCTACCGCTCCGGCGACGCCAAGAATTCCGTCGAGCCGCTGACCTATGCCGCGCAGGGCGGGGCCGCGCTCGCGCAGTGGAAGCTCGGCAAGATGTACGCGGCCGGCGACGGCGTGACGGCCGACGACTACAAGGCCTACAAGTATTTTCTGCAGATCGTGCAGAATTACGACGAGGACCAGACGCCGCGGCGCGAGCTGCCGGTGGTCGCCAGCGCCTTCGTCGCGGTCGGCGCCTACAGCCTGAACGGCATCGCGGACGCCGGCATGAAGCCGAACCCGTCCCGCGCGCGAGAAATGTTCCAGTATGCGGCGACGAATTTCGGCGACGCCGACGCGCAGTATAACCTCGCGCGCATGTATCTCGACGGCTCGGGCGTGGAAAAGGACGCCCGTCAGGCGGCGCGCTGGCTGCGGCTGGCCGCCGAAAAGGGCCATGCCCCATCGCAGGCCATGCTCGGGCACCTGCTGTTCAACGGGGTCGACGGCATATCGCGCCAGCGCGCGCAGGGCCTGATGTATCTGACGCTGGCGCGCGAGGGCGCGAACGACCCTGCGAGCGACAAGTGGATCGTCGACCTCTACGACAAGGCCATGCGCACCGCGAGCGATAACGATCGCCAGGCGGCGGCCGTCTATCTCGAAAGCTACATGAAGCGGCGCTGAACGCGCCTATTCCCTGAATTCCGCGCGAATCGGCACGTGGTCGGACGGCTTGTCCTTCGCGCGCATCTCCTTGTCGATCGCGACCGACACAAGGCGATCGGCGGCCTGCGGCGAGAGCAGCAGATGGTCGATGCGGATGCCGTTGTTCCTCTGCCAGGCGCCTGCCTGATAATCCCAGAATGTATAGAGGCCGCCCGCATCCGTGCAGGCGCGCAGCGCGTCGGTGAAGCCGAGGTTCACGAGCGCGCGGAACTTCTGGCGCGTCTCCGGCAGGAAGAGAGCGTCGCCAGCCCAGGCGGCGGGATCGCGGCAATCCTCGGCGGCGGGAATGACATTGTAGTCGCCGGCGAGCGTCAGTGGCTCTTCCAGCTTCAGCAGATCCAGGGCGTGCGCGCGCAGGCGGTCCATCCACGCGTATTTGTAAGCGGTTTTTTCAGTGCCGGGCGGATTGCCGTTCGGCAGGTAGATGGAGGCGACGCGCATGAGAGCGCCCGAGGCGTCCTGCGTCACCGCCTCGAGATAGCGTGACTGCTCATCCTCGGCGCCGGGCAGGCCGCGCTGCGTCTCCTCGAGCGGGCGCCTCGACAGGATTGCGACGCCGTTCCAGCTCTTCTGGCCGTGGACGAGGGCATTGTAGCCGGCGTCCTCGATTTCGGCGCGCGGGAACTGGTCGTCCGTGCACTTGAGCTCCTGGAGGCACAGGACGTCGGGCGCGCGCTCCTTGAGATAATCGAGCAGCAGCGGCAGGCGCAGCCGGACCGAATTGATATTCCACGAAGCGACGATCATTGCCGATTCCTTCCCCCGCCATCGTATCAGACAAGTCTCCGGACACGGGAAAGGGAACCTTCATCCTGCGCGCAATTCGAGGCAGGCGGTTAGGCGAAAGGTAGGCCGGGCGCACGAAGCTCTCCGGACTTACGGGGGCATTCATGGCCGCAAAAACATTTGGATTGCGAGGCGCGACGCCGGCGTCCGTCCGCGCGGCGCGCTTTCAGCCAGCCGCCCCGCCGCCGAGCCCACGCATCAGCGAGGCCGCGCCCGAGCCTGCCCGGCGCGACGACGCGGAAGCCGAAGAGGCTGTCCGATTCCTCGCGCTCTTTCCCTTCCTGACCGGCGGGATCATCCTTTTTCTGTCACTGGTCTTCGCGGCCCAAAAGCACTTCGCCTTCGATATGCGCGACAATGCGCTCAGCCTCGGGTCGATTGTCGCGCTCGGCGGCGCGAGCCGTCGGCTCGTGCTTGAAGGCGGCGAGTGGTGGCGGATATTTCTCGCGCCGATCTATCACGGCTCGCTCGGCCATCTCGTCGGCAATTGCGTCGCGCTGGGCTTTCTCGGCGCGCGGCTAGAGCCCTTGCTCGGGCGCTGGTGGATGTCGGCTGCTTTCGTCATCAGCGCGCTCGGCGGCATGGTCGGATCGATGATCGGCAATCCGCCCGATGTGACGACAGTCGGCGCATCCGGCGCGATTTCCGGTCTGATCGGCGCGCTGTTCGCCATGAGCTTCCACAGCCGCGCCGACGAAGCGACGCAGCAGGCGATGCGCCGCACCGCCTGGCGGTTCGGCATTCCCGCGCTCGGACCGCTGCTGTGGGGCGCGCACGGAACGACGGATTATTCCGCCCATCTCGGCGGCGCGGTTTCAGGCGCGATGGTCGGCGCCGTGATCGCGCTTCTGTGGGACGGGCGAAGCTTCCGGCCGGGATTTCAGAGACTGGCGGCGGCGATCGCGGTCGGCGGGCTGACCATGTCCGGCGTTTCCGCCGCGATGGCCGCGACGCAGTTCAAGCGGCACGAACGCAGATGGGCGCATCTGATCCCGATGTCGCAGACGCCGCGCACGGTCGAGGAGGGGGCCAAGCGCGCGGACGATTTCGTCGCCCGCTATCCTCGCGACCCGCGCGCGCATCTGTTCCGGGCGGTCGCGCTGATCAAGCGCGACAAACTGATCGCCGCTGAGGGCGAGTTGCGCGCCGTGATCGCCAACGCCTCGGAAGTCGGCGCGGGCAGGCACACGCTCGAGCGAACGGCGGAAGCTTACATGGCCATGATCTACGCCTATCAGGGGCGACGCGCGGACGCGCAGGCTATGGGCAGGAAGGTCTGCGCCGACAAGTCCGTGGCGGGTCTTCAGAAGTCCTTGAAGAAATACAAGATCTGCGGTTGAGAGCGCCGCCGGTTGGCGAGCTTCTCGCGCCGTGGTCTAAACGGCGGGGGAGGCCATGATGTCCGAACTCGAGAAACTCGCCGCGCAGGTGGCGCATAAACTGATTGCTCGCCGCGAATTGCTGGCCGTCTCGGAATCCTCGAGCGGCGGGTTGATCTCGGCCGCTCTGCTCGCCGTGCCCGGCGCTTCGGCCTTCTATATCGGCGGCGCGGTGGTCTATACGGCGCGCGCGCGGGCGGCGCTGGTCAACATCGAGCGCGCCGATGTCGAGGGCATGCGCTCCGCCAGCGAACCCTACGCGCTCCTGCTGGCGCGCCGCACGCGCGAATTGCTGCGTGCGGGCTGGGCGATCGCCGAGACGGGCGCGGCCGGGCCAACGGGCAATTCCTACGGCGATGCGGCAGGGCACACGGTGGTTGCGATCAGCGGTCCCGCGGAAAAGGTTCGCACGATCGAGACCGGTTCTGCCGACCGGCGCGCCAACATGGACGCCTTTGCCCGCGCCGCGCTGGAATTGCTCGACGAAGCGCTGTAAACGGGCGGCTCAATTCAGAGGATTCCATGACCGATACGCCGCCCGACCGCCTCTCCGTCGATCCGCGCAGCCCGTTCTACAACGAGGATGTTCTCGCACGGGACGTGGGTATCCGTTTCAAGGGCGTCGAGAAGACCAATGTCGAGGAATATTGCGTCAGCGAGAACTGGGTGCGCGTGTCCGTGCCCAACACCAAGGACCGTCGCGGCAATCCGCTGACGCTCAAGCTGACCGGCAAGGTCGAGCCCTATTACAAGACCGAGGCGTAAAACCGTTCCTCCCCGTGAGCGGGGAGGCAGGGCGCGCGCTCCCTACGGCCGCTTCATCCAGCCGATCGAATGCGCGTGCAGGCTCTGCACGAATAGCCCGTCCATCCGCTCGGCCGCGCTCGTCGTCTCGGGATAGGCGCCGGAGGGGTCCTGCAAGTCCTCGACGACCTTGCCGTCTTCCGTGAAAGCGAAAATGTGCCCGTAGGCGGGCGGTATCGGCCAGAACGCTCGCGGCAGGCGCATGATCATACCGCGCACGAAAGGCTTGTCCGCCAGCTTGTCGATGAGATCGTTGCGCGGCTTGGTGAGACCGACCCAGAGCTTCGCCTTGCCGTCCGGCGTCGGCAGGCCGCGCATGAGATTGTCGGGATAGCCAGGCAGATTGTCGAGGACGACAGTCGCGCCGCCAGCCGGTCCCTTCGAGAGATCGAGATCGCGGGCGGCGACCGGAATTTTCCAGACGCGATACTTGCCGGTCTCCGCGACGAAGATCGATTTCTGGTCGTCCGACATGGCCACGCCATTGGCGAAGGACAGGCCGGTCGCGACGAGCTTCGTCTCCTTCGCACCCGGCGCGTAGACGAGAATGCGGCCGGTCGAGGCCTGTTCCATGATGTCGAGCACGCTGGCCTCGAATGTGCCGCCCCAGTCGCGTGGCCCGAAACGCTGCGAGGCGTCGGAGAAGTAGACGAGACCGTCCCTGGCGACGATGACCGCGTCGGCGAAGAGAATCGGTTTGCCGTCGATCTTGTCGACCAGGACCTCGACCTTGTCCTTGGTGACGGCGAGCAGGCCGCGCCGCGCATCGGCCACGATCATCCGTCCGGACGGGTCGAAGTCGAATCCGAGAGGGCGTCCGCCGGTGTTGACGAAAGTCTCGCGATTGGCGCCGTTGGCGTCCATGCGCAGGATGACGCCGGAGGCGACCGCCGCGTAGAGCTTGCCATCCGGGCCGAAGGCGATGTGTTCCGGTCCGACCTCGCCGCCGATGTCGATCTGTTTCAGTCCCGCGAGTTTTTCGTTGCGCGCGTGCGCGCCGACATAGCCGGGGCCGGGCTGCGCGCTCCAGGCGCGCGGCGCGATGGGAATCGGCCAGAATGCGAAATAGCCGGCGAGCGTCATGAGAAGAACGCCGAACCAGGCCGCGATAGTCTTCATTGCCTCTCAACCCCGCCGCACGTCATTGCATTCTGCCGGTCTGCATGGCCCGTGCGCAAGGGCGCGCCGCGCCGTCGCATATGAGACGTGCGGCGCGACGCGTTGACACGGGCGGCGACGGTACCTAGCCAAAGCGCGTCATGCGCGGCGCCACGGCAAGAACCAGACTCATATCCATCCTCCCGGTCCTCGTCGGATTTTTCGGGCTGATGGCGATCGGCGCCCTGTTTCCGAAATTTTCGCGCGTGCTCGATCTCGCATTGCCGTTCTTCGGCCTGATTGGGCTCGGCTATATCTGCGGGCGATTGTTCGACTTCGGCGAGGAAGGACTCGCCTGGGTCAACGTCTTCATCGTCTATGTCGCCCTGCCGTGCCTGTTCTTCGTGTTGATCTCGAAGACGCCGCTGCACGAGCTGCTCAATTTCAGCTTCATCCTCTGCACGGCCGGCGCGACGATCACGGCCTTCGTCATGGCTTTCGGCATCGGCATGTACGCCTCGCACAACGATATTCCCGAAGCCTCGATCCAGGCTGTGGCGGGCAGCTACGCCAATATCGGCTACATGGGCCCGGGCCTCACGCTCGCGACGCTCGGGGCCGCGGCGGCCGCACCGGTCGCGCTGATCTTCGTCGCCGACACGATCTTCCTGTTTTCCGCGCTGCCGCTGCTGATGGCCATCGGCCGCTCGGACGGGCAGGGCGTCGCCCGGACCGCATGGACGGCGCTCGTGCGGATCGTGACCCATCCTTTCAACGTCGCGACCTTCGTCGCCGTGGCGGCGGCGGCCTACGGCTGGCAGCCGCCGCCGGCGATCGGCAAGATCGCCAGCATGCTCACCAGCGCGGCCGCGCCGACCGCGTTGTTCGCATTGGGCGTGACGGTGGCGCTGCGCCCGATCAAGCGGGTCGCTCCGGAATTGCCGGCGCTGCTGGCGATCAAGCTGATCGCCCATCCCGTGATCGTCTATCTGCTGCTGTCGGCCGTCGGAGGATTCGATCGCGTGTGGACCTTCACCGCCGTCCTGATGGCCTCACTGCCGCCGGCGCTGAATGTGTTCGTCATGGCGAGCCAGTATCGCACCTACGTCGAGCGCGCCTCAAGCGCGATCCTGATCGGCACGCTCAGCTCGGTCGTGACCGTAACGACGCTCTTGTGGCTGATCTCCAACGATCTTCTGCCGGTGACGCTGTTCCCGCGTTGAAATGGTCGCCGTTACCGCCTGTTAGCACATGCCTGCCATTGTGCCCGGAAATTGTGCGGCGTATCGGGTTCGGGGGTTGAAATGGCTATGGGTTCCGTCGGCAAGCGCAAGGCCGAAAGGCGCGGTTGCCAGGTCAAGGCCCAGGTCATCAGACACGGTGGCGGCGACCCGATCGACTGCATGATCCTCGATTTCAGCTCGACCGGCGCGCGCGTGAAGCTGAACGCGCCGCTTGAACTGCCGGCGCGCTTCAAACTCTACATTCCGTCGCGTCCCGAGACGAAGAACGTCCTCCTGCGCTGGATGAAGGGCCTCGAGTTCGGCTGCGAATATTCGACCGGCGTCGCCGACGAAAAGACCTTCTTCGAACTGATCGACCGGGTGGACAAGCTCGAAAGGGCGGGCGGCGCTGGCGGTGGGGCGGACCATTCGGAAGCGCTGACGCAATTGGCCATGCGGCTGGAGGCAGTCGAAGCGAAACTCGCAGCCGATGCGCCGACCGCGTCCGCCGGCAGCTCCGAATCCGACGCGGACGCGCTGGCCACGCTCGCTCGACGCGTCGATGAAGCGGTCAAGACGGCGGAAGGCTATGCACGACGCGACGACGGAC
>Ga0116151_10003290_pt1 | contig 14541 bp, 14 predicted proteins | sample AD_UKC117_MetaG_FD_89893 | JGI IMG/M metagenome (GOLD analysis project Ga0116151, IMG submission 89893) | Active sludge microbial communities of municipal wastewater-treating anaerobic digesters from Hong Kong - AD_UKC117_MetaG | ecosystem: Engineered > Bioreactor > Anaerobic > Digestate...
CAATGACAGCGCGACGTCGGTGAGTTCGTAGACCCCGTCCTGCACCGAAGAGATGGGCAGCACCCGTTTCTGGTCGCCCAGCACCGCCTCGATGATCCGCGCTGTGGACAGCCCGATCGCCAGGTTGGTGGCGCCCTTGCCCTCGATGATCTCGTATGCCGCGTTGACCACACCTTCGGCGATGCCCGCTCGCGTCGCCTCGTCGAACACCAGCGTCCCTCCGGAGCGCCATTCGGCGGCCGGGACCCCGCCGATGGATACGCTCGACCACAGCGGGATCTCCGAATCGCCGTGCTCGCCGACGATGAAGCCGTGCACATTGCCGACTGCCACGTTCGCGCGCCGTCCGATCAGGTAGCGGAACCGGCTCGAGTCCAGCACCGTTCCGGATCCGAAGACGCGCCCCGGGGCGACGTCGACCGAGCGTGCGCCCGCGTAGGTCACCAGGTCGACCGGGTTGGTGACGAAGATGATCACCGCGTCCGGGGACTGCTCGAGCAGTTGCGGGGTGAGCGTCTGGGCCATCGCCACATTCGTGGCGGCCAGTTCCAGCCGACTCTGCCCGGCCTTCTGTTTGGCCCCGGCAGTGACGACCACGATCGCCGAACCCGCCGTGACGTCGATCGAATCCGATCCTGTCACCACGCAGTTGGGCACGAACTGGCTGCCGTGGTTGAGGTCGAGAACCTCCGCGCGGACCTTCTTCGCGTTCATGTCGTAGAGGGCCAGCGCTTGCGCCGAACCGCGAATCAGGCAGGCGTAGGCGATCGCGGTCCCGACGCTGCCGACCCCGACGATGGACACCTTGGCGGCGTGCTGTTCGGCCACACCTTCATTATTCACGGTCGCCGGAGTGCTCACCCCCCTTGCGCGAACAGACACAAAACGCCCGCGACACGCCGGTTTATGGTGCCTTTTGTGTCTGTTCGCGCAGGGAGGCATGGGACACCTCCTAGCGTTTGCGGGATGACCGAGCCGCCGGACGCCGCCGTGGCTGCCATAGCAGCGGCGCCGATGTTCGACGGACTCGACCATGCACACGTCGCGTTTCTCGCAACCCGGAGCCGGTCGACCGTCCTGCCCGGCGGACAGGTGCTGTTCCGCCGCGGGACGCCGTCAACGGGGTTCTACGTGGTTCATGAGGGCCGCATGCAGCTCTCGGTGTCCAACTCCGAGGGCGTGGTGAAGGTTCTGGAGATCGTCAGCGCCGGGGGCGCGTTCGGCCACGCCGTGATGTTCCTGCGCGAGCCCTACCCGGTGGACGCCACGGCACTGGTGGACACCCGTCTGGTGTTCGTGCCCGCCGAGGCGGTCGACACCCTCCTCGACGGCGACCCGGCGATGGCCCGGCTGATGCTGGCATCGATGGCCCGCCGGCTGCAGGCCAAGGTCCAGGACATCGCCATGTTGTCGCTGCAGTCGGCCTCCCAGCGGATCGTGGCCTACATTCTGGGCGCGTTGCGCGACCCGGGTACGGACTCGGCGGCACCCGCCGGGCCCTCGGCCAAGGTCGAGTTGCCCGCTCTCAAGCAGGTCCTGGCCTCCCGGCTGGGGATGACGCCCGAGACCTTCTCCCGGGCGGTTCGCGCTCTTGTCGCTCAGGGGTTGATGTCGGTGGACGGTTCGGTGGTGCGGATTCCCGATGTCGTCGCGCTGGACGCCCACGCGCGCAGCCAATCGGTGCTGTGACCGTCGCCACAGCGCGGTCTTGATCTAGGTCAAACCGTGATCCGGTGCGGGCTTCCTAGCCTGAGCGGGCCCGTTCAAGCGAGGAGACCCAGATGTTTTGTTACCAGTGCGAGCAGACCGACCGCACCCCCGACCCCGAGCGCCCCAATCTGCTGGCCTTCGGCTGCTCGGCGGTCAAGGGCAATTGCGGTAAGGACGCCACCACCGCGGCACTGCAGGACGTTCTGGTCGAAGTGGACCTGGGAATCGGTCAGTACGCCAAGAAACTGCGCGAACTCGGCGCGCCCGATCCGCAATACGCCGCGCACGCCTGCTTCGACCTGTTCACCACGTTGACCAATGTCAACTTCAACGCCACCCGGTTCATGGCGCTGATCGCGGATGCTGTCCGCGTGCGCGATCGCGCAAGGGAGGCCTATCAACAGGCAGTCAAAGCTGCTGGCCGACAGCCCGAAACCCTCACCGGCCCAGCGCATTTCGTTCCGGGCAACACCATATCCCAGGTCGTCGCACAGGCCGCCACTGTCGGCGTGGCCGCCGATCTGGACCAGCTGGGCCCTGACATCGTCGGTCTGCGCAACCTGAATCTCTACGGCCTTAAAGGGGTCTGCGCCTATGCCCATCACGCCCATGCTCTGGGCTATCGCAGCGATGAGACCGACGCCGGAATCGAGGCCGGCCTGGACTTCCTGGCCGCTGGCCCCTCCGATGCCGACGCGCTGCTGGGCCACGCCCTGGAACTGGGCGAGATCAACCTGAAGGTGATGGAGATGCTCGATGCGGCCAACACCGGGAGCTTCGGCGACCCGGTGCCCACCCCGGTGCGGGTGACCCCGTTGGCGGGCAGGGCCATCCTGGTCTCCGGCCATGACCTGCACGACCTGGCGAAGGTTCTGGAGGCCACCGCGGGCACCGGTATCAACGTCTACACCCACGGCGAGCTGCTGCCCGCCCACGGCTATCCCGAACTGCACAAGCACCCGCACCTGGCGGGCAACTACGGCGGCGCCTGGCAGGACCAGCAGCGCGACTTCACCGCCTTCCCGGGACCCATCGTGATGACGTCGAACTGCCTGATCGAGCCACAGCCGGCTTACCGCAACCGGATCTTCACCACCGGTCCGGTCGGCTGGCCGGGCATCCGGCACGTCGACACCGCCGACCTTTCGCTGGTGGTCAAGGCCGCGCGGTCGCTACCCGGCTTCATCGCTGACACACCCGAGGAGACCGTCACCACCGGTTTCGCCCACGGCGCGGTGATGTCGGTGGCCGACAAGGTGATCGAAGCGGTCAAGTCCGGTGACATCAGAAGGTTCCTACTCATCGGCGGCTGCGACGGCGCCGCCCCGGGCCGCAACTACTACACCGACGTGGCTGACCACGCGCCGGCCGACACCGTGCTGATGACTCTGGGCTGCAACAAGTACCGGTTCAACAGTCACGAATTCGGCGATATCGGCGGTATCCCGCGACTGCTGGACGTCGGCCAGTGCAATGACAGCTACTCGGCGATCCAGATCGCACTGGCGCTGGCGGACGCCTTCGAGTGCGGGGTCAACGACCTGCCGCTGAGCCTGTTCGTGTCCTGGTTCGAGCAGAAGGCCGCCGCCGTGCTGCTGACGCTGCTCTCGCTCGGTATCCGCAACATCCGTCTCGGTCCGACCCTGCCGGCCTTCCTCACCCCGGCGGTGGTGGACATCCTCGTGGACAAGTTCGCGCTCAAGCCGATCGGTGACCCCGCTGAGGATCTGGCCGCAGCGATGGCGGGGGCCTAGATGACCGAGGTGGTCGGGACGCCGGCCGGGACGGCGATGGAGTACGACATCACCCTGGTGGCCGGCGACGGTCAGGAGTCGACGATGGTCTGCGATGAGCAGACCACCATCCTGGCCGCCGCCGAGGAGGCCGGTCTGGTGCTGAAGTCGTCCTGCCAGGCCGGTGGCTGCGGTGCCTGTTCGGCAGTGCTGCGCGGCGGACTGGTCGAGATGGGCGATCACGACCCGGACGTGATCGAGGTGCCCGAGGGCGAGGGTGGAATCCTGTTGTGCCGCAGCTTTCCCCGCGGAAGTTGCCGGATTGAGTTGCCTTACGGCAGCGACAAGATCGTCAGCGCTCCGCCCACCCGTCACGATGCCGAGATCACCGGGTTGGAGCGGGTGGCCGCGGGCGTCATGCACCTTAAGCTCACGATGCGCCCGGGGGAGGACGGCTCGTCCTCGGCGGACTTCGAGTCCGGGCAGTTCGTACGGATGATGGTTCCCGGCAACGATCCGCCGGCACGGCGTGCCTATTCGCCGGCCAACGTGGCCAACTGGGACGGTGAGTTGGAGTTCTACATCAGGTTGTTGCCCGGGGGCGTCATGTCGGAGTACCTGAACGTTCGCGCCGCCCTTGGCGATATGCTCACCGTGACGAGTGCGGACGGCGATTTCGCGTTGGCAGAGAACGGGTTTCGGCCGCGTTGGTTCATCGCCGGAGGTACCGGTCTGTCCCCACTGCTGTCGATGCTGAGGCGAATGGCGGAGTGGGGCGATCCGCAGCCGGCACGGTTGTTCTTCGGCGTCACCCGCTACGAGGAGGTGTTCGCCGAGGAACAGTTGGCGGCTTTGGCCTGTGTGCTGCCGGACTTCCGGGCCGACATCGTGGTGTGGCACCCGGACCCGGCCTGGTCCGGTTCCGTGGGCACCCCGGTCGACCTCGCTGCGGCTGAGGCCGCCGTTCTCGGCGGCGAATCCGGGGAGCTGCCCGATGTCTACGTGTGCGGGCCGCCGCCGATGGTTGATGCCGCCTATACGGCCCTGGCCGCCGTCGGGGTGCCTGTCGATCAGATTCACGCCGAACGGTTCTCCGCGGTGACCTGACAGCCCGGCAACGGGCATGGGATGACCTTCCCTTTTGCCCACCTTGCAGCGACTGGGGTGTCCTTTGTCGCTACAAGGTGGGCAAGACGGCATATGCCCATAACGGCATTCGCCCGTGCGGGTCCCGGTTGACTGTCTCCCGGTATCTGCCACGGGCAGCGCCCGCGACCCGCCGAGTGCGGGTTCCGTTCTGTGTCATCAAAGCCCACGCCACCTGTGCTCCGGCGGTTAGCCTTCTCCCGGGATACACGACTGTTCGGGACGGGGCTGATGCCGGTGCGAGCCATTGGACGGCGCAAACTTCCCTGGCTGACCCGTGGTCTGGTCGCCGGAGCCGGCGGCACTGCGGCCATGGCGGTCTGGTACCACCTCGAGCGCGCGCTGCGCCGCGGCCGCTATACCGGGGTGACCACCCTTGCCGACGGGACGCCGGTCGAAGGCCTCTGGTCACACGAGGGCCTGGACTACGACGACAGCGTCGTGCCCGGACAGATTGTGGCCAGCATCCTCAACCTGCCCGCCCCGACGCCGCGGGAGGCCGGAGCGATCACCCTGGCCCTGCGCTGGACCTACGGATCGGCCTTCGGCGTCCTGCACGTGTTGCTGCGCAACCGGTTGGGCGAACCGCGGGCCACCCTGATCTTCGGCGGTGCCCTGGCCACGGTGACTTCGGTCGCTTTCCCGGTACTGGGCGGCACGCCACCGCCGTGGCGCTGGCCGGTCGACGCCCAGAGGAGCTCCGCGGGAAGCCACGCCGCATACATCCTCACCGCCTCGGCGTTGGACAACCTGCTGCGTTGAGCGGGCCGGGGCAGCTTGAGAAACCCCGAGGAACAAGGAGGCCCATGACCGATCTGCCGCCGATGAACGAGCCGCCGCCCGCGGAGACCATCACCTACGAATTCCACGACGCATCGGTGCCGCCCCCGTACCACCGCAGCTTCGTCCTCACCTTCGACAGCGAACGGGCACGCATCGTGGTCGACAGTTACGGTCAGGTGCTGGCGGAGCAGAGCGCTCCGATGACCGCCGGGCTCTGGCAGCAGGTGTCGAGTTCCCTGCCGCGCGACCTGATCGTTCAGGAACCGGCCGAGGGATGCACCGGCGGCACGGGTTTCACCGTCTCGGTCGCCGACGGTGGCGTCGTCAGCTTCGCGTTAAGCGGCTCGGAATGCGGCGGGGCGAACTCGAATGCCGCCGAACGGCTGGCCGACTGGGTCGCCCCGGTGCGTTCCCTGTTCCCCCCGATGGATCAGCTGGCCCCGGACGGCTGAAACCTGTCGGTGGCCTCCCTTAGCGTGCTTATCGGGGAGGTAAGCAATGAAAATTCGCGTCATGCTCGGGAGTCTCGTGGTCGCCCTCTCGGCCTCCATCGCCGGCGTACTGTGCGCGGCGCCGGGCGCTCTGGCGGACACCGCCTGCGTCGGGGTGCTCAGCCAGGGCGGCTGCACGCCAGCACCATGGAACGGTCAGCTGATGGAGACCTGGAACACCCCGGGTTACTACGGCGGCTGGACCAACGGACCGGTCGCCTGTGATCCGTTCACCCGGCAGTGCCGGGGATGGGCTCAGCCCTGAAGCTGTCGCTCGCGAGGCCGTAGCATGACGGCCCATGACCAAGCGTCAGGTGGCTGCGCTGTTCGTTCTGTGCCTGGCGGTGTTCATGGTCGCCGTCGACGCAACCGTCATCAGCGTCGCGGTTCCGGCGATCACCGCGGAGTTGCACCCGAGCTACAACCAGGTGCTCTGGATCGGCGACATCTACTCCTTCGTCCTGGCTGGTCTGTTGATCACCATGGGCAACCTGGGGGACCGGCTGGGCCGGCGCCGACTGCTGCTGATCGCCAGCCTCGCCTTCGGTGCGGCCTCGGCGGCAGCGGCGCTAGCGCCTACCGCGGGGTTGCTCATCGCCGCCCGCGCGGTCCAGGGTGTTGCCGGTGCCGGCCTGATGCCCTCCACGCTGGCACTGCTGCGGACCGTCTTCACCGAGGACCGGCAACGAACCCGAGCCGTGGGGATCTGGAGCGCCGGCGGCGCGGCGGGTGCCGCCAGTGGGCCGACGGTCGCCGGGGTGCTGCTCGAGCACTACTACTGGGGTTCGGTCCTGCTGGTGAACCTGCCGGTGGTCGCACTGATCGTAGCGGTCGGCGCATGGGCGCTGCCGGAGGCGCGCAGCGAGGCCCGCCACCCGCTGGATCCACTCTCCGTTGTCTACTCCACGGCCGGAATCCTTGCCGTCGTCTACGGCATCACCGAACTGGCCCATACCGGATTGGCCTTCTGGCCGGGTTATGTCGCTCTGGCGTTGGGCGGGTTGTTGCTGTGGGTGTTCATGCAGCGCCAACTCCGGTTGCCGATGCCGCTGCTGGATTTGCATCTTTTCACCCAGATCCGGTTCACCGCGGCCATCGTCGCGCAGTTGGCGGTGGTGTTCGCCAACGTGGGCGCGCTGTTCTTCCTTCCGATCTTCCTTCGTCAGGTGGCCGACTTCTCGGCCCTGCAATCCGGCATGGCGATGCTGCCCCAATCTGTGGTCAGCATGGTCTCCGCCGCGACGACCGCGCGGCTGATCGGCCGGTGGGGCCACCGCCGGATCCTGCTCGCCGGTCTGGGATTCGGGTCCGTGGGTCTGGTTCTGCTGGGTCTGGCGATTCCCATGTCCTACCTGACGATGATCGTTCCGTTGATGCTGCTGGGGTTGTCCTTCGGACTGGTGGTCACCGTTGCTTCCGATCTGGTGCTGACCAGCGCCAGCAAGGACCGCGTCGGCGCCGCCACCGGCATCTCGGAGACCGCCTTCGAATTGGGCAACGCGCTGGGCATCGCGCTGACCGGAAGCACCGTCTCGGTGCTCTACATGATCTTCAGTGAAGGGAAGGCGAACTTCACCGAGTCGGTCGACACATCCGCCTTCACCACCAGCCTGGCAGTCAACTGCGCCATCAGCGGTGTGTTGCTGGCCGGCCTCACTGCGTTCGTCGCCCGCGCGCTGCGCGGCCGCGAAAGCACTAGCGCGGCAGTGGAATCCCCTGGGAATAGCTGAACACGTCCTCGGGATCCCAGGCCGCCTTGAGGCCTTCCAGCCGAATGAGGTTATCGCCGTAGTAGGCACTGGCCCACTCCCGCAGTTCGGGGTCGGGGAAGTTCTGATAGCTCTGGCCGGTGGTGTGGGGAAGCAGTACCTGCCAAAGCTGCTGCGCCCAGGTCTGGATCTCCGGCGGGATGGGGCTGACCGGCAGGCTGGGCTCGGCCGCGGTGGGCCACCATGACGACATCTCGACCAGCAGGCGAGCCCGGCGGTGGACGTAGGCGGTGTCGTCGTCGGCGACATCAGAGACGGCTCCGCCAACCCAGCCGTAGAGGCCGATCGCCCCGTTGCGCTCGTCGGCGGGGCCCCGGGCGGGAAAGCGGGCCACCACCTCGAGGGCCTCGGCGAGGGTGTCCCCGCTGAGGAATTCGTCGGCGTAGAGGGAGCGGTCCCAGAACGAGTACTGCGGCGTGGTGTCGGTGACGTACCAGGAGTAGGCGTCCCACCACGGCCGCTCGGTGACGTCCGCCGTGACCCCGGTGATGCGCAGCATCGGGGCGAGCAGTTCCCGTGCGGTGCTCTCGGGGCCCAGAACCTGGGCGGTCAGCGTCGCCTCGACATCACCCTCGCTGTGCCCGAGGTAGAGATTGCCGGTGGCCGTGCGCTCGGCTTCGTCGCGCAACTGCTGGAACCCCAATGCCATGGCCAGCGCGGCGTCACGGCCCCGGCAGTTGAGTTCGGCGGTGGTCACCCGGCGCGCCGGAATCTCCACCAATTCGTACTCCAGATCGGTGACCACGCCGAAATTCCCGCCCGCCCCGCCGCGCAGGCCCCAGAACAGGTCGGGATTCTCGGTGGCGCTGGCGGTGACCATGGTGCCCTCGGCGGTGACCATGGTGGCTTTGCGCAGCCGGTCGGCGGTAAGGCCGGCCCACGGGGCGTTGGGTCCGATACCGCCGCCGAGGGTCAGACCGGCCAGCCCCACGCCGGGACAGTTGCCGCCGGGCAGCAGCATCGTGCCCCGGCCGCCCTGCGGCAGCAAGACGGCCAGGTCGGCGTTGCGCGCGCCGGCTTCGGCGGTCAGGCGGTTGCCCTGGATGGTGGCGGCGTTCATCCGCCGGGTGCTGATCACGATGCCTCGCGAACTCGAGGCGTCGGAGTAATTGTGGCCGCCCCCGCGGATCGCGAACGGGGTGTTGGTCGCCCGGGCCCAGTTGAGGGCGGCGGCGATGTCCTGAGCCCCTGAACACAGCACCACCGCTTCGGGCATGACCGCCGCGTAGCGCAGGTTCCGCGGCGTCGCCAACTCGGGATAATCCGCATCCCCGGGCCGAACCACCGACCCGCGCAGAACGCCCCGGAGGTCGGCCCACTCGGCCTGGGTGATCCCGGTTACCGACGGCTCCCTGCGGGCGCACGAGGCGGCAAGTCCGGCGACGGCCAGGCCGGCGGCGCCGAGGAACCCGCGACGGCTCAGGTTGTGCATGGGGGTTAGTGAACCATCGGGCCGCCGCCTCGGGTCCGGACATCGGGTGAATCGGGAACCGATCCGACCCCGTTAGGCTCCCCCGGTGGATCCAGGCGCGATTCCCGCCGGGGTGTGGGCGATGGCCGGGCGCGGCCCGCGGTGGGAAGCCTGGGTGCAGGGCCTGCCGGGCGCCATCGAACTCTTGCGGGCGCGGTGGGGCCTGCGGTCCGACGGTGCGGCCACCCATGGCCACTGCTCACTGGTCCTGCCGGTACGCACCGCCGAGGGTGTTGCCGCGGTGCTCAAACTCGGGTTCCCCGATGAGGAATCCGAGCATGAGCATCTGGCGTTGCGGCGTTGGGGTGGCCGCGGTGCGGTGCGACTGCTGGGCGCCGCCCCGCACGTTCGCGGGCTGTTGCTGGAACGTCTGGGCCGTGCTGACCTGTCCGGGTTACCCGAGCGGCGGGCTTGCGAACAGGTCGCCGAACTGTATCGGCGCCTGCATGTTCCGGCGATGCCCGCGCTGCGTTCGCTGTCGTCCTTTGTGGAGCGCTGGACCGCCGATCTGTCGGCGCTGCCGCGCAGTGCGCCGATCCCGCGGCGCCTCGTCGAGCAGGCGCGGGCTCTGGGTGGCGAACTGTGCGCCGACAGGGCCGCACCGGAGTTTGTGATCCACACCGATCTGCACTACGGCAACGTGTTGGCCGCCGAGCGGGAAGCCTGGCTGGCCATCGACCCCAAGCCGGTCAACGGTGACCCGCATTACGAGTTGGCGCCGATGCTGTGGAACCGGTGGGAGGAGATCGCCGGAGACGTTCGGGACGGCGTGCGGCGGCGGTTCTGGACGCTGGTCGATGCGGCCGGCTTCGACGAGGACCGCGCCCGGGCGTGGGTGGTGGTGCGGATGGTGAACAACGCCGCCTGGGCGGTACGGGACGGGTCGGGGGTCGAGCGGTCCTGGCTGACGCGGTGTATCGCGGTGGCCAAGGCCGTACAGGACTGACCGCTGACTGAGTAGCCTGTGGTCATGGCCGATGCGGAGGTTGCCGACGACCCCGCCGACGGCGAACCCCTCGGTGACGAGCCCATCGGGGAGACCAAGGTCGAGGAAACCCAGATCGAGGAAACCCGGACCGAGGAAACCCAGACGGGCAGGGCCCAAGGGTCCAAAGCTCTGTGGCACCAGACGATTCCGGAATCGGTCGCCCGCGTCGCGGTCATCGGCTTGGTGGTGGTGCTGGGCCTCGGCGCGCTGTGCGGCTGGCTGGGCTACCGGGTCCACAGCCAGGGCCGGGCCGAACGGGACCGGGCGTTGTTCCTGGAGGTCGGCAAGCAGGCGGCGGTAAACCTGACCACCATCGACTACCAGACCGCCGAGGCCGATGTTGAGCGCATTCTCGACTCAGCGACGGGTGCCTTTCGTGACGAGTTCTCCGGACGGGCGGATCCGTACGTCGATGTCGTCAAGAAGGCGCAATCGGTGTCCTCGGGCATCGTCACCGAGGCCGGCGTGGAAACGATGAGTGCCGAGGAAGGCCAGGTGCTGGTCGCGGTGACGGTTCAGACCACCAATCGTGTTGTGACCGAACCACAGCCTCCCCGGTACTGGCGAATGAAGCTGACCGTCAGCAAGGTCGGCAACGGCGCCAAGATCTCGAAGGTGGATTTCGTGTCGTGACCGACGATGAGCCCGGGAACAAGGACCTTAAGCCCGACTTGGCCGACGACTTCGAGACTGAGATCGACACCGACGTCGAAGCCGACGCGGCCGAGGACACGGTCGCGGCGTCGGAGATGGGGGCGTCCGCGCGTACTCTGCGCGGACGCATCGACACGCAGCGGATCGTCGCCTTCGGCGTGCTTCCGGCGATGACCGTCGGCCTGGCCGTCGGAGCTGGGTTGTTGCTCTGGAAGTACGTCGCGCAGGACGCGGTCGACACCGCCCGCGTCGAGTCGGTGGCCGCTGCCCGCGACGCGACGGTGGCGATCCTGAGCTATCGGGCCGACACCGTCGAGGCGGATCTGACGGCGGCCCGGGACCGGATCACCGGGGCCTTCCTGGACTCCTACACCGATCTGGTGGACCGCACCGTGATCCCCGGCGCCCGGGCCAAGGGGATATCGACGGAGGCCAGGGTTCCGGCGGCGGCCTCAGTGTCCGCCGAGGCCGATCACGCCGTCGTGTTGGTATTCGTCGATCAGACCATCACCATGGAGGGCAGCGCACCCAGCAGCACCGCCTCAAGTCTGCGGGTCACCCTGGACAAAGTGGGCGAGCGCTGGCTGGTGTCCGGATTCGATCCGGTCTAGCTGGTGTCCTCGCTGCCGAACCATTTCTGCTTGATCAGTTCGTAGGTGCCGTCCTCCCGCACGGACAGCAGACCCCGGTTGAACTGTTTGCGCATCTCGCTGCCGTTCGGGAAGGCCACGCCGTAGTCCTCGGGCTGGAAGATGGTGCCGACGATCTGGCCGACCCCGGCGCCTTCGTGGTTGGCGTAGAACCGCAGCACCGGCGCGTCGAAGACAATTGCGTCGAGTTTGCCGCCCCGCAGATCCGCGTAGCAGTCGTCGATCTGTGCCGCGCCCTGGGCCGCCACTCCGATCGAGTTGAGGTACTGGGCCGATTCGGTCTCGGCGACGGTGCAGACCCGCTTGCCGAGCAGATCCGCCGGCGAGTTGATCTGGGAGTCGAATTTCTCCACCGTCAGGTTCGCGGTCAGGGTGGCGGTGTAGAAGGCCACGAAGATGATGCCGACGAAGGCCCACAGGATGGCGAGCACCCGGGTGAACGTGTGCTTGGGTATGTCGTCAGGTTGTCCGGCCAGCATGCTCAGGCTCCAACCGAAGGATCGGAAAACCCCCGGCAGGTAGGACTTGGGCACCATCGAGTGGCCGTGCTTGCGCTCGGAGAACCAGATGATGTGCGCGGGTATCACCGATATGACCAGTCCGGCCACCAGCCAGACCAGCATCATCTTGGAGAACAGCAACCTGAGGAACTCACTGAGCGTGGGGGTGGAGCGCTCCAGCTGTGTGGTAGGCACCATGATCTGCAGGCCGGCATTGAGGATGGGCTGGGAGAAGTCGTAGTCCTTGGTGCGCTCGGCGGTGATCGAGATGGCCGTCGCGGCGGCGTCCACGCGGCCCTCGGCGACGGCTTGGAGTTGTTCGGCGACGTTGGCCACGTCGACGTACTCCAGCGTCACGTTCTCCCGCTCGGCGACCGCTTCCAGCAACTCGATGGTGAAACCGGACTTGATGCCGTCCCGGGTCATGACGAACGGTTCGAGGTTGTGGGTTGCCACGGTGACCACGACCGGGTCGGCGGCACCCGCGGATGGTGTCAAGCCCGGAAGGGCGCCGATCATCATGACCAGCAGCGCCACCATGCCCAGTGCGCGCAGTCGAACACCCACCGTCGCTCAACCCTTCGCGTCGACCTGTCAATTCGACCGCCAAGACTAGACGGCGACCCGGGTGAACCCGCGCCGCCGTCTGCCTGTGGTTTCGCTATTCGGGGTGTTGTGTGTGATCAGGCCGGGTAGCAGGGAGCGTCGGCCGGCGTGTAGTACGGCTGCCCGGCAGCGGTGTAACAGGGCTGCTCTCCGGGGAACGAGGGGTAGGGCAGGTAGCCGGGCGGCAGGGGCGGCCACGCGGCCGGCGGCGGCGCGACGTAGGGATCCCCGTAGCCGTAGGGGTGGTCCACCGCGGCGCCGACGATGGCGGCGTCGGCGATATCGCCGCCGATGTTGGAACACCCGCCGATGTCGGCATGCCGACCACCGACGTCGCCGCACACCTCGGCCTGGGCCGCCGGGGCGATGGTGAGGGGAACCGCCGCCATGGCCATGGCGGTCAGGAGGCTGGCTGCAAATCTGTGCGTCATGACGTCATTATCCCCATCCGCGACGGTGGTGTTACCGGAGTAAGAGGTGCCACTCAGTGGATGCACAACGGCCCCCGGCGGACCGGGGGCCGTTGGCCCGTCACACCTATTTCTTGGTGATGGTTTCGGTGAAGTTGCCGTTGCCGTCGTTGATCCAGGTGATGGTGCCGTTCTGGAACTCGGTGATCCAGCCGCCGCCGGAGACGTCGGGCCCGCCGCCGGTCTGCGTTTCGCCGGCCGTCGGCCAGCCCATGGCGCCACCGGGACCGCCCTGCTCGTTGTAGACCCGCAGGATTTCGCCCTGGACAAGGTGCGCGCCGGTTTCCGGCGAGGAGAAGATGGTCCCGTTGGTGAACGCGGCCACCGTGCCGTCGCCCACCTGCTCCGGCTGGGCGCTGGGCATGCCGAGGGCGGTCTCGCCGCCCGCCTTCTGATAGGCCTCGGCCGTCGGCCCGTCGAGGGACACTTCGCCCAAGCCCGGGACGTTCATGGTGGTCGGCGCGCTGTTGAGCACGGAGGACACCGCCGAGGAGGCCACGCTGGCCCCGCTGCTGACCGCGCTGCTCGCCACGCTGGCACCGCTGCTGGCCGCGCTGGCAGCGCTACTCGCGGCGCTGCTGGCCGCGCTGGCCCCGCTGCTGACGGCGCTGCTGGCCGCACTGGCCGCCGATGAGCCGATGCTGGAGGCGCTGGACATCACGTCCTTGGTGGCGTCCTTGGCCTGGGAGCAGCTTACGGCGAACGCCGCCGCGATAGCCAGGCCGCCCGCCGCGGCTGCGGCGCGGGCCAGTTTTGTGGTCATTATCTGTGGTTCTCCTTTTGGTCGGACGACGGTGACGCGCTCGTCACACGCCAAGCTAGCAAACTCACGGTATATGCAGGAGGCGCTTGGGCGCGGGCGTTCGACGGTGTGGTCCGACCGTGATACGGATGTGGCGGGTGTCAATGAAAAGGAAGTGTTTGAGGTCCGGGGACGCCGGGAATAGAGGATTAATTGCCATTTTCCGGTCGCCACAGGCATAAGAACGGTTACGCTCATCACAACGGAGTGGCAGTGCGGCCGCTCCGGTGAGGAGCGACGATGCCGTCACCACAGGCCCAGACGCGGCCCCAGAACGGATCCCAGAACAAGCGCGGCCCCCTTCTGCCGCCCAGCAAGACGATGGTCGTGCACTCCGCCGACGGCACCCGGTTGCACACCGAGGTGTTCGGGCCGACCAACGGCTATCCGATCATCCTCGCCCACGGCATCACCTGCTCGCTCCAGGTCTGGCACGAACAGATCAACGACCTGGCCCGCGACCACCGGGTCATCGCCTACGACCATCGCGGACACGGCCGCAGCGGGGTTCCGGCACCGTCGCAGTACAGCCTCGACCACCTTGCTGCAGACCTGGACGCGGTGCTGTCGGCAGTTCTGCGTCCCGGGGAACGCGCCGTGGTCGCCGGTCATTCCATGGGCGGCATCGCAATCAGTTCATGGTCGGATCGCTATCGTCACCGCGTCGAAGAACGCGTCGACGCGGTGGCCCTGATCAACACCACGGCCGGTGACCTTCTCGACAAGATCCAATTGCTGCCGGTTCCCGCCATGTTCAGGGCCGCCCGG
>Ga0116151_10003292_pt1 | contig 14533 bp, 9 predicted proteins | sample AD_UKC117_MetaG_FD_89893 | JGI IMG/M metagenome (GOLD analysis project Ga0116151, IMG submission 89893) | Active sludge microbial communities of municipal wastewater-treating anaerobic digesters from Hong Kong - AD_UKC117_MetaG | ecosystem: Engineered > Bioreactor > Anaerobic > Digestate...
AATTCGTCGGCTTCGATTTTAGAGATATCAATAATATCATTAATAATATTTAGCAAATCGCTGCTGCTCGACTGCGCTAATGCGATTATTTCCTGTTTTTGGGAATCATTTATGTCGCGGTCGCCTAATAGCTGAATAAAACCTATTATGGCATTCATTGGGGTTCTTATTTCGTGCGACATGTTGGCTAAAAATGCCGATTTAAGTTTATTAGACCTTTCGGCTCTTTCCTTAGCATTTTTTAGCTTTTCTTCACTTATTTTCCTGTCGGAAACATTACGGCTATATATAAAATTATATTCTACCCCTTCAAATTCCCTGAAATTAAATGCTGCCTCAACAGGGATTTCGCTCCCCTTTTGGGTTTTAAAAAAAAGTTGTATTACGTATGAACCTTTCTTTTTTAACTGATCCCAATATTCTTCCCAAATATCATTTGAGAACTCGGGAACAATATCAAAGATTGTTTTTTGTTTTAATTCATCTCTGGTATAATCGAGTAATAAAGCAGCAGCGTTATTAACGTAAGTAAACTCTCCATTTTTTCTCATCCAGAAAATTGCATCAGAAGCAATGTCAATAGAAAACTGGGATATACGCAATTCTGATGTTTTTTGGTGTACTCTAAGGTCAAGTTCGCGGTTAATTTTTTGCATTTTATTGCTTTTCCTGCGAATAGAACGGTTTTGCCTTATAAGAATTATTAAAAAGATAAATGATGCAAACAAGACAAATAAGACAGTAAAAAACATAAATCGTTGCCTGATAATTTGTTTATCCTGCTCTGCAAGTTCCTTTTCGGCTTTCATGTTCTCGTAGCGGGCAAGATATTCTTCTATTTTTTGTTCGCTTATGGTAATATACATAGAATCTTTTAGCGAACTATAAAACGTATAATTTTCAAATGCTTCTTTATAATTATTTTGTGCCACGAAAGCATCAGCAAGCAATTTACTGCTTACAATAAGCCTTTGTTTAAAGTTATTTTCAACTGCAATATTATTTGCCTTTTTTAGGTTTTCAATTGCGGTAATATAATCTCCCTTTTTAAGATAAACTTCGCCTAAATAATTATAAATCTCACATATACCATTTAAATAATTCAATTCAACATAAAGTTTAAGGGCTTTATTAAAGTATTCAATAGCTTTATCAAATTCGCTATTTGCAACATAAACATCACCAATGTTGCCTAATGTATTGGCAATACCATAAACATTGCCTTGAATTTCTTTTATCTCCAACGACCTGCTTAAATATTCCAAAGCCTTTTTTATATTGCCGTTTTCTTTAAAAATCATTCCTATATTATTGTATGTACGGGCAATACCATCGCTATCGTTAACTTCTCGGTATATTATTAACGCCTTCTGGTAATTTTCTAAAGCCAGGCTTTTATTCCCTAAATAATAATAAATCACACCAAAATCCTTTAATGCCCGGGCAATTTCCTTGCGGTTATTGTTTTTCTCGTATACTATTAACGCATCCTGAATATTGCTGATAGCCTGATCGTAGTTATTAAACCGGATATTATTTAATCCTAGTGAATGTTTTACATCAGCAAACTGCGAATCGTTTAAATCGCCCGAATAGTTTTTTAAGATAAGATTAAATGTTTCCTCCGCATCTTCAAAAAACGCATTATCGAAATATAAATGCCCTAATGAAATTAGTGATGAAATCTGCTCATCGGTGTTTTTTAAACTATCTGCCATTTTTTTAGCCGATATTAAAAAATCCTTAGCAGAATCGAAATCGTAAATTTTACCTTCTCTTGCCAGGTTAATTAAATAATCGGCAGATTGTAAATTATATTGAAGTAAAATGCTATCGGTTTCAGCTTTTTGCTGACTATATGCATTTAGTTTTAAACAACTAATAATTAAAAGAATAAACCCTATATTACGGAATACAATCATCAATAATTTTTACAATATTCAAAACCCTGTAAATTAATATTTTATTTACTAATTTTTATTTTTTTCAAAAAAAATATTGAAAAAAATTTGCTTTTGGGTAAAAAAACACCTTATCTTTGACCAACCGTTCATTCAAAAACGGTTTTTAAAAGGCAAATTTTATGACTAAACGTTCAATCATATAATAATGTCACCACGTACAGCAGAACAATTTGAAGAAATAAGGGAAGAAAAGAAAAAGCTTATAATGCAAGTAGCCCTTGAACTTTTTGCTAATGATGGGTATCACTCAACATCGATAAGTAAAATTGCGCAAAAAGCAGGAATCTCTAAAGGCCTTATGTATAATTATTTTGAAAGTAAAGAAGAACTACTATCAAGTATTTTTAATCATATCATGAACCGAACCATGGACATGATTGACCCAAACCATGATGAAATTATTACCCACGAAGAAGCAGAAGCTTTTTTTGACAGGTTTTTTGATGTTCTGATAGATAATCCTCAGGAATGGAGATTGTTTTACCAGCTTACCGTGCAAAAAGAAGTGATGAAGCTCCTGATGCAGGAAAACATGAATATTAAGGTTCAACATAATCAACAACTTTTATTAAATTATTTTGCTAAACAAAATTTTAAGGATCCCGAGCTTGTTATTGTTTTGTTCTCATCCATATTTAAAGGATTTACATTGATGTATGCTTTTGCCCCGGAGATGTTTACCCAGGAAATCCTTTATAAACTGAAACAGGCTATGAAAGATATGTTTATCAATAAAGAAAAAAATCCTGATGGAAAACAAATTGAATTAGACGAAAGGCTTGGATACTATCTTTTATAAAAATTACAATATAGCTAATCATTCAAAATCAACTGTTATGAAAAACATGGTATTGCTTATAGCATTTTTAGGTACATCAATTTTGGGATTTACACAAAATGCTACAGAAATTATTAAAAAAGCTGATGACAAGTGGAATGGCGAAAAATCGAGCCAGGGAATAATGACAATGACTATTGTCCGGCCTACATGGGAGCGAACCATTCAGTTTAAAATATGGTCTCTTGGAAAAGATTATTCATTAACACTTATAACAGCCCCTGCAAAAGAAAAAGGGCAAGCATTTTTAAAACGGGAAACCGAAATGTGGAACTGGGTTCCAAATATCAGCCGAATGATAAAACTGCCACCTTCAATGATGGCAGAAGGATGGATGGGTTCTGATTATACCAATGATGATATATTAAAAGAATCATCAATAGTTGTAGATTTTAACCACACCATTGTTGGGTCTGAAATTATTGATGGCTGGGATTGCTGGAAAATAGAAATGCTACCCAAAGATAATGCTGCTGTTGTTTGGGGTAAAATTATTAAATGGATTAGTAAAGAAGAGTACCTTCAAATGAAATCGGAATATTTCGATGAAGACGGATACCTGGTTAAAACTGAATTAGGGCAGGATGTTAAGGTAATGGATGGACGGAAAATACCTTCTAAGATGGAGATAATCCCTGCAGATAAAGAAAATCAGAAAACTATTGTGGTAATTGATGAGATCAAATTTAACATCCCGATTCAGGATTCTTTCTTTTCACAGCAAAATATGAAAAAAGTACGATAAGCATGAAACGAACAATTATAATGGCATGGCGCAATATATGGCGCAATAAACGTAGGACACTGATAACCATTGCCTCGATATTCTTTGCGGTTTTTTTCGCAGTCTTGATGCGCTCTTTTCAGATTGGCACTTATGACCATATGATTCATCAGGCTATTGAATCATACTCAGGCTATATACAAATTCAGAACAAAGATTACTTTGATGAACCAAGCCTGGATAACTCTGTGCCTTATAACACAGAACTTATCTCTCAACTAAATCAAATTGAAAATATTAAAGTAGCTGTTCCCAGAATTGAGTCTTTTGCACTAGCCTCAACCGGAAATCAGTCTAAGGGAGTAATTGTAACGGGTATTGACCCTTTGAAAGAAGAATTCCTGTCAAACCCTCAAAACAGAATAGTGAAATACAGGTTTACTCCTGAAACTGTTAAAAGAATAATCGAAGAAACCAATCTTTCCGACAAACAGAAAGAGTTAATTAATTCTGTAGAAAACCAATCGTATAGTTCATTATCGAGAATTTCTCTTGATTTGAAATTAACCAAAGCGCAGGAAAAAGAAGTGTTTCCGGTAATTGAAAAACATGCATCATTTCAAGGAGAATATCTCGATTTATCTGATGATGGGATATTAATATCAGACAGATTATCCAAATACCTGGATGCCCATGTTGGCGATACTATTATTCTGATGGGCGGGGGTTACCACGGCCGTTCTGCAACCGGACTTTTTCCCGTAAAAGGAATTGTTAAAATTTTATCTCCCGATCTGGATAATAAGTTGGTATATATGACATTAAATAAAGCCCAGGAATTTTACAGCATGGAAGATAGAATTACCACTTTAAATATAAATCTCAATGATCCTGACGAAATGTTAAAAACACAGGGTAATATAAAAACTCTTATTGCATCGGATTTATACTCTGTTAAAAACTGGGAAGAATTTAATCCAACCTTAAAACAGCAAATTGAAGGGGATAGTGTTGGCGGGGTTATTTTTATTGGAATACTATATTTTATTGTTTTTTTCGGAATAATAGGAACTGTATTAATGATGATTGCTGAACGGAAAAGGGAATTGGGAGTAATGGTTGCTGTAGGAATGCCGAAATTAAGGTTAAGCTTTGTACTTGTTATAGAAATGTTATTTTTAGGATTCATTGGTATGATCTCGGGACTTGTTGCTTCGACACCTTTAATTGTTCTTGGCAATAAAAATCCCTGGAGAATGACCGGCGAAATGGCAAAAATGTACGAAGATATGGGGTTTGAAGCGGTAATGCCATTAGCCTGGTTCGACCCCTACTTTTTTTGGCAAGGCGTAATTGTAATGATTATGGTTTTACTGGCTTGTTACCTGCCATTGCGAAGAGTGCGAAGAATGAATGTGATACATTCACTCAGAGCATAAAATAAATTATTCATCCAAAATAGATTTGGTAAAAAAATAAAAATATGATCTGGAATATTTCATGGAAAAATGTGTGGCGCAACAAATCAAGAAGCATGATTGTAATTTGCGCTGTTACCCTGGGGACAATATCGGGAGTTTTTGTTGCCGGGCTTATGAAAGGGTGGGTTGATCAAAGAATACACAACGCCATTCACACAGAAGTTTCGCATATAAAAATTCAAAATCCCGATTATCTTAACAACGAAGAACTTAAGCATACAATTAAAAATTATCAGAAAATAGAAAGTTTTCTGAATAACTCAAAAGAAGTAAAATCGTGGACAAAACATTCCAAGATAGTTGCTATGGCAAGCACCTCAAGGGGCAGTACTGCTTTAATTTTAAAAGGAATAGACATTGATGAGGAAAAGAAGGTATCAGATATTTATACAAAAATTGTAAAAGACGGAGGTGATTATTTTGAGTCTGATATTACCAATCCAATTGTTATAAGTGAAAAAACTGCTGAACAGTTAAGGCTTATAAATTATATTATTTCGGATAAAGTGCTGGATAGTATATCGGTGCTTGGTATTAACCAACAAATCATAGAAAAGCTTGCCGTTTTAAAGGATAAAAGATTTATTACAGAAAAGAAATTTAAGACGGAACTAAAAAATGTGTTATCTGCAAAAGAAATAAGGAAACACGGAGCTATCCTTTTACAACTAGCAAAAAATTATAAGCTCAGGTCAAAAATTGTTTTTACTTTCTCTGGTATGAATAACGAAATGTCATATCAATCATACCGGGTTTGTGGTATTTATAAAACATCCAACACCATGTTCGATCAAATGAACGCATTTGTAAAGCATGATGATATTGCTGGTGTTGCCGGTATTTTACCTGGAAATTACCATGAGATAAGTATTATCCTTAATGATGAAAATGAATCGCTTAACAGCTATAATGAAAAATTAAAATCGAACTTTAATGATGCAAGCGTTTTAACCTGGAAAGAACTCTCTCCGGATGCAGGGATGATGGCTGATTTTATGACAATTTATTATTATATCATTATGGGAGTAATATTCTTTGCATTGGCATTTGGTATTATTAATACTATGCTTATGTCGGTGCTTGAAAGAATTAAGGAGCTCGGAATGCTCATGGCCATTGGGATGAATAAAAAACGAGTTTTTAACATGATTATGCTTGAAACCATTTTTCTAACTCTTGTAGGAAGTATTTCAGGAATGCTGATTGGAGGGGCACTAATAGGAGTTTTTGGGACAACCGGGTTGAACTTCAGTTCAGTACAAGAAGGTTTTGAAGCTGTCGGTTGGTCGGCTATTGTTTACCCTAATATTAACCTTGGATTTTTCTTTGGTGTTACACTGATGGTAATTATAGTAGCTATTTTATCATCGATTATACCTGCACGAAAAGCATTAAAATTAAATCCTGTAGAGGCAATTAGAATTGAAATGTAATACAAGTTACGAAATTAGATTTTAGAATTTGGAATTAAAATATAATAATCATGGATTTAAAGAAACGAACTAAAATATTTGCGTTAAACATAATTAAATTAGTTGAATTTTTGCCAAACACAAAAACAGCACATGTAATTTCAAATCAAATTTTGCGTTCTGCTACATCTGTTGGAGCAAATTACAGAGCTGTTTGTAGAGCAAAATCTGATAAAGATTTTATAAATAAATTGAAAATATGTGAAGAAGAATGCGATGAAACAATATACTGGCTTGAATTAATTGAAGAATCAGATTTATTAAGAAATGAAACAACTAATAAATTAATAAAAGAAGCTGATGAGTTGACTTCAATTTTTGTTGCAAGTATCAATACAAAAAAAGCAAACATGAAAAATAGTTGATCTATTCGTAAATCTAAACTCTAAATTCTAAAATTAAATAATAAATAGAAAATCATTAAAATTTAAGGTCATGAAAGTAATCGAAATAAATAACCTGACAAAAATATACAATGAGTCTGAAGTGAAAGTAAAAGCCGTTGATAAAGTAAATTTAACCTTTGAACAAGGAGAATTTGCAGCCATTGTTGGCCCATCAGGATCGGGAAAAACAACACTTCTAAATATGATTGGCGGGCTTGATAAACCAACCAAAGGGTCAATCATTATTGATGGGACAAACATTGGAGATTTAAAATCGTCCAAACTTATTGATTTCAGGTTAAGAAATATTGGATTTGTTTTTCAGGCTTACAATTTAATTCCTGTATTAACTGCCAAAGAAAATGTAGAGTTTATTATGGAGTTACAAGGGAAAAATCGTTTGGAACGCGACGAACGGGCTATAGAATTACTTTCGTCTGTTGGCCTGGCCGACAGAGTAAATAGCCGCCCGGCAAAACTTTCCGGTGGACAACAGCAACGTGTTGCGGTAGCCAGAGCTTTAGCTTCAAAACCTAAATTTATTTTAGCTGATGAACCTACTGCCAACCTTGACTCGAAATCAACAGAAACGTTACTGGATATTATGGAAAAATTAAACAGAGAAGAGAATATTACTTTTATTTTCTCAACTCATGACCAACGTGTTGTTAATAAAGCACGAAGAGTAATTACTGTGGAAGACGGACATGTGGTTTCTGATGAGAGAAGAAATTAAGTTGGGATTCAAGTTGCCGGATAAAAGATGCAGGATGCAAGATAGCTTAATTAAACACAATTTAAAATGAGCTACAAAGATATAGAGATTTATAAATTAGCTTTTAAATTGGCAGTTGATATACATAAAATGACTTTATCATTACCCAAATTCGAACTTTATGAAGAAGCAAGTCAAATAAAGAGATCTTCAAAATCTGTTGGGGCAAATATAACAGAAGGCTATGGTAAAAGAGCATATAAAAATGATTTCATAAGGTCTTTAACAATTGCACATGCAGAATGTGATGAAACAATGTACCACCTTGATATTCTTTATGAAACACAATCATTAGCTGATAGGAATATTTATGATAATTTGTGTAAAGAATATGTCAAACTAAGTAAAATGATAAACAAATTTTCTCAAACTGTACTAAAGAATCATTTATCTTCGAAATAAATATAATCATCATGAATCCTGTATCATGAATCCTGTATCAAAAACTCATATAATGAAAAAGGTACTTCTTATAATAGTTTCGCTAATAGTATTTACATCAGCTAATGCTCAAGAAAAAAAGCCCTTTTTTTCAAACATGGCGTTAAATGGGTATGTAAAATATATGAATACAACCATGTTTAATAGTGTCGATTCTGTTTGGCTGGTTGATAACCTTATCCACAACAGGTTAAATTATACCTGGTATATAAACAATCATATTACATTTATTGCCAGCATGCGAAACCGACTAATATATGGCGATTTAGTAAAGTTTATCCCAAATTATGCTAAAACACTTGAAGAAGACAACGGATTATTCAATTTTTTAACCAATAACATTACAAACGGATATTCTTATGTTCTGAATACAGCTTTTGACAGGGCATATTTCGAGTTAAATGTTAATAAATGGGTAATTACCCTCGGGCGGCAACGAATAAACTGGGGGCAATCTTTTGCCTGGAATCCAAATGATATATTCAACTCTTATTCCTTTTTTGATTTCGACTACGAAGAACGTCCAGGTAGTGATGGCTTAAGAGTCCAGTACTATCCCAATTACACGTCAGTTGCCGAAGCTGCAGTTAAAATTGACAAAGACAACAATATTACAGCAGCAGGTTTATATCGGTTTAATAAATGGAGTTATGATTTTCAACTTATAGGAGGAATAATAGACACATCCGATTATATAGTAGGTGCAGGATGGACTGGAAGCTTCTGGGATTTTGGTTTTAATGGAGAGCTAAGTTATTTCCACCCGCAAAAAAATGTTGAAGATTCGGCAGGGGTAATTATTGTTTCAGCAGGATTTAACTACATGTTTAATAACTCTTTAAATGTAGTATTTGAAGGTAATTACAATGGCTATTTTGATAAATTAAACCTTACCAGTTTTAATGATTTTTACTTTATGCCATTGTCTGTAAAAACAACTTCGTACAGTAAATTTTCATGGTTCGGGCAAATCTCTTATCCTTTCCATCCTTTGTTATCAGGATCTGTTGCATTTATGTACTTTCCATCATTAGGAAATGGTTATTTTTTAATGCCATCGTTGGTATACTCTGTTAGTAATAATTTCGAATGTGCACTATATGGACAACGTTTTGAAGGGTCTTTTGGCGGCAAATACGACAAAATGACGATGTTGTTTTTACGGTTTAGGTATAGCTTTTAAGAAGTATTTTTGGGGCCATTACTATGAACATTTAAAGTCACATTTTAAGACAGTTTCACTAACCTATACTAATTTACACAACCCTCTTAAACAAAAAAACTCACATCTTCACTATATCTTCTAAATCGGCGTATAGGCTTTTATAAACTAATTATCATATCAATAGGTTAATAAACAAACCTTTTGTTGATGATTAGTTTATCGCATTATAACTAACAATTGATAAGATGGCTATAACTAAAGGCATAAAAGTATTTTATAAAAAAGCTGCTGCTATGTTTTTATAGCAGCAGCTTTATCATTAAATTATTTAATTATGTACTACTGTTTATTTTTCTAATATATAGGTATAAACCACTGTACCAATTAAATTACTTGTTATAGTGCGCTGTATCCCCATCCTATCAGGCCTTGTATACATAATGTCGAAATTAACAGGCTGTAATTCCTGATTAGAAGGAGTAAGCACAAGAGCCTCTCCAGTTATACTCCAGGTTCCAATAAACCCTATACCATCGTAATTGATAAAAACACAGCTTTTATCATTGTTTAAGTTAAGGGTAAACTCTGCATCTGAATAATAGTAACCATCATAGATGCTTTGGTCATCCATTAATAGGTCAATAAGAGTCCATTCGCCTACAGCCATAACCTGAAGGTCTGGATCTGAGGGTTTATTGCAGCCACTAAAAAAAGTGACTGCCATAAAAACTACTAAGATAATTTTATTTAAATTCTTCATAATTCTTGTGCTTATGGGTTATTGTTTAATAATGCTTTTCACTACTTTATTGTCATCAGATATAATATGTATGAAATATAAACCACTGTTTAATTCCAGCATATCAAGTTCTGATTTAAAGTGTTCATTGCTCTTTTCAACTTTATTTTCCATAATAACCTGTCCAGCAACGTTAACGATTCTAATTGTTAATTCGCCGGTATAAAGATTTGTCATTTCTAATGACATCTTGTCTTTTACAGGGTTTGGATAAAGTTGGATATTGTTTTCAGATAATGGGTCGTTAATGCCTGTTACATCTTTAGACGATACGGTTTCGGACATTAAAGTACAAGTATTATCGAAAGTAACTTCCACTTTGTAATCAGCATCATCCATAATTTCAATCCAACGGTTTGTACCACGGTCGCCCATAATAGGTTCGTCGTTACGGTACCATTGGTATGTATATGCATTAGCATTAGCATATAGCCTGTTTCCAATTACCTCAATATCTGCTGATATAACAGTGATTGTCCTTGTTTCATCAAGCATTACATCACATCCTTCGAAATCAGGATCTGAAATTAACACACCAAATCTTGTATCCTCACTAATTACAGCTGAAGTTAACTCTACAAAGTCATTATTAACTGCATCAACAGTTAAAACAGCGTCTCCAGAAGTTAATCCTGTAGCCATATCAATTAATTGGTAAACATATGGCCTATCGTTGTCAATGCCTTCTAATCTAAGAACAGCTTGTTGTGCACCACACAAATAGTTTTCTAATGCCCATAAAGAACCACTATCATCAGGCTTTTGAACTACTGTAATGTCAACAGCTTTTGAGTCTTCACTAATACAACCATTCTCGTCAACAACCTCAACACTGTAACTTCCAGAGTAAGTAACATCAAAAGTATTAGACTCTACCTGGTAATCAGGCACTGTAGTATGCCCACTCCACCAGTATCCGGCAAAACCTTCAGGAGCTACTAATGTAGCACTTCCTTCGCCTGCACAGAATGTAGCATCGCCATCTAATGTTAATACAGGGCGTTCTAATGCTTCAGTTATTTTTACATAAATGCTGTCTGTTGTGTTAACACAAGTAACGCCATTTTCCTCTTGTAAAGTTACCACTTTGTAATAACCTGTCCTGGTAGCTTCAATGTAATTGTATCCGTTATACGAAGTAATTACTTGGTTATTAACCATCCATTGGTAAGTAGCCGTTGGGCTATTTACGCGAAGGCTTACTTCTTCGCCACAAGAAACAATGTTGTCTTCATCAAGCTCAGTACCTCCGCCAATATACTCAACATTAGTATAAGGCTTTTCAATAATTGTAACATTTATGGGGTCTGATTGTGCTGACAAACAAGATTTCTCGATAGGGTAGTTAGAAGCCGCTACGCGGTAAACACCATCACTGCTCACGTCAACTGTTTTAGAAGAACCACTTAATGTATTGGTTCCATCACTTCCTGTTACATACCATTGGTAGTATGGATAATTTTCGTTTGCTGTTAATGTTACAATCTCGCCACCGCAAACGGTAGTTTCTCCTGTAGCAGCAATCGTTGGTTTCTCTGGTTTCTCAAGAACCTCAATATCAACGCTGTTAGTTAAGTATTTACATCCTTTTTCAACAACCTGGGCAAAATATGTTCCTGATTGGTTGAATGTACTTAAAGTTGTATTTGAAGAAATTGCGGTGTTTAAATCATCACGGTACCAGGCTACTGATGTTGGAGCCATTGCGTTCAAGTTTCCGTACTTATCATAATAACCTGTTGTAATAGATATAGCAGTACCTTCACAAATAGCATAACCTTCTTCTACCGGTACCCATGCTATCCCCTCCATAGTAAGCAATATTCTTTGAGGAATTACTGTAAAGTAAATCCTGTCGTTCAGAACACCTGTTGCACAGGTTAACTCGCCATCTTTACTTAAAGCTGTAACTACTATCTCTAGTTGTGTATCTTCTGTAATAATATCGGTGGTAATACTTATGTCGCTGCCATCAGAAATAATAGCATCGCTTGCCCACTCGCCTGTTTCTACATTACGCGCACGGTATTCAAAACCGTCTTGTGTGCCATAAATATAGAATACAACTGCTTCTGGCGAACATAAATCTACATCAGAAGACAAGGTAGTACCCATAAAATTAATTTGTGGGATCAGGTAAATCTCATCTTCGGTTGAATTTGAATACATACCACCCATTTCAGTATCGTAACTATAAATCCTGAATTTATAATTACCACCTGTCAGGTTCTCAGGCATATCAATAACAAAAGTACCAGTACCTTCGGTAACATTCAGAATCTGCATGTCATTTAAATAACTCCAACCGCCACCATCTCTGTTATATTGTATCCTGTGGTAAGTATTTTCACCAAAAGTACCTAAGATAGTATAACCGAGGTTGAAAGAATTACCCCTACAGATATTTTCAGGTATAGTCGCCAACTCAAATGTTTGTTGTAAAATGTATACCTGGTCAGATATAGTATTTACAGGAGCTTCGTTTGAGTTTACGGTAACTGCAAAATCATCAATAAAATAAGTTGCACCATAGTTAGGGCTTTCCCTACGCATACGGAAACGAACGGTTTCTCCCAATTGCCCTTCAGCAAAGTAATACATTTGGTTTTCCCATCCATCGCCTAATTGATAATCGTCGTTCGGGAACTCATCTAACTTAGTATAAGTAGCACCGCCATCCTGGCTGTATTCGAAAATCAGCTTATGTCCTGGCAAGAATTCCTGGCTTGTAATTTCAGGGTATGTAACTCTAAACTCAACGGTTCCTCCACGAGACATATCAAAGTCTTGGCTAACCGCTTTATTTGGTGTACCTCCTGTATAAAAATATATTCCACTGCCATTTACAAATCCATTCTGAATATCCCTCCATTCTTCACTATTTATATCATCGAGGGTAGTTTGTTTACCTTCCTGGTAAATACTGTCGCGGGTTAATAACACCTCCATGTTACGGTAACCTGTATTGGCAAAAGTTGGAATATCAACAGCAATTGGAGAAGTTGCAGCTTTTTGTGTAAACAGGATCTCGCCTTCATTTACTAAACCGTTGTTATTATTATCTAACCATAACTGGAAATAATAATCGGCAGGGTTAATGCTGCTTGTTTCTACTTCCCAGTTTACAGTAGCTTTGTTGCCACGGTATACTTCTTTTGAAACTACTGTTGTTTTAAGCGTTGGATTATAAATATCCAAGAACATTAAACGATCGTTTTCGTAGTATACAAAAGGCTCATCACTATCCGGATCGTCGATCTGGATGGTTGTAAGGATTTCGTAACGATCTTTATAAATAGTTGAAGGAATGGTTAAATCAACAGTTCCTAGGCCTGTCATCCTGCCTAATTCAACATCTTGCCCGTTGGTATAATCTACGATAACATTACCGGAACCATCGCCGAGATAGAAAATATATTCTGCCTGATCCGAGAATTGTGGCCTGTGTTGCACAGCACCTAACTCCAGAGTGAATGTTTCGCCAGAATAGATCACATCTTCCTGTACATTATATGTAAAGTCTTCAGGATGATTTGGGTATTCTATTTCGATTGTAGCCGGTTGATTTGCCGAAACATAAAGGCTAGATGATTTGATATTTGAATTACTACCATAGTATTCAATATCCCAAATTTCCCAGTTTTCAAAACCTGCACCGGAATTTTCGTGTTGTACCCAACGAACATGAGTTTGGTTGGTAATATCGGCACTGGCAAGGGCTATAGTATAAACATCGTCTTCAGTTATGGTATCGAGTGTTGTATATGTAGTACCGCCATCATAGGTAACCTCAACAAATACAGCTTCGGTTGGGTATGGATTTTCGTCGAACCAGATTTGATACTCAAGGTAAGCTGAATCTCCATCTACTTGCTCTAAGGCTTTGGTAAGAACAGAACGCCTTCCGGCATAGTCCATTTCATAATAATCCATAGCAGAAACATAGTCCCCACCTTCAAGTGCAATCATATCTTCAGCATCATCATCCAGGTCTTCCATATAATCTAATACCGGGTAATCGATACCTGTTGTTTTTTGGTAAGGATATATATATAAGTCAAAATATTCACCATTATCGATTGTTTCGAATAAATTAACCGGAATATTGGTAGCTAATTGAACTTGTCCGGTAGCATCACTATAATCCACCACATATTGTTCTCCTGATGAATGCTCAAGGACTACAGCATAGCCAACATCTGTACCAAAGTTGCCGGCAACATTATAAGGTATAGTTACGGCTTCGCCTGGGGCAAAGGTATATTTTGCCAAAGTTCCTAAAGAAACAGAAGCTCGCTGCAGGTTAAGCCCATATGTGCCACTGTAAATTTGGGTTTTTGCATATGCTGTAATATCAGTAGAATAATATAACCATGCATTTTCACCAAATCCTAAGGTATTATCTTGGTTTTGTATTACACGGAATTTAGTGTTTGCTGATTGAGCTTCAGTGGGGATAGTATTATAAAAAGGAACAAAACTTATTAC
>Ga0116151_10003296_pt1 | contig 14530 bp, 11 predicted proteins | sample AD_UKC117_MetaG_FD_89893 | JGI IMG/M metagenome (GOLD analysis project Ga0116151, IMG submission 89893) | Active sludge microbial communities of municipal wastewater-treating anaerobic digesters from Hong Kong - AD_UKC117_MetaG | ecosystem: Engineered > Bioreactor > Anaerobic > Digestate...
AGCAGCCCGGTAGCTCGTCAGGCTCATAACCTGAAGGTCGTAGGTTCAAATCCTACCCCCGCAACCAAAACATCAAATAATATCAATGCTCTGCGCGCCTCGGCGCGTGGGGTATTATTTTACGCGCATTTCAGGTCAACAATAGGTCAACAAAACGGGCCAACCTGCGACACTCAGATGACATTGGCTGTGTTCTCCGCCCACGAGGCTACCAGCTGCATCAGGTCGTTCGCTGGTCTTCGTGCTTTACTTCGTGGCCGATCACGACCGCGGTCACGTTGTCTCTACCCCCAGCGTCGAGAGCTGCAGAAAGCAACCCTTGTGCAGGCTGGTCTTTGTTCCTTAGCAAGATGTCCAAGATTGTCTCGTCCGCGATCATATCGGTTAGCCCGTCGGAACAGAGTAGAATTGTGGCGTCTCTGTGAAGGGTGACCTTCTCAATATGAGGGTGGATGGGGCGCCGGCTAGTGGTCCCGCCGAGAGATTGGGTGATCGCGTGACCGGACCTGCGTGATTGGCCGGTTAGCGAGTCATCATGGGTCAGCTGTTGCAGCCTTTCGCCCTGCAATGAGTAGGCCCGGCTGTCACCGATATTAAAAACTAGCGCTTCGGACCCTACCAGTAGGACTCCGACGATGGTGGTGCCCATGCCGGGCCGACCTTCCCCGCTATACATTGCCTCAAAGAGCCTGGAATTGACGATCATCAGCATATGATGGATGTCCGCCTCGGAGCTTGTCCGGCCGATTAGCTCTGCGGACGCTTCTACGGCGATCCGGCTTGCGACATCTCCAGCGTCGTGCCCACCCATGCCGTCGGCCACCAACGCCCAGCCACCGTGGCACGGCACCCGGCCTTGCCAGGTTGAAACCGGCCCGGAGCTTTGCCAGTTTGCGACGGCGCAGCAATCCTCGTTGCTGGGCCTGACTTTACCCTGATGGGTGGCCACCCAGGCGGGGCGTCTACCGGTCACGGCGCTTAGCCCCTCGATCGGGCAAGGCGATCTGCCTAATCTCCTCGACCAGCTCGCGACTTCGCGCGACAATTCCCTCTACGCAGATGAACCCTGCCCGCCGGCTCACCTCGCCTAGGAAGGGGCGATTACACACGACCGCAAGCTCATCGTCTTGGACTAGGAAGTAGAACTCCCTGCGCTCCCCCTTACGCAGGGAGAGCAGGCCGCGCTCGGAGCGCTTCGATATCTCGGCGAGAGGGTCGAAGTGATCGCCGCCTCTAGGCTCTGTCTGTGGAGGAAGAACAGACTCCATTTGGATGCGGACACCCTTGCCAATTAGCGCGTCGATCGAGCGAAGCCTGAAGCCAGTAAGTATGGTGGACTGCCAACCGGCCGTAGTGAGGACCAAGGACTGACTGGCCTTTTCCAGTGCTTCGTCGAGCAGCTCATCCTGTTCGAAACACGCCAGGGGTCGTACCGCCAGCGCATTCAGCGCGTGCCTAGCCACTTGTAGACGTTCTTCGGCGGCCACCAAACCCGCCACTGCGGGGTCTGATTGACGAGCTCTACCGGAAATGCGATCGGCCAGAGGTCTTACGACGCTTGCTGCCACGAAAGCGTCTGCCTCCTCCTTCCGCATGGCCCTCACATCTTGTGCACCAGGCAGCCGTCTCATCATTGCTTTTCCTACAGACCTTTCAAGCTGACGCCTGGTTTCGCCAACCGCTATTGATCGAACAAAGCCCATCTTTCGAGGGCCGGAATGCTCTGCGAAAGCACGCTCGTGGGCGTCGGAAAGCTTGCCAGAAATCACGAACGCTACCTGCACCTCGTCCGTTTTCTCTCCAACAAATACGAGTGCTACCGCTTCCCGAAAGAGATTGTTCCGCCGAACCACACGTTTGAGCGCGAGCACGGTCCTCCGGAAATCTTCGCCTCCCTGGCGGCGGATGACCCTTGTGACATCTGGAATGTTCAGGTGTTCAATTGATGGTGGTTCTGCCGGGTACGGCCTTATTTGCACTGCACCGGCAGTGTTCAACTCCGCGGCCCGAACTACGCTCTCCCCGGTGAGGCGCACCGGGACACGCCGGATGCCGTCGTAGTCGATGACGAGCATCTCTTCTTGCGGCACTTCCTCGCGTTCATACCCGAGACGCGTTTCACCTGCTTCCGTCAGGCGGAACGAAGCCTCGCCGGGTCCGGGTTGCCGCGACACATACCCATCCGAGACTAAGGCGTTGACCGATCCCCGAACGATCTCATTCTTAAGGCCAAGCATTCGAGCGACGTCGGCCTCTTGTGTCTCGCCCATCGCGAGGCAGCGCATCACGAATTCTTGGATGGTCGGAAGCGACCTCTGGGCCATCGTGACCGCTTCGACGGTCAGCCGGAAGATTGGTAGGCCGACTTCACCGAAGTCGACTAGCCGGAAGCCCTCGCGGAATTGGTGCTGACGAGCAACGTCCTCCGGACTCATCCAAGGGCCTCCAGCGCACACGTCTCTTCATGCTCGTCGATGTACTTGATTACGGGCCTGAAGGGGTTCTCGCCCCGTGCATTGCGACAGAACAAGTAGTCACCAACAATCACGAGGCCGCTCTTGCCGCGGGAGAGGGCAACGTTCAAGCGCGGGCGTTCTCGAAGAAATCCGAGCTGTCCTCTCGAGTTTGAGCGGACCACCGAATAGATGCAGATATCGGCTTGACGTCCTTGGAACGCGTCGACGCTGTTGCATACTACGTCCAAATCCGGCAGTTCGCCGATACCTTGGGATACCATGTCCGTGAGGATGCGTACCTGTGCGGTGTACCCAGTAATCACTGCGACCGAGATACGGCGCTTCTGCGCCTTCGCGACAAACTGAAGGCGGCGTAGCACATCCCTGATCGCGCCGGCCTCAGTAGCGTTGGAGAAGGTCTGGCCTTCCGGCCGTTCGAACCGGTCGTCCAACCTATGCGTTGAGTACCACGTTACTGGCTTTGGAATTGCGATAGCGAGCTTCAGCCCATGTGACTTGACCGGGTTTTCTAGTTGCCCACTATAGAAGCACTGACTTACCAGATCTCCGATTGGCTCTATCATCCGATATTGATTTCTGAGTGCTGCCCTACAACCCGCGGGCAACCCATCACGCTCATCGAGGAAGCGATCCAGGAGCGTTGATCGCATCTCCTCGCTGTCGAACTCCGATTTGATTTGCTCGCCGAACTCTTCGAAGAAAGGAGGCAATTGCTTCGGGTCGCCGACGATTATCCACCGCCTGCTTCGCGACATTGGGATGAGGATTTCGGTAGCAGTCGCTTTGGACGCTTCGTCGATGATGCACAGGTCATAGGCAACCTCCTCCATGCCTTTGACGCCTGCGATCCCCACGCAAGTTCCTGCGATTATCTGCGCTGATGCAAGCATGGCCGCGTTGAAATCCGACGACCGACCCACGCGGAGTAGCCAATCCTCCAGCAATCTCAGTCGTTCGCGGCACTCAACTATGGCGGGTTCGTCGGTGAGAAAGTGCTTTGCCCACTCTTCCAGTTCTTCTGGGCTTGAGGATCTAGAAAGTTCTGCCGCATAGGAGCCCATATCGAGCATCTGGGTGCGTATAGCTCCTTCCTCGTCTTTCATGAGCTTCAGCGCCTGCCGATACGCACCAATTTCGCTGTCGATCTGTGCCGTCTCCTCGTCTAATTCATCTCTGTCCGCTTCTCCCTCGCCGTTGTTCGCCCCTTGCTCCATCGTCTTACGTTCGCTTTCGTGCCGGGCGATGTGTTCCCGCAACTGCTTCTGGTTGCTAAGTACTTGAAGGAGCCGCTCTACATTCATGCCGATCATGACAGTTTCGCGATCGACGTTGTTGTCCTCGGCCCAGCGGGTCATCTCTTCTTCTGCGGACGCCCGGACATCTGCGATCCAAGTTTCCACGCGCCGCTCGAGCAAGAACCCCTGGCTAAGCTCCGATATGCGTGGCTCATCTAGCCGGCCGATGCGAATGATATCGAGTGACGGTTCTAAGTCGGTCACCCGCTCAAGCACGTTGTCGAGGGCAATGTGTGTTTGGGAAGAAAGTAAAATTCGGTCATTAGGATGTCGCTGCAGCCACTGAACCAGAATTTCGGTAATCAGCTTTGTTTTACCGGTACCAGGTGGGCCCTCGATCGCCAGCACGTCGCTCACTCCGAGCGCCTTTGCCAGGATTACCTTCTTCTCGTCATCAAGATCGTCGTCCTTGGCAGTGACGTTATCGACGGGATTGACCGGCCTGGCGACTCTAGGAGTAAGAATTATTGGTTTCAGATTGGAGCTGACACCGCGGTCATAGAAGACCATGTTTAGTGCGGCGTTCTGGTGATCAAGAGCGCGTTGCGCCGCGATGGTGTTCATAGAAAGTTCGCCGCGTCGCGGCACTTTCGCGGGCTCCCCGTGGGTTACGTCGAGGGTAATCTGATTGAAAGCGACTGCTGTGACCCTCCCTGTGAGCCTGCCGCCGGTGTGTTGCACGAGCCGCTCCTGGTCGACCAGTTCTTCGCTCTGGGCAATCTCGGTTGTGAATACGATCCGGTCGTCACCTGCACGCCGATCGACATAGCTGATCGCGTTGCTCCGTTTGGACTCTAGGTCGGCCCGATCTCGGAGGTAGCTTCGCCAGACGCGGAATATCCTTTGGCTCGCGCGCGCCTCGCGTTCAGCAGCTAGATCACGCTGGAATTCGCTCGCTTCGCTGATCAGCAGACGAATTTGTTGCCCGGCAATCTCGGGATCGCGAGGCTTGTCAAATGAGAGCCTAAGCGGCCGGCGCAAACCGCGATCTCGCAGTTCGGCGGCCAACGAAGCGCCGATCTCGCTCGCCCAGACAAGTTCGAGGTGTTCGCGCAGGCGCCCGGAGAACGCCACGCGAAACCTCCAGGTGACGCCGACGAGGTCCGCGGCGGTAATTTCGGTACCCTCTGCGTCGGGTGAGTCCGGCAGGATGAGAGCGCAGGCTTCTGACAGTTCGTCGACGATGAATCGCTCGATGGCGGACCGGTCCTCGGTGCCAACTTGACCCTCGAGTTTGACCTTTACCTTATGGGAGAGGACGAGGTGGCAGGGAACTGCGGGTGTTAGGCTTCGCAACTCGTCAGCTTGGGCGCGCTCAATGTCGGCGGCGAGAACTGAGGCAAGTGGCGGTCTTTGGGCGGGATCTGTGCTAAGGCAGCGCTCTAGGATCGGTCGAATAGATTTCGGGAGAACAGCCTCCTGAAGCCCGGTGAACAGGTCGTCGTCACTGTCTAGTGCGCGCCCGATGATGCAGGATACCGCCACTGCCGCAAATGCGTAGCAGTCCCTGCTAAGTGAATACTTCGAATCATCCGGTTCTGGCGGCGTGTAGCCTGGTGTTCGATCAAACCTGAAGGTCTCGCCAGCTACCGGCGCCCATGCGCCGGCCGTGTCGAGCAGCTTCGCGATCCCATAGTCCGCAATCTTAGGGGCACCGGCTTCCGTCACTAGGATGTTTTTTGGTTTGATATCCCGGTGCGCTATCTTTCGTTTTTGGGCGCATATTATCCCCTCCAGCAGGGGACAACCGAAGCGGTCCCAGAACGACGGCCAAGTGAAGCTGCCTTCTCGGTTGACAATATCCTCCAAGTTTTCCGGGACCCATTCAAGAACGAGGTACCAGTTGCCCTCTGGGTCTCGGTCGACGTCGATCATCTCAACGATGTTTGGATGCCGTAGCTCCTCCAGCATGCTGACCTCACGCTGGAATCCCTCCCGCCCTCGATCATCGTGGGGACCAAACCTGACACGCTTCACGGCAACCATTTGCCCGGACTGTGTATCAAAGGCCCGAGTAACCGTCGCTTGTGCCCCCTGGCGAACCGTGTCGGTCAGGACATATCGGTTCCCCAAGAGGGGGGGTGCATTTTGCTGGGTTTTGTCACCAGTCATGGGTGATCCAAGCTACGAACGGTCGCATGGTGAGACTTCTTTGAGTGGGGTTCCCCTAGTGCCTACACGTTAACGACCGAGGCCGCATTACATAAGAGGCGCCGGGCGAGAGTATGGCGGTCTCCAGGACGCTCGGCGGCTTCGAACGTCATTGGTTTGGTTTCGAGGGACTTAGCTAGACGGTCAGCACACGGCTAGGACGTACAGGTAGCGGCCCGGCGCGCTACTGCGACCGGGCGACCGTAACGAGGCGCGCAGCGATCACCGTCGCCCCCGCTTCCAGTCATCGAGCCGGGCGTAGATCGCGACGGCGACACCAGCGAGCGCGAGGGCGATGAAGACCCAGCGCAGCGTGTCGAGGTACGGGATAAGCGGCTGAAGGGCGCCCTGGGTTTCCGCGAGAATGTCCTCGGCAAGCTCGACGCCGCCGGCGCCGATCGTTGCGATTCCAGCCGCACCACCGCCCTTCATCGTCCGGCTGTCGGCGAGGCGCTCGCGGGCCATTGGGGCTTCCTCGGCGAACGGGATCACCCGCGGCGGGAACGGCTCGCCCCAGCGGCGCGCGGGCCCGAGGTCGACATGCATGAAGCCCGAGCGCGGGTAGGTCCCGAAGCCGCGGAAGCCGACGTCGCGTGCCGCCGCCTCGAAAGCCGCGGGATCATGGTTCGTCATGGCGATGTCGAAGGCAGTGCCGAGCATGTGCTTGGACGCCGGCGCCCCGCCCACCGCCCGGTTGTGCTCGGGGCTACGATATCAGCGGCTCGATCGAACCGCGGGCGCTTTCGAGCCCGGTGACGAGATAGCCCGGGACGCTCGCGGCCAGCTGCCCGGTGTCAGCGAGTCCCTCCGGCAGCCCGCCGCGGCGGCCGAGCTCGCGCACGAGCTCGGCGAGGCCGGTGCCGCCGAGGCGTCCGGTCAGCCAATGCCCGAGCCGCCAGTTGCCGCCGTCTGTCCAGACGTCGCCCCGGGCCGGGAAAGCCGGAAAGGGCCGCGCGTCCCAGGACCAGAAGGCGATCTCGCCCGTCTCGATCATCCGGCCGGCGTAGACTCCCGAGGCCGGGTTATGGCTCGGGGCGTTCCAGTAGCGGCAGAGCGCCTCGACGTAGCGGCGCTGGATGAAGTCGTCGCGGAAGCCGCGCGAGAAGTAGGGCAGGAACGACTCCGACGACTTCGGGTCGATGAAGACGTTCGGCTGATTGGTGCCGCGGTCGACCGCCGGCGCACCGGCCTCGGTGAAGCGGATCGGCTTGGCCTCGGGAACCCATGCCGTCGGGCTGCCGCTCTCGGCGCCGCCGGGGCGGTTGAAGTGCTGGCTCGACCACCAGCTCTTCAGGTCCTTGTAGCGGAACACCCACGGCTTACCGGCGGCGCCGTCGGTGATGCCGGTGCGCACCTGCGCGTCCCGGTCGGCGGCGCTCGCATAGAACCAGTCGAAGCCCTCGCCGCCCTCGATGTTCGATTGCAGGTAGCCGAGGTCGTGGACGGCGGGCCATCCCGCCAGCGCGTCGAGGTGGTCGCCGCCGTCCCGCCAGTCCGACAGCGGCATGTAGTTGTCGATGCCCACGAAATCGACGTTCGCGTCCGCCCACAGCGGATCGAGGTGAAAGAAGACGTCGCCCGAGCCGTCCTGGGGGTGGTGGCCGAAGTATTCCGACCAGTCGGCGGCATAGCTGATCTTCGTCCCCGACCCGAGGATCGCCCGGCAGGCCGCGGCGAGATCAAGGAAGGCCTGCACCGCCGGATAGACCGCGGCGCCTGAGCGCACCTGGGTGATCCCGCGTATCTCGCTGCCGATCAGGAAGGCATCGACCCCGCCGGCCGCGTCACATAGGTGCGCGTAATGCAGGATCATCCGGCGCAGGCCCCAGTCATCCGAAGGACCGGTCCAGTGGACGCTCCCGCCGGAGACGGCGAAGTCGGAGGGCTGCGCGTCGCCGAAGAAGGCCGCGACCTGCGCGGCCGCGGCCGCAGTCTGGTCGACCGAGCCGGTGTAGCTCGCTGCCGGCGAGCAGGTGATCCGGCCGCGCCAGGGGAATGCCGGCTGGCCGCTCCCCGCGGCGCTGTTGGAGTACGGGTCCGGCAGCGTGTTGTCCGCCGGCACGTCCATCAGGATGAAGGGATAGAAGGTGACGCGGAAGCCGCGCGCCTTCAGCTCCTGGATCGCCTGCACCACCGCGAAGTCCGCCGGCGTGCCGCCATAGACCGGATCGCCCTTGGCGTCGCGCGACACCTCGTGCGCATCGCCGCGGGAGACACCGTTCACGCCCCAGCTGCGCGGCTGCGTGGTCTTCGCGCTGACTTCGACCCCGGGCCTGATCTCGCAGTGGCCGGCGCGGAGGTCGTTGCCGAACCAGGCGACGACGAGTGAGGCCGAGCGGCAGTTCGGCAGGCTCGCCTCGAGCTGATCGAGCGAGACCAAGAAGTCGGGGATGCCGAGCGTCGAGTTGACGTTCTCGGGGAGGGAGACGCCCTCGCCAAGCTTCCGCGTGATCGGTTCGGTCGCGTATGGGCTGGACGTTCGACGAGGGACACCAGTACCACCCACCGGCCAACCTGGCGAAGATGTCGGCCCACGTGCCGCTGACCGACGATGATAGCTGGCCGTGGCTGCGGGCACTGGCGGATAGGATCGCCGCGCATGCGCGAGCGGGCGAGAGTTCAGTGCTCTCCTGCTCGTTGCTGAAGCGGTCCTACCGCGAGGTGCTCCGGACCGGTGCGCCGCGCGTCCGCTTCCTGCACCTCGCGGGCGACAAGGCGGTCCTGGCGGCGCGGCTCGCGGCACGCGCCGATCACTTCTTCCCTCCGGACCTGCTTGACTCTCAATATGCGGCTCTGGAACCGCTGGAGCCTGACGAGGACGGGGTTGTCGCCGACGTGGCCCTCCAGCCGGCGGATCAAGTGCGGCCCGGAATCGAACGGCTGGGGCTTTCGCGCGGCGACTGACGTGCCGGGTATGGGCTGGGTGACCGCTTTGGGGCCTCCGGCCGACGGGCAGCGTCATGAACATTGTCTGCCCCCGCTAATAATGTCGACGCTGGACCTTCCTCAGGCCAACGACGCCTCGGCTCAATTTGTCGATGCTCGGGGCACCAGCATGGGCAGGGCGGCTTCCGTCTGCCCTCCGCCACCCTCGATCCGGCGTCGCAGCAACTCGACCGCCGCGTCGGCAATCTCCGGAAGGTGCAAGTCGACCGCCGTCAGGGGAGGCTCGGACAACTTCGCCCTGAGCCCGTCATAGCGCGTCGCGATCCGCAGATTGCCGGGGATGGCGCGGCCAAGATCCCGCGCGGCGCGGACTGCGCCGCTCGCGAAGGCATCGATCGACACGTAGAGGCCGTCGATCTCCGGATGGTCGCCGAGCAGATCGAGCGATCGCCGGTAGGCCAGCTCTTCGCCGCCTTCCTCGTCGAGGGCGATCAGGATGGGTTCGGTTCCCGACCTGGTGGCGAAGGCGTGATAGGCTTCGTCGGTCTCGGTCTGGCTGGTGCGGGTGCTCCCGCCGATGACCGTGGCGACGCGGCGGCTTCCCCGGTCCCGCAGGTGGTCGAGAAGCATCGTGGCGGTCGCCCGGGACCGGAGGTCGACCGCGGGGATGTCCGGCCGGCCCGGCACAGTTCCGACCGAGACGAGGGGCGTCTGGCGCGCCTCGAAATGGGCGACGAGCGGATCGTCGCGGCCGGGCTCGACCAGGATCACCCCGTCGACGGCGATCTCGCTTTGGCCCGTCGCGGCGGGATGCGGCGGGATCAGGCATAGCGCGATGTCGCGCGTGAGCGCAGACATCGCGGCCGAGGCCGCGATCTCCATCAGGAAGCCCAGCCGCGACGGCCCGGCGGCGATTGCGAAGGGCATGGACGAAGCCAGCGCGATCATGCCGGTGCGCCCGCTGCGCAGCCCTCGGGCGACGCTGCTCGGATGATAGTTCATCTCCCGGGCAATCCCGAGGATCCGCTCGCGTGTCTCCGGGTCGACGTGGCGGCGACCGCTGAAGGCATGCGACACGGTGGTCGGCGACACCCCCGCGCGCCGGGCGAGATCGGAGATGGTCGGTTTGCCCATTCATTCCTCACGCTGACCAAACGATGAACCGCGGGATAGCACGGATGACTCCCCATCGCAAAACGATTTGCACGAATCGCAATTCCTGTTATGGAGAGATATAGCAAAACGATTTGCATAACTCCGAATCGGTTCCAGCAACAGGATTCCCAGGATGACCCAAGCCGTGCCCGACCATCTCGCCCCCGATCCGGTCGACGAAGTCCTTCCGCTTCGCGACCTGACCCTCTACGGCCTCCAGCATGTGCTGGTGATGGCCGCTTCGCCGATTACGGCGGTATTTCTCGTCGCCCAGACGCTCGGCTTCGACGCGGCGCTCACCGTCTCGGTCATCAGTGCCACCTTCCTCGTCTGCGGCATCGGCTCGATCGTGCAGAGCTTCGGCCCCGCGGGCTTCGGCGCGCGGCTCCCCTTCATCATGGTCCCGGGGGGAGCACCGATCGCGATCTTCCTGGCGATCGCCGCGCAGACCGACGTGCAGACGGCGGTCGGTGCGGTCCTGATGACCGGTGCCTTCTACTTCCTCGCGCTGCCGGTGTTCCGCCGCCTGCTGCGCTTCTTCCCGCCGATCGTGGTGGGGACAATGCTGGTTCTCGTGGCGATCAATCTCGTCAAGATCTACGGTGGCACGATCACCGGCAAGCCGGGCAGCGAGGGTTTCGCCGATCCCGTCAACATCGGCCTGGCGCTCGCCACCATCGCGCTGACCGTGCTCTTCTCGTGGATGTTCACCGGCACGCTCCGGCGCATCTCCGTCATGCTCGGGCTCGTCGCCGGGACGTTCATCGCCGCCGCGCTCGGGCGGCTGGACGTGAGCGGCGTGCTTCAGGGGCCCGTGCTCGCGCTGCCGCATTTCTTCCCCTTCGGAATGCCGAAGTTCGACCTGCTCGCCGCGCTTCCGCTCATCGTCTTCTCGATCATCTCCATGGCCGAGGCGACCGGCCAGACCATCGCCACCGCCGAAATCGTCGGCCGCGACGGCGATGCCCATGCCATCGTGCCGCGCACCATCCGGGGTGATGCGCTCATGTCGATCCTCGGCGGCCTGTTCGGGACCTCGCTCATCATCACGTCGGGCGAGAACGTCGGCATCGTTCGGGCGACCGGCGTGCGCTCGCGCTTCGTCACCGCGACGGCGGGTGTAATACTCATCGCGATCGCGCTGGTCGCTCCGGTCTCGCGGCTCGCCAGCGTGCTGCCCGGCCCGGTGATCGGCGGGACGGCGATCATCGTCTTCTCGATCATCGGCGTAATCGGCATCCACGTGCTCGCCCGCGTCGACCTGCGCGACCACGGCGCGACCTATACGCTGGCCGCGGGCCTCGCCATGGGCCTGATCCCGATCCTCGTGCCCGGCGTCTACAGCAACTTCCCGCAGTGGTCGCAGATGATCCTCGGGAACGGTCTGGCCATGGGCACGATCACCGCCGCCGTGGTGAACGCGCTGTTCCAGCTCGGCACCCCGCGCCGGGCCGAGATCGGGGAGAGCGTGTGATGGTCGGTCTCGCTCAACGCTTCGCGACCACCGAGAACCTGATCGTCGCACCCGGCCGGCTGCTGCTCGACAATGGGCCGAAGGAGGGCATGGCCGTCCTCCTCCGCGCCGGGCGGTTTCACGAGGTCGACGCGGCCGGCGCGCTCGCCGCCCGCCATCCGGAAGCATGCCGCGTCGAGCTGCCCGCGCATCTGCTGATGCCGGGCTTCATTGACACGCATACCCATCTGACGCAATCGCTCGGCAAGTCGCTGGTCTTCGGCGAGCCCTCGGAGATCTTCCGGCGGATCTGGGTGCCGCTCGAGGGCAGCCTCGACGAGCACATGGTCTATCTCTCCTCGAAGCTCGCAGCGCTCGAATGCCTGCGCGGCGGCTTCACCGGGGCGGTCGATGCCGGTACCCGCTCGGCCGGCCACATCGGCCGGCTGGTCGACGCTGCACGCGAGACCGGGCTGCGCCTCGTCGTGGCGCAGATCTGCAACGACATCGGCGGCGCCGCCCTGGTGCCCGACGCGGAGGAGATCCTCCGGGTGGCCACGGCGCATCTGGCGACCTATGCCGGCGATCCGCTCATCCACCCGTCGCTCGCGATCTCGATCCCCGAGGTGGCGACCGACGGGATGCTCCACCGCGTCTCGGCAATGGCCGCCGAAGCGGGCGTCACCTTCCAGACCCATGTCAACGAGCACCTCGTCGCGGTCGAGCGCTCGCTTGTCGCCAATGGCCGCCGGCCGCTGGAGCATCTCGCCCATGTGGGCGCGCTCGGGCCGCAGACGCTGATCGCGCATTCCACGCTGGTCACGCCCGCCGAGCTGAACCTGTTGCGCGATACCGGCACCGCGGTCGCCTACAACCCGGTCGCCTCGGTCTGGAAGGGGAACGCCATCGCGCCCGCGCTGCAGATGGAGGCGCTCGGCATCCGCTTCGGCCTCGGCACCGATGGCACGCGGGCGGACGGCTTCCGGCTGATGGACGCGGCGGAGACGCTGCAGCGCGCCGGCTACGGCCTCGCGTCCGGCGACGGTTCCTGCGGCGGCGGCTGGCTCTGGCTCGACGCGGCGACGAGGATGGCTGCCGACGCGGCCCGCCTGGGTGCCGTCACCGGGCGCATCGCGCCGGGGCTCGCGGCCGACTTCCTGCTCGTCGACCTCGACCGGCCCGAGTTCACGCCCTCGCACGACCTGACCTGGGAGCTGGTGCGCTACGGCAGCCGCGACCAGATCGACGCGGTCTTCACCAACGGCCGGCTGCGGCTCGCCCATGGCTGGCCGGTCGACTGGGACGCCCGCGCGCTAATGGCGGAGATCCGCGAGCGCGCCGCCCCGGCCATCGCGACGGCCCCCATCCAGCGCATCCACGCGACCGCCGACAGCCTGGTCGCGACGAGGAGCGCATGACCTATCAGACCCTGCTCCTGCTCTCGGTCGCGGTCGCGGCGTCGGCCTTCGTCCAGGGGGCGGTCGGAATCGGCTTCGCCCTCATCATCGCCCCGACGCTGGCGCTGCTCGACCCGAGCACCCTGCCGGTGACGCTCCTGATCCTCATGCTGCCGCTGAATTTCATCGTCGCCTGGCGCGAGCGGGCGGCGATCGACCGGAGCGGCGCGACCTGGATCACAGGCGGCCGGTTCCTCGGCACCTTCCTCGGCATGGCGGTGCTCGTGGCCCTCAGCGTGCGGCAGCTGGAGATCGCCGTTGGCCTCTTCACCGTGCTCGCCGCGGTGGTGGCGCTCGCCGCGCCGCCCTTCGACCCGACGCGCCCCTCGGCGATCGGCGTCGGCCTCTTCACCGGTGTAACCGAAACCGCGACCGGGATCGGCGGCCCTCCGCTCGCGCTGCTCTATCAGCACGCACCGGGCCCGGTGCTGCGGTCCACGGTCGCGACCTGCTTTCTGGTCGGCGAGCTGATATCGCTGGTCATCCTCGCCCTCGGCGGACGGGTCCATGCGCCGCAGCTGACGGCGGCGCTCTGGCTGATGCCCGCGGTCTTCTTCGGCACCGCGGCCTCGCGGCTCGCACATCGACACATCAACGGGCCTGCCCTGCGCATTGCCGTCCTGGTCTTTTCCATGGTCAGCGGCGCGGCGCTCGTTCTCAAGGGCTGAGGCTTAGGCAAGGGGCGGGCAGCATTGCGCGTTCGCATCGGGGAAAGCGGCCATTGCCGACATCCATAGATTGTGTGACGAATGACGGGACGCAGCCCCTTGCGCCGCTAACGGTAGCGCCGCGAGCGGCCCTAAGTTGCCTTTGAGGCGTGTCCCGTGGGATGACGGTTCTGGAGGTAGCGTTGGAGCGCGAGGGGCTCGGCCAAAATCAGGGTCTTTGGCGCTCGTGTCGTCACCGGGGAGCCTGGACTCCCGAATCAGGCCAGGAAAGCCGTAACCGGTTGATTTATTGCAGGAAAGTCGCGTCGCACCTCATCTCGATGGTGCGTACTGTACTTTCGGCGAGGGTACAAGCTGCGAATCATCAGCACCGAGACGCGTGTCCTTGCGATTGAGGAAGCCCGCGCCGGTAACGGCATGTGGATCACCTGTTACAACACCGAGCGCCCCTGTTGATTTCCGCTGAGAACTGATCCGGGCCGCCGGGAGATTTCCACCGAGAAGTGACCCATGTTCGAACGTCCCCTGGCTGGAGAAGCGGGGGCAACGGAGTTATCGACATGGCGTTATTGAGCGTGATCCGACGGTGGACGTTGCGGGATCGGCTTTCCATTCTGGAGATTGCGCGGCGGACGTGGCTGTCGCGGAACACGATCCGCAAGTACCTGCGGTTGGGGACGGTTGAACCGGTCTTCAAGGTTCCAGAACGGCCGAGCAAGTTCGATCCCTTTGCGGACAAGCTGTCGGCCTGGCTGAAGACGGAGGTGGGCAAGTCCCGCAAGGAGCGGCGGACCGTGAGGCAGCTTCACGCCGATCTGGTCGCTCTCGGCTACGAGGGCTCCTATATGTGAACCGGCGTGGAAAAAGGGCTCTGACTCAATCTCGGTGCAGCCGGTCGGCCTGGCCGATAGTCTCGAGCTCCGAGGTTGAGGGGAGCGGGGATGGTTGGGAGCCGATCTTCGGCGGCGTTGCTGCCGCCGGGATTGAT
>Ga0116151_10003299_pt1 | contig 14528 bp, 11 predicted proteins | sample AD_UKC117_MetaG_FD_89893 | JGI IMG/M metagenome (GOLD analysis project Ga0116151, IMG submission 89893) | Active sludge microbial communities of municipal wastewater-treating anaerobic digesters from Hong Kong - AD_UKC117_MetaG | ecosystem: Engineered > Bioreactor > Anaerobic > Digestate...
CGATTCTCTCTGATCCTCGTTATCCGGACCGATTCGCCGGTGACCGCCGAGAGGGCTGCCGCCGTCCTGACGATCTGGCCCCCTCCCTCGCCGAAGGAGCCGTCTATTTCGATCATCCGACCGCGGCTTCGAACCCCTCTTCAAACTCCTCGCACATCCCGGCGATCCTGGACGCCACCTCGCTCAGAATGACCACGGGATCGACGTTCCTCGTCTTCAGCCTGAATATGGGGTTTGTCATCATGGGAAACTTGGCGTCGTAGGTGGCGAGGAGGACCCGATCGTCCTCGAGAAGCTCTGTCCTTATCAGGTTGAGGAGGGTGTGGCTCTCCCCTTCAAACTCCAGATGGAGCTCGTCCTCGGTCTTTTTCAGGATCTTGACGTTCATCTTATCATCCCCGTTCCGAAATCGGTGCTGAGCTTCCGGGTCTCCACCTGCTCGCATTCGGGGCAGACGAGCCTTTTTCCATCGAGCTTCAGGGGGGTGGCGCACCTTCCACAGTAAGCCTTGACGACCCCGAGGTCGTCGTCGACGATTGAGAGGCCGATGGTGGGGGTATCGTCGATGATCTTGGCCTTGACGATGTCCCGCAGCCCCAGGGACTGGCGTATGTCCTTGACGTAGGAGCTCCTGACCCTGGATATGTGGATCAGTGCCTCGGTGTTGAATATAGGCCTCGACTCGCACCCTCTCTTGAAGGCGAGCCGGAGGATCGCGAGGCTGTCTTTGAGGTCTGTGATCTGGCCTACGACCACGTCCCCGTTCACGAGCTTCACCGGGGCGTTGGTCCGAGGAAGGACCTTTGCAGACCTCTCCTCGGAGTCGACCTCCGGAATCCCCGTGGTGGTGGCGAGGAGGTGCTCTCCTTTGACGCGGGTGCCTTCGCCGGGGAGAAACTCCTCGGCGGCCCCGACGACTTCACCGGGGATGACTAATTTGGATTGCATCTTGTAGTTCACCTGCAGAATATCCGATATAGCTCGACTTCTATCATCTTGACTTCTCTCGTATGGAACTCAAAGGACCTTTTCAGGGGAAAGGCCACCTTCTGGACTTCTTCGACCTTACAGGGTTCTACGAACCGTCTAATGAACCCTTCGCTGCCCGCGTTGTGGATCGAGTAGACGACCTTACCGATCTCCACCGCCTTCCGAAGGAAGGCCCGGTCCCCACGGCTCCCCTTCTGGGCTCCGAAGGGCGGGTTCATCACCACTGTATCGACTCCTCTGAGGGCGATCGACTCCACGTCACCCCGAACGAGCTGGACGTCTGCGCCGTGGCGGCGGGCGTTCTCTTTTGCGATATTGAGGGCTTTTTTATCCAGCTCGACGCCAATGGAGCTTGCTCCAAGAAGGGCGGCCCCTATGGCCAATATCCCCGTCCCGCAGCCGAGGTCGCAGACGGTCCCCTCCAGGTCCCCCCGGAGGAGGGCCGGATAGAGGAGCTCTGAGGCGATCGGCGCGGGGGTCTTGTACTGTTCAAGCCGGGGGTCGGGGGCGGAGAACCCATCCAGCCGTTCCAGGATCATATCCAGCTTTCGTTTCTTCATGGTTGTGGAGATGGATGATAGAGGGCGCGGCGAGAAATGCCGAGACCTCAAAAGGGTCGGTTTCAACGTCCAGGTCAACCCCGTCCTCGGAGCCGGACCTATATGAAGTAGTGGGTCAGGTCGATGAGGACGAATAGGAAGACCAGAGCCGCAAAGAGCCGCAAGCCCCTCCACGCCAGAAATTGGAGAAGAGCCTTGTAAGACCATCTCTGCAGCCGATGCGTCCTGAACTCGGCCCTCTGAACGCCGATCTCGCCGAGGTCCGTCAGGACGGCCGAGGCGAGCCTGCGCAATGATCTCAGAGGATTGCTCCGATACGCACCAAACTCCGCCAGATCCTCGCAGGCCCGACCAGCCCTGAGATCGCCTGCAAGAGGAGATGGGGCGCCAGCTGGAGAGGCGAGGGGCCGGACCGTTCCCGTCTCAATCCCAACTTCGGCCCCGCCTTCAAGCTCCCTTCCGGGCCCTTCTTCAGATCTCCTTTCGAGTCCCGCTCCGGGTCCTTCTCCAGATCCCGCTTCAGGTCCCGCTTCAGGTCCTTCTCCAGATACCCCTTTGGGTACCGCCTCGGGTCTTTTTTCAGGTCCCTTTTCAAATCTTCCGGGGCTCGTTGGCCTTGAGAGGCCAAATTCGGAAAGCTCCTCCAATCCGGCGGATCTGCCTCCTCTTCTGATTGACGCGCCACCCCTCGTTGAGAGGACGTCCTCGACTGGATGGATTATCGGGGGTCTATCCTCGGCCCGGAGAAGTTCGTCCTCCACGGCCATCTCGGCGGCCTCCGGCTCGTTCGAGGCGACGGGGACGGTCCTCCTATCTGCCGATAGAGACGTCCGGGACTTCTTTCCGAGGGGGCTCTCCTCGATGAGGTTCATGGACTCGTTCCAGCTTCTGACCACCTCCAGATCCGCTGCCTCCGTCAGGGCAGCCCGGGTGAGAACCCTGCCCAGGAGGAGGAGGACCTTCTGGTAGGTCTCCAGAATGAGGCCGCTACCTACCTTTCCGCCGCCCGAGATCGCCTCCAATTGTCCGGTGATCAGGCGAGCCTCCCTTATCTGGAAGGGGCTTATCATCCCCAGGTCGGGAGCCGCCAGCTCGAAGGCGCTTTCGGCCCTCTTGAGATAGGCCGCCGTCTCCGAGAGGTCTGGCAGCGGATCGCCCTTCAAGATCGCCGCCATGAACCTGCTCAGGGTCTTGAAGGCGGGGAGGAGCTGTCCACAGGCATCCTTGCATCCCCGGCCCGCGGACCCCAGCTGGAGGATCGCCTGGTTGAAGTGCTCGGCGGCGTCGGCCACAACGTCGATCAGCTTCCATGGCTCATCCCTTACAAGGGTGAGCCTCCACGTCTCCTTCATCCCCATCATGCTCCGGCGCAGGGCCTCGACGGAGGGGCTCTCGGTCTCGTCCTCGGCCTTGGAGAGGGCGGCGTTGATGGCCGATATCCCCTCCTCCGCCAGCTTCACCGCATTCTCCGGATCGGTCTCCATCTCCAGGATCACGAAGGCGGAGGCGAACCTCGCCATCCCGGCATCCATCTCCAGGCCTGATTGACCAAGGCCGGGGGTTGCTGCCAGCTCTGCATAGCAGTCTGCAGCCCCCGCATAATTTGTAGAGGCCTCGATGAAGAGCTCCTCCGCGCCCCGTTCCTCCCCATCTCCCCCGATGTGGTGGAGAGCCTGCTGGTGAAGCTCTTTTGCCGCGATCGACCGGACGGCAGAGAGCCAGGAGACGGCGTTGGCACGGACCGGCTGCATGCTCTTATTTATCAGATCGAGGCTCGTCTCCAGGTGATCTGCAGCCAGGTCGTAGTCGCCCTGGTCGAGGTGGAGCCTTCCAAGGTTTGAGAGGACGACCCCGGCGTTGTGATGCTGGCCGATCTCCTCGAATATCTCCATGCTCTTGTTGTAGTAGCCGATGGCGACGTCCACTGCTTTCATCTCGGCGTTGACCCGCCCCATCCGGTTGAGGATCCAGGCTACCTGCCTCTGATCCCCGAGCCCCTCGAAGTCTGCGAGGCTCTTCTCGTAGTTTTGGAGGGCCAGGTCGAACTCCCCCATCTCGGCGTAAATTCTGCCCAGGCTTCCGGTCATCTGGGCGACGCCGAACTCGTCCTCGAGGCTCTTGAAGATCTCAAGGCTTTTTTTGCAGCTCTCCAGGGCCTCGTCGTAGCTCTGGCCGCTCCGATATGCGGACCCCATGTTCCCGAGAACCTGGGCGAGGCTGCCGACGTCTCCGAGGTCGGTGAACCCCTCCGTCGCCAGCTCGTAGTAGTGGAGGGCCCGGCCCAGGTACCCCTGCCGGGCGTGGACCTGGCCTAGGTTGTTATAAAGGACGCTCTTGATGTGCTGATCCGCGGTCTGGGAGAGGGCCTTGTTGTAGCACCGGGCTGCGACCCCCAGATGGCCAGCCAGCCTGCAGATGTCGCCGAGCCTCTTTATGTCGTAGAGGTCGGAGAGGCAGTTCAATAGCCTGACGCAGATCTTCTCGTCGATCTCGCCGTCTTCGAAGCTCTCAAGGAGGGCGGCCACCAGATTTGCACAATCTCCGCTGATCGATTTTGGATCGATTGCGCGGGAAAAACCTCCCCTCATGTAAGACTCGAATATCTCCTGGAGGACGACGAGCTGATCCATCGGGTATGAATCGACTTTTATCTTTAAGTAGTTTCTGTGGGAATAATATATCGAGGATATACTGATTTCAAGGATATTCTGATCGGGTCCAGTTGAGGCGGGTTAAACCATTGAGGACCAGATCGGATTTGAGGTTACAGTGTGGAGGGATTATCGTAGTTTCTCGGAGATCCTCGCCAAAGGCGGAGAAGCGATATTTATTTAATGTCTGAAATCGTTAGGTATGTGAGGATGGGATCATGCCTCAAGAAAAAGTGGCTTACAGAGGCGGGGATGCGGATGGATACGTCATCCCCCTGGGACCCGCAAACCTGGTTTTTGCGGTGGGAGGACGAGGGATGGTCGGATGCGGCGCCTTCGACGTTTTTGCGTTGGATAAGTTCGATTACCCCGCAGCGAGGGTCAAGCCCACTCTGGGACCCATGATCACCAGCATCGAGGACCTTCTGGCGGGCGAGGTGAAGGACGCCAACAGAGCGGCCGAAAGGCTCGGGGTAAAGGCCGGGATGAGCGGAAAAGAGGCCCTCGACCTCCTATGAAATCCACGACAAAAAAATTACAAGGTGTGCACCATGATCCCTCTTGAAGATATCAGGATGGCAGCCGGGCTGTTGGACGGCAGAGTCATCCGCACTCCTCTGGTCCGCTCGCCCACCTTCTCGCGGATGGCAGGCGCCGAGGTCTACCTGAAGCTCGAATGTCTCCAGATGGGAGGCTCCTTCAAGGTAAGGGGAGCAACCTACAAGCTCCTCAAAAGACGCGGAGAGAGCGGTCCCGGGGGGGTAGTTGCCGCTTCAGCGGGAAACCACGCCCAGGGCGTGGCCCTGGCCGCGGGAGCAGCGGGGCTATCCGCCACCATCGTGATGCCTGTCTGGGCATCATTGGGAAAGCAGGAGGCTACCCGGGGCTACGGAGCCGAGGTGATCCTGGCTGGGGAGAGCCTCGCCGAGAGCATATCGATCGCCAAGAGGATGGCAGAGGAGGATGGGAGGGCCTTCATCCACCCTTACGACGATCCGGATATCGTGACCGGCCAGGCGACGATCGGCCTTGAGATCCTGGAAGACCTCCCCGACCCGGACCTGGTCGTCGTCCCCGTCGGAGGAGGCGGGCTCATCAGCGGCATAGCGTCGGCGGTGAAGGCACTCCGGCCCGAGACGAGGGTCGTCGGTGTCCAGGCCGCGGCGTGCCCCTCGGCCCTCGAATCCCTCAGGGCAGGCGAAAGGGTCGACGTCGAGGCAAAGAGGTCGATAGCCGACGGGATCTCGGTCAAGCAGGTCGGGGAGATCAACTTCCCCATAATCAGGGAGACGGTCGACGAGGTCGTCCTGGTGGAGGAGGAGGAGATCGCCTCGGCGGTCCTGGCCCTTCTGGAGAGGAAGAAGGTCCTGGCGGAGGGGGCGGGGGCCGCGCCTCTCGCAGCCCTCCTCGGCTCGAAGGTCGAGGTGGCAGAGGGAGAGAAGATCATTCTCGTGATCAGCGGCGGAAACCTGGACCCGCCCCTTCTGGAGAGGGTGATAAGGCAGGGGCTCTTGAAGAACGGGAGGATCATGCGGTTTTCCGCCTGCATCGAGGACGCGCCCGGGTCCCTCGCCCACCTCCTCGATCTGATCGCCGACGAAGGGGGAAACGTCCTTCACATCCATCATGCCAGGGGCGGAAAAGACCTCTCCATCTTCAAGACCAGAGTGGACCTGGAGGTGGAGACCCGGAGCTTCGGTCAGATCGAGGAGATAAAGGGGGCGCTGAAGGCCGCCGGATACGAGATAAGAGTCAGGGGCTGAAACTCCCCAAATTCAAATATTTTCTAAGGCTTTTATCGTCCATCTCCGCTACGTCTTCGAATTTTTCATCGCATTCGTTCCTCATCGAATATTCGAACATTTCTGCAAGTCAAGTTTGCGGCGGCGCACCCCGCAGCAAGCTGCGGGGTATTCGATAAACATTAACACCATGCATTTCATTTTTTAGTTCATCTATTCGATAAACACGCAACATAATACGATCTTGACGCTTTGTACTATTTAACACCACGATTGCACCACCACGAACGAACACCCAAGGATGCAACAGAACCGAGCCAGCAAATGCTTTTATAGAAGATCAAATAGTCTGATCCCGATAAGGAGGCAATACATGGTAGGATTAGGTGGACAGCCGATACTGATTCTCAAAGAAGGTTCTCGCAGAGAGCGGGGAAAAGAGGCCATGTCTAACAACATCATGGCGGCACGAGCCGTCGCCAAGGCGGTCCGGAGCACCCTGGGTCCCAGGGGGATGGACAAGCTCCTCGTCGACACCATCGGCGACGTTACCATAACCAACGACGGCGTGACGATCCTCCGGGAGATGGAGGTAGAGCACCCCGCCGCCAAGATGCTGGTGGAGGCCGCAAAAGCCCAGAACGACGTGGTGGGCGACGGAACCACCACCGTCGCAGTCCTCGTCGGAGAGCTTCTCAAGAGGGCTGAAGATCTGATGGATCAGGGCGTCCACCCGACGATGATCGTCCAGGGTTACAGGGAAGCGGCCGACAAATCGATCGAGGTTCTTGAGGGGATGGCGACGAAGATCTCCACGAAGGATAGAGAGCTTCTGGAGAAGATAGCCCTCACCGCCATGACCGGAAAGCTCGCCGGATCTCCCGACGTCAAGATCTCAAAGCACGCCGTGGACATGGTGCTGGCGGTTACCGAAGAGACCGACGACGGGAAGAAGGTCGTCTCCATCAAGAACGTCATCGTGGAGAAGAAGGCCGGAGAGAGCATGGAGGACACCGAGCTCTTCCAGGGGATCATCATCGACAAGGAACGGGTTCACCCCAACATGCCCAAGAAGGTCGAGAAGGCCAGGATCGCCATCCTCGGAACCCCCATCGAAGCCCGGGACACCGAGACGAAGGCGGAGATCTCCATAACCTCCTCCGACCAGTTCAAGATGTTCGCAAACCAGGAGAAAGAGGCGATCAGAAAGGTGGTGGAGAAGGTGACGGCCACCGGCGCCAACGTCGTCTTCTGCCAGAAGGGGATCGAAGACCTCGCTCAGAGCTACCTCGCCAAGGCGGGGATCATGGCCTTCCGAAGGATTAGAAAGACCGACCTCAAGAAGCTGGCCCGGGCCTCCGGCGGAAACATCGTCACCAACCTCGACGAGATGACTCCAGCAGACCTGGGGAGCGCAGACCTGGTGGAAGAGAAGAAGGTGGGCGGAGCCCACATGGCCTTTGTGACCGGGCTTGCCAGGGCGGGGACGGTCTCTCTCCTCCTTCGCGGAGGAACCCAGCAGGTCGTCGACAGCCTGGAGAGGGCCCTGGACGACGCCCTTCACGCAGTCGCAGCAGCCGTCGAGGACGAGACCCTCGTCGCGGGCGGCGGTGCCCCCGAGGTGGAGCTCTACCTCAAGCTGAGAGAGTACGCCGCAAACTTCAAGGGGAGAGAGCAGCTCGCCGTCGAGAAGTTCGCCGAGGCTATGGCCGAGATCCCCAAAGCTCTCGCCGAGAACGCCGGATTTGACGCCATAACCAAGCTGACGGACATGAAGAGCAGCCACGAGGCGGGGATGAAGACCGGCGGCCTCAACACCCTCGACGGCAAAGTCGTGGACATGTGGGCGATGGGGGTCGTCGAGCCCCTCCGGGTGAAGACCCAGGCGATCAAGTCCGCCACCGACGCCACATGCCTGATCCTCAGGATTGACGACGTCATCGCCGCCAAGAAGACCGAGCAGCCCCCCGCGGGCGCCGGGATGGGCGGCATGCCCGGCGGAATGTGTGGAATGCCCGCAGGGATGGGCGGCATGGGGATGCCCCCTGGGATGATGTGAAGCAGAAGACTGAAGATCGATCATATCGGACCGGCTCCTTCCTAAGAAGGGGCTGGTCCTGCATGAATCCTGGAAGACGGGACGGCTTCGGCCGCGCCCAGAGGGCGGGAAGATTCGATATCGTATTCTGATCCGACAGACCGGATCGAGAGAGCCTGACCTGATCCGCCTCCGCCAAAAAGCGGGCTCAAAATCGATCACCGGGATCTGATCAGAACTTGGGCGTCCTTCCTGTCCCGTCTCTTCCGATCTCTTTTTTAAGATTTAGGATATCAAGGAGGATATCAAGGGCTCCTCTCGCGAGATCATTTATGAGAGCCGATCTCTGTAATCCTGGTACCCGAACTTACGGACGATCCGGACGTTTCCCGCCATGTCCCGGATCGCTATCGTCGGAAGCCGCATCCCGTTGAAGGTGTTGTTCTTGACCATGGTGTAGTGGGCCATGTCGAGGAAGACGACTCTGTCGCCCACCTTCAGGGGCTCGGGGAAGGAGTAGTCGCCGATGACGTCTCCGGCAAGACACGTCATCCCGCCGAGCCGATAGGTGTGGGGATATTCGCCCGGCTTTCCCGCCCCCACGATCTCGGGGCGGTAGGGCATCTCCAGGACGTCGGGCATGTGGGCTGCAGCCGAGGTGTCCAGGATCGCGATTTCGATACCGTTATCGACGATGTCAAGAACCTTTGCGACCAGGACCCCGGCGTTGAGGGCGACGGCCTCGCCGGGCTCCAGATAGACCTCCAGAGGATGGCGGTCTTTGAAGTCGTTTACGAGATCGCACAATAAGTCGATGTCGTAGCCGGGCCGGGTGATGTGGTGGCCTCCTCCGAAGTTAACCCACTCCATCCGGTCGAGAAACTTGCCGAACTTCTCCTCGAAGACTGCGAGGGTCCTTTCGAGGCTGTCGGCCCCAAGCTCGCAGAGGTTGTGGAAGTGGAGGCCGGATATCCCCGCCAGGCGGCCGACGTCGCTGCCAGCGCCACCACCGACGTCACCGCCAGCGCCGTTGCTATCGTCCCCGTTGCCGAAGCCGTTATCATTGTCGTCACTGCTGCCGTCACCATCGCCGTAGACGTCATCTTCGCCGACCCCTGCCAGGAAATTTTTCAACGTCGTCCCGAGCCTGGAGTTCGGACCGCAGGGGTCGTAGATCGAGACCTTAACCTCCCGGTGTTCGGGGTTGACCCTGATCCCGCACTGGACCGTCATGCCGCTCTTCCGGGCCTCTTCAACCTTCGGCCTGAACCGGTCCACCTGGGAGAATGAGTTGAAAATTATGTGGTCGACGTAGCCGAGGAGGAGGTCGAACTCATCGTCTCGATAGGCTGGAGCGCAGACGTGAACCTCGCCGCCGAACTCCTCGAAGCCGAGGCGGGCCTCGTCAAGGGAGCTTGCGGCAACGCCGGAAAGGTGCTGGCGGATCTGGGGAAAGATGCTGAATGCCGCAAAACCCTTGAGGGCGAGGAGGATCTTGCAGCCAGTCCTCTCCTGGACCTGGTCGAGTATCTTTAGGTTCCTCTCGAAGGCCGCCTCGTCCAGGATGTAGCAGGGGGTTGGAAGATCCTGCAGGTCGATCGCAGCAATGTCGAGATCCTTTGAAATCTTCGTATCCATTCCCGTGCCCCCGATCATTCCAGAAACTTTTCGGTCCATGGAAGGCCGTACCTCGGCAGAAGCTCCATGAAGGGGTCGGGGTCGAACTCCTCGACGTTGAAGACCCCTGCTCCCCTCCAGACGCCGGTTGCGATCAGCATCGCCCCGATCATGGCGGGGACCCCGGTGGTGTAGTGGACCGCCTGGGCTCCCACCTCCTGGTAAGCTTTTGCATGGTCGCAGATGTTGTAGACGTAGTACCTCTTCGCCTCTCCGCTCTTCGTCCCATCGATGAGGCAGCCGATGCAGGTTTTTCCCTCGTAGTTCTCGCCGAGGTTCGCGGGCTCGGGGAGGAGCGCCTTGAGGAACTTGAGGGGAACGATCTCTCTACCCTCGTAGACGACGGGATCGATCCTGGTCAATCCGACGTTCTGGAGGACCCGGAGGTGGGTGAGGTACTCCTCCGAGAAGGTCATCCAGAACCTCAACCTCCTGACGCCGGGGATGTTCTTTGCCAGGGACTCCAGCTCCTCGTGGTACATGAGCCGCATCTCCCGGAGGCCGATCCCCGGAAAGTCGAAGGTCTTGCTGACCGAGAGGGGATCGACCTCGACCCATCGGCCGTCCTCGTAGTACCTCCCCGGAGCCGTCACCTCCCGGATGTTGATCTCGGGGTTGAAGTTGGTGGCGAAGGGGCGACCGTGGTCCCCGTCGTTGCAGTCCATGATCTCGATCTCATCGATCTCGTCGAAGACGTGCTTTTCGGCGTGGGCGCAGAATATGTTCGTCACCCCAGGATCGAAGCCGCACCCCAGGAGGGCCATGATCCCCCGATCCTGAAACTTTTTGTGGTACTCCCACTGCCACCGATAGCAGAACCTCGCCTCGTCTCGGGGCTCGTAGTTGGCGGTGTCCAGATAGTCGACCCCGGTCGAAAGGCACGCCTCCATGATCGAGAGGTCCTGATACGGCAGTGCAGCGTTGACGATCAGCTCGGGCGAGAATTCCTCGATCAGGTCGATGAGCTCTGAGACTTTGTCTGCGTCAACCTTCGCTATCTCTATGGGCCGACCTATCCGGCTCCGGATCTTCTCGCACTTCTCGATGGTCCGGCTGGCCAGGACGATCTCTGAAAATACCTCGGGAACCTGGGCGCATTTGGTGGCCACAACGCCTCCAACCCCCCCTGCGCCGATGATCAGAACTCTCTTCATCTTCTCCTCCTTGCCGGTTTCAGCCGCCCAAATTCGCACCTTCTGCCATTTCATCCAGGGCTGATCACCCTTTTGGAGGATCGGCTAAAAACTTATCCCGGAATCTCGGCCCAGAATGGTGAAGGCCGACAGGTATGAGGTTGAGAGAGGTGGTGTTCAGGATGGGACGATTAGGAGGGAGGAGCAAAAGTCGTCGTAGGAGGGTAGAGGGAGAGAATAGCACACGACTTTTGCTATGCATCTATACGTCATTTGTCGAATATATACCTTTCGGTCTGATTATAAGATGGAAGACGGCAATCTCCTCGATCAGGGCTTTTGAACCAGGAAATCGATGACGATGTTGTACTGGTGCGGTGCATAGCTCCTCACGACACCGCGGTGAAGAAACCTCACATTCACCCCCAACCTCGAAGCCGCCTCTTCGACGAAGGCCGTATCCCGGCCGTAGAGGTCGTCCTCGGGGGCGATGGCATAGTAGTGGACGACCCCGCCGTCTTTTGCGATCCGCATGGCTTCCCCGAGAAAATCGCGGGCTGTATGGGGGAGGTTCATGATGACGTGGTCGGCGAAGCTTTCATACAGCTCCGCCATCTGTCCAGCGTCCCCTTCCAGAATCTCTATATCTCCGATCCGGTTCAGCCCGGCATTCTCCCTCATCAGCGTCACAGCGTCGGGGTTCTTGTCCACGGCGACGACCTTCGCCCCCCGTTTCGAGATCGAAAGGGCGAAGGGGCCGACGCCGGCGAACATGTCGAAGACGACGTCGCCGGGAAGAACGAGCTCTGCGATGCGCAGCCGTTCGGTCCCAAGACGGGGGGTGAAGTAGGCTTTCTCAAGGTCGATCCGAAACCTCAGGCCGTGCTCCTTGTGGATGGTGTCGGTCTTTTTCTCACCCGCAACGTGCTGGAACTTCCGGGTCCGGTACTCCCCCTCCACCGCCGTCAGGGGCGATATCACCGTCTTGACGTTCTTCTGGACCGCCATGATGGCAGATGCCATCTCCCGGTCGGGGGAGTCGATGATCGCAACATTCCCCACCACCTCGAAGTGAGCCTTTCTCCCCAGGACCTCCTCGACCGTCGGCTTATGCTCGGCATCTTCAAACTCCGTCTCCACCAGAACAAAGCTGCCGAGGCTGGCGAGGGCCTCCGCCGCCTCTCGGCCCAAGCCAAGAACTGGAAGATAAAGGTCGTCGCCATCCGACCTGATCTTTCGGTCTTTGTCGAATACTCCCATCTCCACGAGCCTCCGCCTGAAGTTTTCTCCCTCGATTTTTTTGACCTTCAGCCCCGGAGATGGCGCCATCCTTCGACCTCCTCATGCCCGACCTTCAGCGGTTCCAAAGCCCGACGCCTCCATCTGCTCGCCCTTTATGGCGGCGTAGATCTCCTCCTGGCTCGGACGGCTGGTCTTCGCGTACCTTCCGCCAGCTGCAGAGCTGATCTTCTCTGCCAGCTCAGACCCGTCGGCCCCCACGTCCACCACCAGGAGATGAACAAAAGCCCGCTTCAGATCGCCCGCGACCTCCAGGGCTTCGGCTGCAGCGTCTCCCGCCACCTCCAGGGGGACGTTGGCGCTTCCGTCGGTGATCAAGACGAGGATCGGGGTGGCGGAGGGCTCCTTCTCTTGCTCCCGCTTCAAGAGGGAGAGGCCCGCAGCAAGGCCGCTGGCAAGAGGGGTCGTTCCACCGTACTCGATCTTCTCAAGCTTTCTTTTTGCCGTCACCACCGCCGAGGTGAAGGGGAGGACGACCTCCGCACGGCGTCCCGAGCAGGAGACGAGGGCCACCCTGTCCCTCCTCGCATAGGCGTCTTTTAGAAGCTCGATCACCACCTTCTTTGTGGCCCGAGCCGACTCCTCCATGGAGAAGCTGGAGTCAAGGACGATCCCGATGAGGGTGGCGACTTTTCGCCTCCTCACCTTCTCTCGAAGGTCCTCCTCTCTGATGACAAACGGCCCGTTCCGGGGTTGGGCGGCGATAGAGCGGGCCAGGGCAGCCCTGATGGTGGGGGCGATGGCGACGTCGTTCGTTTTGCCCCGCGGCATCCGGGCTCGAACGTACCTTCCCCTCTTTCCACGGGCCAGGACCTCCGCCCTCCTCCCCGAGGCCGGCGACTTCGAGGCGGTCCTGGTCTCGGATCGAGCGAAGTCGGTGAGGATCTCGGCGAGGTCGTAGGAAACTCCGAGATCGCGAGATTCCCCCTCTTCTTCGTCCTCTCGATGATCCAAGAACGCGAGATCTTCAAGCTCCGACGGGTCCATCTCGGCGAAGGTCTCGTCGGAGAGGAGAATGACGGACGAGATCTCGTCCAACCTGATCGACGGCTTTCGCCCCTCAAGGATGGACTTTATCCTCTCCGCGTCGTCGGGAGTGATCATGCTCACCTTATTCCGGGGGATTCTGATCCCCATCACAAAAGCCCCGACGAAAAAGACCTTGCAGCCGTAATCCCGGTTCAGGTTTCTCCGGAAGAGGGCTGCCAGCTCCTCTGCCGGCGGGAGGATGGCAGAGTCGGTGTCTGAAAGCACCATCAGGCCACCATCGACCGGAGCCTCTCGGGGCTGAACTCGCCGTCGTCGAAGGGGGTCTTTCTCATCCGATGGGGCAGAACCATCTCCGCCGCCGTCACGATGTCGACGACATCGACCCGATCCCGCCCTTCGAAGGCGGCGTTGGTTCTTGCGGCCCGCTCGATCATGATGTCCGCCCGGTGGCCGTCGACCCCGAACTCAACAGAGATTCGTGCGATCTTTCGAAGCTCCGCTTTTCCGGTGACGATCTTCGGAAGGGCCTTTTTGGCGGCGACGATCCTGGCAGTGAGCCTCCGATTCTCGGCGACGAACTCCTCTCTGAACTTCACCGGGTCCGCCTCGAAGGAGTTTCTCCGCTCGATGATCTCGACCCTCTGCTCGACGTCGGATATCCCCTCCACCTCCACCTGGAGGGCGATCCTGTCAAGAAGCTGCGGTCGAAGCTCCCCCTCCTCCGGGTTCATGGACCCGACGATGATGAAGCTGGCGGGGTGGCTGGCAGAGACCCCCTCCCTCTCGACGACGTTCATCCCCATGGCGGCGGCGTCCAGGAGGGCGTCGACGACGTAGTCGTCGAGGAGGTTGATCTCGTCGACGTAGAGGATGCCCCGGTTCGCCTCCGCCAGGATCCCGGGCTCAAATGCCCTCCCCTCGCCCCGGAGGGCCCGCTCCATGTCAAGAGACCCCACCACTCGGTCCTCGGTAGCGCCGACGGGCAGATCGACGACCTTCATCGGCCTCACCTCCGTCGGGAGGACGCCACAGGCCAGCCTCTCGGCGCACTCCCAGCAGAGCTTCTCCTCGTCCCGGGGGTCGCAGCCGAAGCGGCAGCCAGTCACCACCTCGATCCCCGGCAGGACCTCCGCGAGCCCCCGGACGGCGGTGGACTTGGCGGTCCCCTTCTGGCCTCTTATCAGTACGCCGCCGATGGAGGGGTTGATGGCGTTCAGGATCAGGGCCCGCTTCATCTTCTCCTGGCCGACGATGGCGGCGAAGGGATACAAAAGCCGCCTCGACCTGGCGAGGGAGAGGGAGAAGCCGCCCGGCCTTACGTCCATCTCCGACTTATCTTTTTGAGGGGCCGGGCTCGAATCTGCGGCCTTCTCCGAAGCCCTCTCAGGAGCCTTTTCGAAAGATCTCCTTTCCCGTATGACACCAGTTATCCGCAAAATCGCCACCTC
>Ga0116151_10003306_pt1 | contig 14504 bp, 11 predicted proteins | sample AD_UKC117_MetaG_FD_89893 | JGI IMG/M metagenome (GOLD analysis project Ga0116151, IMG submission 89893) | Active sludge microbial communities of municipal wastewater-treating anaerobic digesters from Hong Kong - AD_UKC117_MetaG | ecosystem: Engineered > Bioreactor > Anaerobic > Digestate...
CCCCGGAGCAGCAGGAGCGGTTCCTGCGGCCGATGCTGCGCGGCGAGGAGATCTGGAGCCAGGGCATGAGCGAGCCCGAGGCCGGCTCCGACCTGGCGTCGCTGCGCTGCCGCGGGGTGCTCGACGGCGACGACATCGTGGTCGACGGCCAGAAGACGTGGAACTCGAACGGTGACCGGGCCGACTGGTGCCAGCTGTACGTGCGCACCGACCCCGACGTGCCCAAGCACCAGGGCATCACCTGCCTGCTCGTCGACATGACCCTCCCGGGCATCGAGGTGCGCCCGATCCGCACGATGGCCGGCGACGCTGGCTTCGCCGAGGTCTTCTTCGACTCGGTCCGGGTCCCCCGCACCGCCCTGCTCGGTGAGCTCCACGGCGGCTGGCACGTGGCCACGCGGACGCTGTCGAACGAGCGGGCCGGCGTGGCGGTGATGTACCTCCACCTGCGCAAGAAGCTCGACCGCCTGCTCGAGGACGCCGCGGCGCACGGCCGCCCCGGCCCGGTGGCCCGCCAGGCCTTGGCGGCGCGCTACGCCGAGGTCCGCATCCTCGAGCTGGTGTGCAAGCGCATGCTCGGGGCGATGGTCGCCGGGCGCATGCCCGGCGCCGAGGGCAGCATCGTGAAGCTGGCGTGGGCGTCGGCCGACCAGGCGCTCACCGCCACGGCCGTCGACCTCCTCGGCCGACCGGCGATCGACGGCCTCGAGTCGGCCGGCACCTGGTCGTGGGACCTGCTCGGGTCGCGCTCGCTCACCATCGCCGGCGGCACCACCGAGGTGAACAAGAACATCATCGGCGAGCGGGTCCTCGGCCTCCCGAAGGAGCCCAAGCCGGCCTGACCGACCGCCGGTCGACCCGGTCACGGCGGGGCCCGGTCGGCGGGGGCGGCCCGAGCCCCGATCGGGTGGCCATCGCGGTCGCGGACCTCGATGCGGCCGTCGGGGCCCCGCGCGGCCTGGTAGCGGCCGCGGTGCTTCAGCCGGTTGTGGAAGCCGCAGATCGGCCCGAGGTTGTCGATGTCGGTGGCGCCGCCCTGCTCCCAGCCGGTGAGGTGGTCGATCTGGCAGCGGTGGGCCGGCGCATCGCACCCGGGCCAGTAGCACCGGCCGCCATCGGCCGCGAGCACCGCCGCCCGCTGGGCCGCCGAGGCCAGCCGGACCTGGCGGCCCCGCCACAGGGGACGGCCGCCGGCGCCGGTGACCAGCAGCGAGATCCCCGCCCGGCTGGCGAGCTCTCGGATCAGCGCATCGGACACCGGTCCGATCCCGCAGATCTCGGCCCGCCGCCGCGTCCGCTCGGCCGCATCGACGCCCGCTCGACGCAGCAGCGTGTCGAGGTCGACCACGGCCAGCAGCGACGGCCGCCGCACCGAACCCTCGGGGGTCGCCGCGCCCCGGGCGACGAGCGCCACCAGCGCATCGGCCTGCAGCTCGGCCCACGTCCGGGGGTCGGCCTCGAGCGAGCCCTCCCGCCGCCATCGCTCGATCTCCGCCGCGATCGCCTCGGCCAGCGTGGCGTGCGCCTCCGGGGCCAGGTCGCCCTCCACCAGGCCGCGCCCGGCGAACCCCTCCCGCAGGCGGAGCGAGCTCCGATCGGTGCCGCCCGGGTCGCGCTCGGGCTCGTTCTCGCCCAGCGCCGCCAAGGCATCGAACCACCATCGCTCGAGGTGCACCTTGAGCTGGTCGGCGCGCATCGCCGTCGCCTCCTCGACGAGCTCCTCCTCGTCGTCGTCGAAGACCTCCTCCACCGGCTCACGACGGGCCCGCACCAGGTGACGGAGGTGGGTCGACGACAGCTGCCCTCGCCGCGCCGCGGCGGCGACGTGCGGCATCCGAGACGCCGCCAGGCACGTCCGCCGCTCCGAGGCGGCGGCCGCGCGGGCCACGCCCAGGTGCTCCACCATCCACGACACCGGCGACCGGTGCCCGTCGGCCGCCCACGCCATCGACGCCTCGAAGGCGGGCACCAGCTCCACCATCGCCCCGTCGACCGCGCCCCGCACCTGCGCCACGGCGCGCATCGCGACGACCAAGCTCGACGGGTCGTCGCCGCCGCGAGCGTCGAGGACGCGATCGAGCGCCGTGTGCACCGCCTCCCGGTCGAGCTCCTGCGCCTCCGCCGAATCCATGCCCGCACCGTACGCAGGGGGTGTGACATCGAAGCGCACGAAAGGGCCGGAAAGGCCCGAATCGGATACCACCGCAGAGGACCCGGCGCGGAGGGCCGAGCGAGCCCTGAACCGAGCGATCGGTCAGGCCCGCGAGCCGGCCACGGGATCGACGATCGGCGCCGGTGCCGGCAGCGGGACCTCGGACTCCACCACGGCATCCACCGCAGCGGCCGCGCCGATCCCGAGCCGCTCGACCGCCAGCGGCCGGGCGAGCGCCCAGCACCGGACGAGGTGATCGCCGGCCAACACGGTGCCGCTGGACGCGCGCCGCAGGCGCGCCGAGCGCCCACCGAGGTAGAGGTCCTCGCCGAAGGCGGTGGGGGCGAGGTGGTGGCCGAAGCGCTGGCGGGACGGCTCGACCTCGGCGCGCAGGCGCAGCGAGCGCAGCGACCGACCGCCCGCCACGACGGCGAGCGTCGAGGCCACCGCGAACGTGGCGGCCACCCGCAACGGCTCCCCGTCGGCGAACTCCCCGCAGAGCTCGAGGCGCCCGGGCCGTGGCCGGACGAGGAGACCCGGCGAGTCGGTCCGGTCGAGCAGCAGCACGAGCGCCGGCGCGAACGTCTCGACGTAGCGCCGGGCGATCCGCAGGTCGCCGCGCATCGGGATGGTCACGTTGAGGTGCGTCGAGTACCCCACGAGCGATCGGCCTGTCCCCAGGTGCGCCTCGAGGAACGCCCGACCGGCGGCCGCCGAGTCCACCACCCGATCGATCGCGCCGACGCCGAGCGGGATCGGCGGCGTCGCCACCTCGGCCTCGATGCCATCCGCGGTCACCACCCCGCCCCACTCGCAGCGGTGGGCCTTGGGATCGACCGGGTCGGCGCGCAGGCCCGGCAGGGCGAGCTCGTCGATCAACCGCCCGAAGTGGATCGGCGTGCCGTCCTCGAGGACCGTGTACTCGTGCTCGATGCCCACGGCGGGCGCGCCCGCCGAGCGCTCACGACGCGGCACCCGACGCAGCACCGGTGCCGGCCGCCGCGTGGTGACCCGGTGCAACCAGCGATCCTCCGCCCCCGCCTCGACCCGATCGAGGAACGCTTCGAGCCCGACCGCCGAGCGGGGCACGAACACCGCCGGCTGGTGCCCGGCCTGCACCGCCAGGACCGCGTAGTCCCACGTCAGCAGGTGCACCCGTACGACGGCGTCGCCCGAGCGCCGCGCCTCGAGCGACATCAGCCCGTCCGCTGGCCCTCGACGTCGTAGGCGTAGCGCGACCCGCTGCCGAAGCCCTCGGCGCAGGCGACCTTGCCGGGGTCGACGTCCTCGAGCACGGTGCCGCTCACGCTCCCGTCGGCGCCGATCGTCAGCTCGACCTCGCGGATCTCCTCCTGCGGCGCGCAGCCGTCGCCGAGGTTCCTGGTCGAGCGGCCCGAGCCGCGGATCGTGCTCCCCTCCACGGTCCAGTCGACCGGCCCGAAGATCGGGCCCGACAGGTCCACGAAGCAGTCCGACCCGGCGCAGCTGACGAAGAGCGTGCCGTCTTGGACGGTGCCCACCGTGGTGGCGTTGTCACCGGTGATGGTCTGGCCCGTGTCGTAGGAGAGGGCCTCCGTCGCGGTGTAGGTGAGGTCGTACATGCCGTCGAGCGGCGACTCGGCCGAGCCGGGGCTCCCCTCGGCTGGTTCGCTGCCCTCGCCCGGCTCGGCGGACCCGCCCTCGGTGGCGTCGGTCGTGGTCGGTGCCGCGGACTCGGGCTCGTCGTCGCCGCCCGAACCGAGCGCCACGGCGGCGCCCACCGCCAGCAGCAGCACGAGCGCCACCACGCCGCCGATCACGAGCCCGCGGTTCGACCGCGGGGTCCGGCTCCGTCGATCCTTGTCGGAGCGGTCGGCGAGGCGGCGGCCGGTCGCCTGGTCGCGCTCCAGCTCGCCGAGGCGCGCCGGGTCGCCGATGCGGCGGTAGGGACGGTCGCTCATGGCGATGGTGGACGATCCGGTCGGTCGGTCGGTCGGGCTAGGGCTCGGCGGGCGCCTCGCCCTCCTCCTCGTCCTCGTCCTTCTTCAGGCGCTCCGCGGCCGCGCCCACCGCGACGCCGGCGCTCTCGGCGATGACCGCGTCGGTCAGCTTCGCGCCGCTGGTCGCCGCCACGCCGACCGCGACCGTCGCCGCGCTGCGCCCGGCGTCGCCGTCGACGACGGTCGCCGGCTCGAGGTTGCCCTTCTCCCCCACGCTTGCCTCCCGCTCCGGCGCCGGGCCCGTCCCCGCGCTGGTGCGCGAACGGTAGACCAGGACCGGAGGTGAGGGAAGGGGCCGATCGGCCCGCTACAAGATGGCGCCGGACTCCTTCATGGCGGCGATCTGGTCCCAGTCGTAGCCCGCATCCATCAGCACCAGCTCGGTGTGCTCGCCGTGCTCGGGCGCCCGTTCCACCGTGACCGGCTCCTCGTCGAACATGGCCGGGTTGGCCACGAGCTGCACCTCGTCGCCGTTGCCGGCGGTCATGGTGGGCAGGTAGCCGTTCGCCTGCACCTGCACGTCGTCGTAGAGCTCGTCGAGCGTCTGGAACGGTGCCCACACGCCCTCGAAGTCGGCGAGCACCTCCTTCCACTCCGCCAGCGTCTTGGTGGCGAACGCGGCGTCGAGCGCGGCGATGCACTCGCCCGAGTTCTGGGCTCGCACCGTGGCATCGCAGAAGCGCTCGTCGGTCGCCATCTCAGGCACGCCCAGCCGGCGGGTGAAGTCGTCCCAGAACTTGTCGGACTGCAGGAGCATCAGGGCGATGAAGCGGTCGTCGGCGGTGCGGTAGGTGCCGACGCCCGGGTTGGGCGACCGGGTGCGGTCGCCCTGGGGGATCTTCGAGAAGCCGAACAGCTTCGAGGCGATGATCATCGGCGAGACCTGCCACATCGCGGTGGCCAGCAGCGACACGTCGACGATGCTGGCCTCCCCCGTGCGCTCGCGCTTCACCAGGGCGGCGGCGATGGCGCCCGCGGTGGCCAGCCCGCCCATCACGTCGCCGAAGGCCGGCGTCGGCTGGCCCGGCGGCCACCCGGCAGCGTTCTCGGGCATCGAGACGCCGACGCCGCCCCGCGCCCAGAACGCGGCGCCGTCGTAGCCGCCCTTGTGCGCCTCGGGGCCGTGGGGCCCGGCGCCCGAGCCCCGGGCGATGATGATGTTCGGGTTGGCGGCGCGGATGTCCTCCACGTCGATCTTCAGCTTCTTCCGCACGTGCGGCAGGTAGTTGGTGAGGAAGACGTCGGCCTGCGACACCAGCGTCATCAGGACCTCGTGGCCCTCGGGCGTGCCGACGTCGATGCCCACCGATCGCTTGCCGCGGTTGGGCTGCTCGATCATGAAGTTGACCGCCCCCTTGCCGCCGGGCAGCAGGCCCGAGGTGATCAGGCCGCGCTGGGGGTCGCCGGTCTCGGGGTGCTCGATCTTGAGGACGTCGGCACCCCAGTCGACGAGCACCGACCCGCCGGACGGCACGAACATCCAGCTCGCCATCTCCACGACCTTGATGCCCTCGAGGGGTCGGCTCACGGGTTGCTCCTTGTGCTCAGGGCTGGACGGGCCAGCCGACGGTCTTGGTCTCGGTGAAGATCTCCAGGCCCTCGATGCCGCACTGGCGGCCGATGCCCGACTGCTTGTAGCCGCCGAACGGCGCGTCGGCGCCGTACCAGATGCCCCCGTTGAGCCCGAGGGTGCCGGTGCGGATGCGGGCGGCCACGCCCTTGGCCCGCTCGAGGTCGCCGGAGGTGATCATCCCCGACAGCCCGTAGCGGCTGTTGTTGGCGATCTCGACGGCGTGGTCGTCGTCGTCGAACGGGATCACGACGAGCACCGGCCCGAAGATCTCCTCCTGGGCGATCGCCATGTCGGGCTCGACGTCGACGAAGCAGGTGGGCTCCACGAACCACCCCCGGTCGAGGTGGGCCGGGCGGCCGCCGCCGCAGAGGAGGCGAGCCCCCTCCGCCTTGCCCTGGTCGATGTAGCCCATCACCCGGTCGCGCTGGCGGGCCGAGACCACCGGGCCCATCAGGTTGGAGGCGTCGGTCGGGTCGCCGTAGGAGATGCCGGCGAAGGCCGGGCCGAGCAGGTCGAGCGCCTCGTCGTAGCGCGAGCGCGGCACCAGCAGGCGGGTGGGCATGGCGCAGCCCTGGCCGGCGTGGAAGCAGACCATCGCCGCACCGGGGATGGCCGAGGCGAAGTCGGCGTCGTCGAGCACCATCGTCACCGACTTGCCGCCGAGCTCGAGGAAGACCGGCTTCAGGGTCTCGGACGCCGCCGCCATGATCCGCTTGCCGGTCGCGGTCGAGCCGGTGAAGGCGACCATGTCGACGTCGGGCGAGGTCGACAGCACCTCGCCCACCAGGTGGTCCGACGAGGCGACCACGTTGACGATCCCCGCGGGGATGTCGGTCTGCTCGGCGACGAGGCGCCCGATGCGGGTCGCGTTCCACGGCGTGTCGGGCGCCGGCTTGAGCACCATCGAGTTGCCCATGGCCAGCACCGGGCCGAGCTTGTTCAGGATGATCTCGATGGGGAAGTTCCACGGCGTGATGACGCCAACCACGCCCACCGGCTCCTTCCACACCTCCCGCTCGTTGAGCGAGCCCATCCCGAACGGGTCCTTCGGGCCGAGCGAGCGCTTCCACTCGAACCGATCGATCATCTCCGCCGGCCAGGTGATGGCCTCCTTCAACGGCGCGTCGAGCTGCGGCCCCCAGGTGCTGAGGATCGGGCAGCCGACCTCGGCCACCAGCTCGGCGCGCAGCGCCTCCTGCTCGGCCTCGAGCGCCGCCTGCAGCTGACCCAGGCACCGCTTGCGCAGCTCGGGGTCGGTGGCCCAACCGCTCTCGTCGAACGCTCGGCGGGCGGCGGCGACGGCGCGCTCCATGTCGGCGGCGGTGCCGTCGGCGGTGACGCCCAGCACCTCCTCGGTGGCCGGGTTGACGTTGTCGAACGTGGCGCCGCCGCTCGCCTCGACCAGCTCGCCGTCGATCAGCAGCCGCCGCTCCCCCACCTCGCTCACCAGATCAGCTCCAGGTTCTCGACTGCCCGCAGCTCCTGGAAGTAGAGGAGCTGGTGCCCGTCGGGGACGCGGTAGTCGGGGATCCGGCGATGCCACTCCTCGAGCGCCACCCGCAGCTCCATCCGCGCCAGGTGCGAGCCGAGGCACCGGTGGGCGCCGCCGCCGAAGGCGAGGTGGCGGTTCTCGGCCCGGTCGAAGTCGATCGTGTCGACGTCGGCCCACGACCGCTCGTCGGTGTTCGCCGAGGCGAGCATCACCACCACCGCCCGGCCCTCCTCGATGGGGCAGCCGCCGACCTCGGTGGCCTGGGTGGTCTTGCGGATCACGCCCGGCACCGGCGTCTCCCACCGCAGCATCTCCTCGATGGCGTGGGGGATGACCGCCGGGTCCTCGACGATGCGCCGGCGCTGCTCGGGGTGCTCGGCCAGGTAGGCGAGCATGCAGTCGAGCGATGCGGTGACCGTGTCGAGCCCGGCGAGGAAGAACAGGTAGCAGATGTCGAGCACGTCCTCCTCGGTGAGGCGGTGGCCGTCGACCTCGGCGTCGAGGAACATCGAGATGAAGTCATCGCTGCGCTCGGCCTGGCGCTCGTCGATCGCCTCCTGGAGCACGGCGTAGATCTTCTCGCCGACCACGTTCGTGTACTCGACGCGCTCCGACGCGGGCACGGGCGGGCGGATGATCCCGTCCTTCAGCTCGATGAACTCGCGCGCCCGAGAGACCGGCAGGCCGAGGAGCTGGAGGAACACGGTGGTCGGCAGCGGCTCGGCGATCTCGCGGTGGAAGTTGCACCCGCCCCGGTCCACCAACGGCTCGATCATCTCGACCACCAGCTGGCGGGTCTGGTCCTCGAGCTTGGCCACGTTGCGCGGGGCGAAGATGGGGTCGAGCAGCTTCCGGTAGTTCTTGTGCTCCGGCGGATCGATCTGCAGCGGGATCAGCGGGCGGACCTGGCCGATCGACACCGCCTCGATGCCGGAGCTGAAGATCTCCGGATGGGCGAGCACGTGGCGCACGTCCTCGGTGCCGCCGACGATCACCATCCCGTTGGCGAACCCGCCAGGCGAGTCCGGGTCGCCGGGCCCCATGTCGACCGCGGCGCCGGCGTCGCGCAGCAGCTTGTAGAGCGGCTGCGGGTGGGCGAGGTCGTTCGGGTCGGCCTCGCCCGCCATCGCGCTCATGTCGGTCATCGGATCCCCCTGTGCGCCCGACGTTCCCTGGCCGCCCTTTCTAACAGCCGTGTCAGGCGCGTGCTGCCGCCGGTCAGCGGGGCGACTCGGCCCGCACGCTCTCCTTCTCGGCGGGCACGATCGGCGGCGCCTCCTTCCACGACGGCACCCCGTCCTCGGGGCGCGCCGCCGGCCAGCCGTCCTCGTGGACCTCGGCCCAGTGCGCGTGGTTCAGCTGGTGGAGCGTGAACGTGGCCTGCAGGGCGTTGTAGAAGCCCTGGTTGTCGACCGTCTGGTTGACCGACTCCTTGATCATCAGCGAGGTCATCGTCGGCAACGACGCGATGCGGCGGGCGAAGTCGAGGGTCCGGTCCTCGAGCTCGTCTCGCGGGAACACCTTCGACACCATGCCGAGGCGGTGGGCCTCGTGGACGTCGATCGAGTCACCGGTGAGCAGCAGCTCCTTGGCCTTGCGCGGGCCGAACTCCCACGGGTGGGCGAAGTACTCCAGACCGCACATGCCGAGGCGGGTGCCCACCACGTCGGCGAACACCACGTCGTCGGCGCCCACGATCAGGTCGCAGCTCCACATCAGCATCAGCCCGGCGGCGAACACCGGGCCCTGCACCTGGGCGACGGTGATCTTGCGCAGGTTCCGCCACCGCAGCGTGTTCTGGAAGTAGTAGTGCCACTCGCCGAGCATCCGCTTCTCGGCGCCCTCCCGGGTCGCCCCGTCGATCTTCATCGTCGGATGGCTCTGGTACTCCTCGATCGCCACCTTCGAGCCCATGTCGTGGCCCGAGGAGAACAGCGGCCCGGTGCCGCCCAGGATCACCACCCGACAGGTGTCGTCCTGCTCGGCCCGGCGGAACGCCTCGTCGAGCTCCACCAGCAGGCCCCGGTTCTGGGCGTTCCTCGCGTCGGGCCGGTCGAGGAGGATCCGCACGATCGCCCCGTCGTCGTGGGTCTCGTACTGGAGGAACTGGTAGTCCGTCACGGCGCGCTCCTGGAAAGTTGACGTCGGTGTCAGATCATGCCACCGATCTGGTCGACCAGGCCGACGGCCAGGGCCTCGTCGGCGTCGGTCGGCAGGCCGAGGAGGCAGAGCCGCATGGTGGCGTGGCGGCCGATGCGCCTCGGGAGGCTGACGGTGCCGCCCGCGCCGGGGACGAGGCCCATGCGCAGCTCGGGGAGCAGGAACGTGGCGCTGGGGCGGGCGACGACCCTCCCGGCGAAGGCGGCGAGCTCCACGCCCGAGCCGGCGCACGCCCCATGGACGTGGACGGTGGTGCGGCCGGCCAGCTCGTGGAGCGCGGCGCCCAGGCTGCGGCGAAGCCGGAGCAGGTGGGCGGAAGCCGGGTCGGACCGGGTGCCGAACTCGTCGAGGTCACCGCCGCTGCAGAACGCCTCGCCCTCGCCTCGGAGGACGAGGTGGAGCGACGGGTCGGCCCGAGCGATGGCCAGCGCTTCGAGCAGCTCGTCTCGCATCCGGGCGTCGAGGGCGTTGCGGACCTGCGCTCGGGTGAGCGTGATGCGCAGCTCATCGCCCGGTCGCTCGATCCGGATCCGGGGGCCGTCGTCGCCCTGGCGGGGCGTGCGCACCGGCGTCGCCTCCCGCCAGGCCTGATGCTCGGGACCGGCCTGGAGCGCGCTGTAGAGGGCCGACTCGGCGACCAGGGCCGGCGCGACGTCGAGGTGCTCGACCGTGCGGAGGTGGAGAGCCAGGGCGGTCGACGCGGTCGGGGTCGCGGTGAACGTGGCGACCATGGCGTCGAGCTCGGCGTGGTCCGTGGCGACAGCGTCGAGCAGCGCGGTGGCCGGGTGGTCGGCCGGCCAGCCGGGTGCGCCGACCAGCACGCACGGCGTCGTCGCCCGCCTCTCGATCGCTCGATCGAGCTGCTCGGGCGCTGCCTCGAGCGGACCGTGGACCGCCACCAGCTCGCCCGTCCACTCGGGCTCGACCGGGGCGAGGAGGGCGTCGAGCACCTCCGATCCGGGCACCTGCCGGGGCATCGGCGGAACGTACCATGCGACACTTCGGCGATGACCGGGCTCGACGAGCGAACGTGTGCAGATGTCCCGCCACAGGCACGCGAACTGCTCACGCCCCTGGCGCCCACCGCCACCGGCGAGCGGACGTGTGCAGAACCCGCGCCCCCAGCACCGAAACTGCTCCTGCACCCGGCCGACCGGCTCGCGCACGAGCTGGCCGATCGCATCGAGGCGGCGTCGACGGCGCTGGGCCGGACCGTGCGGCTCGATGGTCCGGCCACCCTCCGGGAGCGGACCGCGCTCGAAGGCCTTCCGCCTCCGGGCGGAACGACGAGTCCGGGCGGCGGGTGCCACCTGCTGCGGTGCGCCGACGGCTGGCTTGCCATCAGCCTGGCCCGCACCTCGGACCTCGACCTCCTCCCCGCCTGGCTCGCCCTCGCCGGTTCCCCCTTCGACGTCACGCCGACGGCGGTCGACGACCTCCGCCCGCTCGTCGCCCCTCTCGAAGGACGGGCGCTCGCCGACGCCGCTGCCCTGGTCGGGCTGCCGGTGGGCGTGCTCGGCGAGGTCGAGGTCGACGCAGGCGACGGGACGACCGTGCAGGACCTTGGGCCGCGGACGGTCGAGCACCCCATCCGGGTCCTCGACCTGAGCGCGCTGTGGGCGGGCTCGCTGTGCGCCCGCACGCTCGGGCTCGCCGGGGCGACGGTCACGAAGGTCGAGTCGACCCACCGCCCCGACGCTTCACGGATCGGCAACCCGCACCTCTTCGCCGCCCTGAACGGCACGAAGGCGCAGGCGGCCGTGAACCTCACGACCACCGCCGGCGTCGACGAGCTGCGGACGATCATCCGGGCGAGCGACGTGGTCGTCGAGTCCTCTCGGCCTCGCGCCCTCGAGCTGCTCGGCATCGTCGCCCTCGACGAGCTGCGCGCCCCCGGCGGCCCCTCGGTGTGGGTCTCGATCACCGGCCACGGGCGCTCGTCGCCCCGGGTCGCGTTCGGCGACGACGCCGCGATCGCCGGCGGCCTCGTGCGGTGGGACGACGGCGAGCCCCGCTTCGCCGGCGACGCCCTGGCCGATCCACTCGCTGGCCTCGCCGGCGCTGCCGCGGCCCTCGAAGCGCTCACCGCTGGACGGTCAGCGCTCATCGATGTGCCGCTGGCCGCCGTTGCTGCGGCGGCGGCCCGCCGGTGAGCGAGCTCCCCCTCCTCATCACCCGCGCCGAGGTGCGAGGCGACGTCGTGGACGTGCGGATCGAGGGCGGGCGCGTCACGGCGGTCGGCCCCGAGCTCGACCGCCGAGGCACGACGCGCATCGAGGCCGGCGGAGCGGCGCTGCTGCCCGGGCTCCACGACCACCACCTGCACCTCCTCGCCATGGCCGCCGCTCGTCGCTCGCTCGACGTGGCCGCTGCCGCCAGCCCCGCAACGTTCGACGACGTCGTCCGGCAGGCGGATCGGGCGCTCGCACCCGACCGATGGCTCCGAATCATCGGCCTCGACGACCGCCACGGCCGCGTCGATCGCACTCGACTCGACGCCCTCGCCCCCGATCGCCCGATCCGAGCCCAGCACCGTTCGGGCGCGGCCTGGGTGCTGAACAGCCGGGCGCTCGCCGCCGTCGGCGAGGTGAGCGACGACGGGTGGCTCCACCGCCACGACGCCGAGCTCGGCCGGCGATGGGCCGACGATGCGCCCGACCTCGCCCCGGTCGGTGCCGAGCTGGCCCGGTTCGGGGTCACCGGCGTCACCGACGCCACGCCGTTCGACGATCCGAGCGGCCTCGCCGTGCTGGCCGACGCTCGAAGCAACGGGCAGCTTCCGCAGCGGGTGACCGCCATGGGCGGCCCCGCCCTGACGAGCCCCGCCCCGCCCACCGGCCTGGAGCTCGGCCCGGTGAAGGTGCTGGTGGCCGACGACGCCCTCCCGTCGATCGGCCAACTCACGGCGTGGTTCCGCACGGCCCACGACGCCGGTCGCCCGGTCGCCGTGCACTGCGTGACCCGGGTCGGCCTCGTGTTCGCCCTTGCCGCCTGGGCGGACGCCGGTGCCACCGTGGGCGACCGCATCGAGCACGGATCGGTGATCCCCGTCGAGTTGCTCACGACGATCGCGGATCTCGGGCTCACCGTCGTCACCCAGCCGGCGTTCGTGCGGGCGAGGGGCGACGCCTATCTCGCCGAGGTCGAGCCCGACGACGTTGACCACCTCTACCGATGCGGTTCCCTCATCGACGCGGGCATCCCGGTCGGCCTCTCCACCGACGCGCCGTTCGGCCCGGCCGACCCGTGGACGGCGATCGCCTCCGCCGTCGACCGCCGCACGGCGAGCGGCGCGCCGATCGGCCCCTCCGAGGCCATCACGCCGACCGACGCGCTCGACCGGCTCCTCACCGCGCCGACCGACCCCGGCGGCGCACCCCGCAGGATCGAACCCGGGGCGCCAGCTGACCTGTGCCTGCTCGATCGCCCGCTCGCCGACGCGCTCGCGGACCTACCCAGTGAGCGGGTTCGGGCCACCTGGATCGACGGGGCCCTCGTCCACGGCGCCGAACCCGGCTAGACCTTCGCCCGCAGACACCGACCAGGGGGATCCCGGTGACCACGTTCGACGCGTTCCTGCTGACCAAGGAGGAGGGCCAGCCCCAGCAGCTGGCCTGGACCTCGATCACCGACGACGACCTGATGGACGGCGACGTCACCATCGACGTCTCGCACTCGACGCTCAACTTCAAGGACGGGCTGGCGCTGACCGGATCGTCGCCCGTCGTGCGGCGCTGGCCGATGGTGCCCGGCATCGACTTCGCCGGGACCGTCGCCGAGTCGAGCCACGAGGGCATCGGGCCCGGCGAGGCCGTCGTGCTCAACGGGTGGGGCGTCGGCGAGACGCACCTCGGCGGCTACGCCCAGCGGGCTCGCGTGCCCGGCGAGTGGCTCGTCCCCCTGCCGAGCGCGTTCACCCCAGCGCAGTCGATGGCGATCGGGACCGCCGGCTACACGGCGATGCTGTGCGTCCTCGCCCTCGAGGGCCAGGGCGTGCTGCCCGACGACGGCCCGATCCTCGTCACGGGCGCGTCGGGCGGCGTGGGCAGCGTGGCGGTGGCCGTGCTGGCGAAGCTGGGCCACGAGGTGATCGCGTCGACCGGCAAGCTCGACGAGGTCGACTGGCTGACGCAGCTCGGCGCGTCCGAGGTGATCGATCGTGCCGGCCTGTCCGAGCCGGGGAGGCCGCTCGGCAAGGAGCGCTGGGCGGGCGCGATCGACAGCCTCGGCAGCCACACCCTCGCCAACGTGCTCGCCGGCACCCGGTACGGCGGCGTGGTCGCCGCCTGCGGCCTGGCCCAGGGGATGGATCTGCCCGGCTCGGTGGCGCCCTTCATCCTGCGCGGCGTGACCCTCGCCGGCGTCGACAGCGTGATGGCTCCGCTCGCCACCCGCATCGACGCCTGGAACCGGCTCGCCACCGACCTCGACGTCGCCAAGCTCGACGCCATCACCGACACCCGTCCGCTCTCGGACGCCCCCGCCCTGGCTCCCGAGATCCTGGCCGGCAAGGTCCGCGGCCGCGTCGTCTTCGAGGTGCCCCGCTAGTACCGAGATCGCTGCGCCGGGCTACGCCTCTTCTGACCTCGGCAGCACCCCTCGTGCCGCAGACGTGGAAGCACAGCGGACAGGCCCAGGAGATCTGGGTGCCCGAGCGAGCGGAGGCTTGACATCGGCGGGTAGACGAGTCGCAGGTCGAGCGGCGCCCAGCTCGAGCAGCGATGAGAGCGAGCGAGGCTGCGTCGAACTGAGGTTGGCAGAGAGGGTCGACCGAAGGGTGGCAGTGGTTTGGGGCGTTGCTATCTGAACGGCAGCGTCGAACTGGGCAGCGGTCTCGGCGGCAAGACCATGTCGAGGGCGGCGTTCTCACCATGCGCAAACCGCCACTGCTGCGACAACGCCCGTCCACCTCAAGCTCCAGCGTCCGCCTGCCAACTGCGTCGGGCACACCCTGTATATCCGGAGCTGCGCGAAGCTCAATGGATCAGGAGCTCGACTGCTCAAGGGCAGTGACCACCGATTGGACGGTAAGGGCACCGAGGTCAGCATGGTCCTCGACGGCGCAGCCCTCCGCGATAGGGAGTCGATCGAGGACCTCGAGGAGCGCCAGCGAGTCGAGTCCCAGATCGTCGACGAGCTTCATCCCGC
>Ga0116151_10003307_pt1 | contig 14504 bp, 11 predicted proteins | sample AD_UKC117_MetaG_FD_89893 | JGI IMG/M metagenome (GOLD analysis project Ga0116151, IMG submission 89893) | Active sludge microbial communities of municipal wastewater-treating anaerobic digesters from Hong Kong - AD_UKC117_MetaG | ecosystem: Engineered > Bioreactor > Anaerobic > Digestate...
AATCGCTCGCACAGGAAGGAGCCGATGAAGCCGGCGCCGCCGGTAACGAGAATTCGGGGAGCGTAATGCATGGGGTCCTGCTCAGTCCGGTTTGGGTCGAAAGATCACCGGTTATGGTTTAGCGGTCTGCCCGAAGAAAAGAACGGACTTTTTCCGCTTGCAGCGTGTGCCGCCACCGATAATCCTTGGTTAATGAGAGACTTCGAACACGTTCTTGAGATGTCGGCGGAGCACCATGGCGGGCGGGTCGCGGTGCTGAAACAGTCGCAGAATGACCACGCCGTGAAGAAACTGGGCGCCGTTCCGGACGATCGGCTGCTGTCGACCATGACCCGGTGCGTGTTCAATGCCGGCTTCAACTGGAAGGTCATCGAAGCGAAATGGCCGGGCTTCGAGGCCGCTTTCGAGGGATTCGACCCAGGAAAGCTCGCCTTTTTCGGAGACGAGATGCTGGGCCGCCTCGCCTCGGATGAACGGATCGTCCGCAATGGCGCGAAAATCCGGGCGACACTCGAAAATGCCGCCTTCGTCAGCGAGACAAGCCGCGAGCATGGCGGGTTCGGGAAATTCCTTGCCGCCTGGCCGGCTGACGACCAGCTCGGCCTGATGGAGTACCTGAACAAGAAGGGCTCCCGGCTGGGCGGCGCGACAGGCCAGTACTTCCTGCGCTTCGCGGGATGGGACGCGTGGATCGCCTCGTCCCATGTCTGCACCGCGCTGAAACGCGAAGGTGTCCTGGACAAGCCGGAAGTCACCACCAAGTCCGCCCTGAAGGCGCTGCAGGCTGCGGTGAACGAATGGCACGGCCAGAGCGGCCTGCCGCGGGCGCAGATCAGCCGCCTGCTGGCCCTGAGCGTCGGCTAACGAGCGCAGCGGCCACCGGCCTCGAAATAGGCATGCGTGCCGCGATGGAGCACACTATCGCCGGAAGCGATCTCGTGCGCCTCAAAGTCAGTCTCGTCTTTCACCTCCGCATAGACCGTGCCGAAATCCTTGTAGCAGGCATCCAGGAGCGCCTCGAAACTGTCGATGACGAAATAGGTCTGCTGGAAATCGTCGATGATGTATTTGGTCCGCATCAGGCGTTTCACGTCGAAGCCGATCCGGTTCGGACTGTCGTCTTCCAGAGCGAACACGGTTTCCTCAGGGCTCGACAGGATACCCGCACCGTAGATACGCAGGCCCTCCGCTTCCCGGATAAGGCCGAATTCCACCGTATACCAATAAAGTCGGGCAAGATTGTGCAGCTGCCCCAGCCGCATCGCGCGCTGGCCGCCCTTACCATACGCCTCCATGAAATCGGCAAAGACCGGATCGGCCAGCATCGGCACATGACCGAAGATGTCGTGAAAGATGTCCGGTTCCTGCAGGTAATCGAACTCTGCTTCCGGACGGATGAAGGCTCCAGCCGAGAAACGGCGATTGGCAAGGTGATTAAAGAAGATGTCGTCGGGGACGAGTTCGGCGACCGGAACAACCTGCCAGCCTGTCAAGGCTTTTAGCCGGTCGGACAGCACGCCCATATGGGGAATGCCCGACTGGGAAAGTTCAAGCTCAGCCATGGCTTTCAGAGCGGCAGAACATGCGCGGTCCCTTGTCACATCCCGCTGGCGACGAAACAGCCTGTCCCAGCGGCTATGCTCCGCCTCAGAATACGTCTCCCATGCCTGGTCGATTGTGAAATCCGACGAACGGGGTGCGTCGTGATACCGATTCTTGGAAGAAAGCGTGTCCATGCGGGTTGTATAAACCAATTCGGATATGGTTACAAATGAAACCAATAGGCGCGAGCGCTCAGCCTTCGGGTGGAGGTAGCAACTTGCCGAGCGCCAACAGGCTGCCTAAAATCTTGTCTCATTAGACGCGCTGTCCCGGAGCTAAAGCCCCCGGTTCTTTGTCCCAAGCTCCAGGATCTGTCCGTGCCGAACACCGCCCCCTATTTTTCGGTCCTGATTGTAAACTACAATTCCGGTGATCAGGTTCAGGCCGCGTTGAGCTCACTGGCGAGCCAGACCTTTCGCGATTTCGAGGTGATTGTGATCGACAATGCCTCGATCGATGGCTCGGCAGATGCGCTTCACACTTCGGGCCTTTCGAACTTTCGCCTGGTCAGACAATCAGAAAATATCGGCTTTGCCGCCGGAAATAATCGCGCCGCAGAGCTCGCCTCCGGGCAATGGCTCGTTCTACTGAACCCGGATGCTACCGCTCGGGCTGACTGGCTCGGGAAAATCGCCGACGGAATTCGGCGCCATCCGGATTGCGGCAGCTTTGCCTGCACGCAGTTTGCAACTGACAATCCGGACCTTCTTGACGGAGCCGGGGACAATTATCTGGTCTTTGGCATTCCTTGGCGGGGCGGCTATCGCCAGCCTGCCGGTACCCTGCCAGGCGAAGGAGAGTGTTTCTCCGCCTGCGGGGCGAGCGCCGTCATTAGAGCCGACCTGTTCCGCGCACTGGAAGGCTTCGATGAGCGGCTCTTTTGCTATTGTGAGGATGTCGACCTTGGATACCGGATGCGCCTTCAGGGACAGAAGACGATATTCCTTCCGAACGCAGTCATTTATCACCTCGGAGGTGGCGTCTCCGACCAGGTCAGCGGATTTGCTGTATTTCACGGTACCCGCAACCGGCTCTGGGTATTTCTGAAGAACACGCCGCTCGCGCTTCTCTGGTGGACCCTGCCCGTCCATATCGGCCTGACCCTGCTCATCCTCCTGCGTGGCACAATGACAGGTCGCTTGAGGCATACCTGGAAGGGCCTGATGGCTGGGATTGCCGGGATCCCGGGGATCCTGGCAGCGCGCAAGGGCGTCCAGGCAAGCCGGACAGTAGACCTTGCCTGCCTGTTGCGGCTCATGCCACTCAATCCGCTTCGGATGCTTTCGCGGTCGGCATATGTTATTCCGATCACAGACGAATAGCTGCCTTCAGGCGAGCAGTGAAAAAAGATAAGTCCCATATTCGTTACGATAGGCTTTTGCGAGCTCGCCGAGCTGAAAGTCGTCAATAAAGCCGCGGCGCCAGGCAACCTCCTCCGGACAGGCAATCTTCAGACCCTGACGCTTCTCAAGCGTCTGAACGAATTGCGATGCCTGCAGGAGGCCGTCAAATGTTCCTGCGTCCAGCCAAGCAGTGCCGCGCTGCAGGAGGTTAACCTGGAGCAGGCCTTTCTGCAGATAGACATCATTTACAGAAGTAATCTCAAGCTCGCCGCGGTCGGAGGGTTTAACCTCCTTTGCGATATCTACAACGTTTTTATCATAGAAATAGAGGCCGGTAACGGCCCAACTGCTCTTCGGTTTGAGGGGCTTTTCCTCGATCGATATGGCCCTGCTATCCGCATCGAGTTCAACAATCCCGAAGTCTCCCGGGTTCTGCACTTTGACAGCAAACACGGTGGCACCGAGATCTATCTTCCCAGCCTTTTCAAGCTGCGCACCGAAGCCCGCGCCATAGAACATGTTGTCGCCCAGGGCGAGCGCACAATTCTGGCCGCCGACGAATGCCTCCCCGATGATGAAGGCCTCAGCAAGCCCGCGCGGCTCATCCTGTACGGCAAACTCAAAGGATACGCCCCACTGGCCGCCATCGCCCAGAAGGTCCCGGTAAAGCGGCAGGGCATGCGGAGTCGAGATGATCAGGATTTCCCGGATCCCGGCCAGCATCAGCGTTGTGATGGGATGGAAGATGAGCGGCTTGTCGTAGATGGGAAGCAACTGCTTTGAGACACCGCGAGTGATCGGATAGAGACGTGTGCCCTTGCCGCCCGCCAGAATGATACCCTTCATTGCGCTGTCGCCTCGCTGGAAATCAGCCTCTCTATGCAAGCGCGAACGCTCTCCTGCCAACCCGGCAACTGCACCCCGTAAGCTTGCCGCAGTCTGGTCGAATCGAGCCTGGAATTTGCAGGTCGGCGCGCCGGTGTTGGATACTCAGCGGAAGAAATCGCCTCGACCCTTGCAAAAGGTCCGCCCAGCGTCCGGCTGCTCGCGAAGATGAAGCTCGCAAACTCGGCCCAGCTGGCTTCACCGGATGCCGTCATATGAAAGATGCCTGGCTTACCGTGACCGGCGCGCCAGCAATGCGCGATTTCAAGAATACCGTCAGCAAGGTCGAGGGCATTTGTCGGATTGCCCTGCTGATCCGCCACCACACGAACATGATCGTGCTCGCCAGCAAGGCGTAGCATCGTCTTCACAAAATTAGCGCCGAAGGGACTGTAAACCCAAGCCGTTCTGAGGATCACATGATCCGGGTTTGCTGAAGCGACACGCTCTTCACCGGCAAGCTTTGTACGTCCATAGACGCCCAGCGGTGAAACGGCGTCGGTTTCGGTATAGGAGCCTGGTTTGGCGCCATCGAAGACATAGTCGGTCGATACGTGGATCAGCGGAATGCCGCGTTCAGCTGTAAGCTCGGCTAGCATCCGCGGTCCGGTTTCATTCAAGGCGCGGGCTGTCTCTTCGTCTGACTCTGCCCGATCGACGGCTGTATAGGCTGAGGCATTGATGACGAGGGACGGACGGGCGGCCTGAAGGGCAGATTTCAGACTGTCGGCACAGGTAATGTCTACGTCCGGCCGACCACGGATCACGACCGCATCCGGGCCGGTCAACCCGCTGCGCTCGCGCAATGCCTGTGCAAGCTGACCGGAGTTTCCGATCACAAGTAGCGGCATGTCAGGCACCTGCATCCACCTTAACAAGGCCAAGCCGTTCGCCTCTATAGACGCCCTCGCGCAGAGGCCGCCACCAGTCTTCATTGGCAAGATACCATTCAATCGTCTTACGGAGGCCAGTGTCAAAAGTCTCCTCAGCCTGCCATCCGAGCTCCGATTCAAGCTTATTCGCATCGATGGCATAGCGTTTGTCATGACCAGGCCGGTCCGTGACGAATTCAATTAGTTGACGGTGCGGCGCGCCGGCCGGACGCAGGGCATCCAGCGTGTCACAGATGGCATGAACCACTTCCAGATTTGTGCGTTCATTCCGCCCGCCGACATTGTATGTCTCGCCCAGCCGGCCGCGGGTGAGGATCTTATAGAGCGCGCGCACATGATCATCGACATAAAGCCAGTCGCGGACATTGGCACCATCGCCATAAACGGGCAGAGCCTTGCCCTCCATGGCGTTGAGGATGATGAGCGGGATCAGCTTTTCCGGAAAATGGTAAGGTCCGTAATTATTGGAGCAATTCGAGATGATGACCGGCAGCCCATAGGTCCGATGCCAGGCTTTGGCGAGATGATCAGAAGCCGCCTTTGCGGCCGAATAGGGCGAGGACGGATCGTAGGCCGTCTCCTCGGTGAATAACCCTTCTTCGCCAAGAGATCCGTATACTTCATCTGTTGAAACATGTAGGAACCGGAAATCACCAGTCTCCGGTGCGCCTTCCGACAAATACGCGCGGGACGCCTCGAGCAATTCATATGTCCCCATAATATTTGTGGCCATGAACGCTTCAGAGCCGGAAATCGAGCGGTCGACATGGGTTTCGGCCGCCAGATGCATGACGTGGGTCGGGCGAACGTCTGCAAATAGCCTGCGCACGCGATCGCGGTCGACAATGTCGATTTTCTCCAGCCTGTAGCGCGGCGAATTGGCGACAGGCGCCAGGGAATTCAGATTGGCCGCATAAGTCAGCTTATCGGCGACCACGACGTTGGCATCGGTATGCCGGATCAGGTGCCTGACAAGTGCAGACCCAATAAATCCGGCCCCGCCGGTGACAATGATTCTCAATTCCTGCTCCTTCTGGCCACCCAGCCAGTTCTTCGCATTTCTGTTTAGTCGGGTCTCTTCTGGCCCGACCTACATACCGAATCTGCCGGGTCAGTGGCTAGCCCGAGGCGCGGTCATAGGCTGGCCGCAGTCTTCCCGTCTCCGTCTGTCTTTTCGGTGACGCGGATGTCGACACTCGCGCCATCGGGGCGCAAATTCACGCTGCCCCGTGTCACTTCAGAGTGCTCGAATGGCACAACCTTGAACATCAGAGCATCGAGCAGCCTGTGGATGATAGTGAACTCGCCATCCGCGCTGCTGAAAATCCCTGCATTCGCAAAATAGGTCCCGGGCACGAGCTGGTTGCGAAAGGGAAAGGAGATCTCGACCGTGTCGCCCCTCGTGACCTTCACCCCTTCACCGTCCCTGTGGCTCCACTGTCCTGCGAGGTGGTCACCCACAGTTGTCTTCAGCATCATCGCAAATGTCACCTGCTCGATATCGCGCGAGAACGTCGCCGAAACGTTCAGCCTGTATTGCGCCCCATGTTCGAGCCTATTGCACTTGTTGCCCTCTTCGTCAGTCAGGAAGACATCCGTGACGACGCCGCCATTTGGATCAAAAGAAACGGTACTAGAGGGCTTCAAATTAGGATCAAAGAGGCCGGTTGTCTGGGCCGACCCTTCAGGCTCTGTCCGAGCAGGGGAGAGAGCGCCTTGAAGCGCGGGTTTCGCGTCACCCTCATGTCTCTCATCTGCCTCCGGGTCATCGCTGACATTCCCCGTACGCCAGGCACCCGTCAGGATGGATTGGCGGATCCCTTCAGCGTCTTCCTTGCGCGCATGAACAAGGCGCTGATATTGCGCGGTGACCTCCTTCGGGGCCCCTTCCATCAGCATCTGCCCCTGATCGAGCAGGATCGCACGGCTGCAGAGCGAAATAACGCTCTGGGCATTGTGCGAGACAAACAGGATCGTCGCTCCCTGCTCCTGAATCTGCCGGAGGCGCGCAAAGCACTTGCGCTGGAACGCTTCGTCTCCAACTGCGAGCGCTTCATCGACGATCAGAATGTCGGGCTGCGCATTGATGGCAGTTGCAAAGGCAAGTCGCACATACATGCCCGAGGAATAGGTTTTGACCGGCTGATCAATGAACCGGCCAATATCGGCAAAATCAAGGATCTGATCCATGCGAGCACGGGTTTCTTCCTCCGAAGCCCCGAGGATGGCTGAATTCAGGAAGACATTGTCGCGGCCTGTATATTCCGGATTGAAGCCCGATCCGAGTTCCAAGAGCGCCGCAATCCGCCCATTAACAAGGACCGAGCCGGAGGTCGGCGAAAGCGTGCCGCAAATAATTTGCAAAAGGGTCGACTTGCCTGAACCATTCCGGCCGACAATCCCGACTGTCTCGCCCCGCCCGATCTCGAAAGAGACAGAATCGAGCGCCGCGAACTCTGAGGCATTTGCCGAATAGGCCTGCCCCAGCAGCCGCCGAACCCGTACTGCGGCTGACCGCCTCAGGCGCTCTGCCGGCGAACTGAAGAGGGCATACCGTTTGGAGACTCCTCTGACCTCGATGGCGGACTGATCAGAGGACATCTGCAAACCCGCGGCGGAGCTTCTGGAACAATGCAAACCCACCGATCGCCACCGACAGGGAAACCAGCATGTAAATCCCAAGTACCCCGAAGTCCGGCGCCTCTCCCCAGATCAGGACCTTGCGCGCCTGCTCGACCGGGATAGTGATCGGATTGAAGAGGTAGACTTGGGCCATAAGCGGCGGAAGGCCCGCCCGGGAGTAGAAGACAGGAGAAAGAAACAGCAATGCGGAGACGGCCGTCCCGATGAACTGGGTTATATCGCGGAGATAAAGGCCAAGCGCCGCGAGGGCTGCCGTCAGGCCCAGCATCAGCAGAAGAAGTGGCGCAACAATCAATGGCAATAGAAGCGCCCAAGGCGAAATGCCCCCTTGCGCCGCCAGTATGACGACGAACACAACGACCATCGAGACACAATATTGGAACAATGAGGTCGAAACGAGGACCGCGGGCAGGATCTCCAGCGGAAACACGACCTTTTTGACAAAATTCTTATGCCCGAGAATGAGCGTCGGAGCCCGTGTGATCGCATCGGAGAAAAGCTGGAAGGTCGTTAGCCCGGTGAACAGGATAATCGCAAATTGCGACATCGAGCCGCTTGCATCCCCAATGCCCTCGCCTCGCCAGCGGGACTGAAAAACATGCCCAAAAACAAACACGTAAATCGACAACAGCAGAAGTGGCGTCAACAGCGACCAGAGGATGCCGAGAACGGATCCCTTGTATCGCATGGTGATCTCACGCACGGAAAGGCGCTTCACCAGCGCCAGTCTGCTGGCGAGGCGGGCGTTCGGGGTTGCCCGACGGATGACTGTGCTCAAAACTCTGCTCCGAAAACCGTGCAACACATGCCGCACCGAGTGCCGGACTGCAACTGTACGGGCCTCAATATTGATCGTTATCGCCGCCCACAGAGAGTCTTATCTAGCGACTATTGCAGACAAATCCAAATTGAATTGTCACGTATTCCTCCCAACCCCGAAGTGAAGTGTTAAGACCCTGAAAAGCTTGACCTGTTCTCTGTGAAGACTATGCGGGATACTAAAATCGGGAGTTTGGCATGAAATACGTGTTCGTGGGGGGGCCCGGCCGTAGCGGAACGTCCGTCTTTGTCCACAGGCTGCAACTCTGGCCGGCCATCGGTAGCTTTCTCGACAATGAGTTAAAATTCTTTTCAGAGGCTGACGGGATCTGGGACCTATACTGGAACTTCGTGAAAGCCTTCTCTCCGCAACGCGCGCCAATGGCCCTGAAGAGGTTTCGCCTGCTCAGTCAGAATGTAGCCACCTCTTCTGCCCGGTATGTCGGACTGTCAGAACATATCGGCGAAAAAGCTCTCTCAAACCTTGTCGAAACAACAATTGGTCAGCTTTGCACGCCTGAGGGCATAGCCCGCCAGGTAGGCCCGGACGAGTTCTTCCGGTTATTTGCAGGAATGACCGAAACTCTGGCCGGGTATCTTAAATACCCGGATGAAATCGCCCCAACAGAACGGGTTTTTGTAGAGAAAACACCCCATAACCTGCTACGAACTGATCTGCTGGCTCGCCTTCCTCTCAAGTCTGTCTTCATCCATGTCATGCGCGACCCAAGACTGATTGCTGCGTCCCTGCTGAAAATGCCATGGGGCCCGGGAGATCTCGTGCAGTGCTGCCAGTGGGTCGAACAGTACATGATTGCAATGACCAGCAAGTTTGCCTGGGCGCGGGACAATGGTATCACCATCCACAGCCTCTTCATCGAGGGCATTGCGAGCCAGAAAGCCCAGCATATACAATATCTAAAGAGGGTTTTGGGGGTAGAAGGAGATGAAACGATCTTCGACACGCTGAACCCTGAGCCCCTGCGTAAAGGCGCTGAGACCCTGAGCTCAAAACAGCGGGTTATCCTGAATGCACAACTCGGCCCGGCAGCTGAAGCGCTGGGGTATTCGGCAGGCGCCCAGGGCGTTCGCAGACCTGACCCCGCAGAAAGCTTCATGACGGAAAACGGGCTCGCCGGAGCCGGCTGGATGTAGGAGTTGCCAATTTATCCCGTTGCGTGCAGATCGGTTCGTTCTTTCCCCCACACCGTGTTCGTGTACATGAGCAAAGTGCGTCCTGGTCCTAGCATGCCGGGGCCCTGAGCAGGCAGATTATATGAGTAACCCGACTGAACTGAAACCCGTCCCCACAGCCTCCCGCAAGGGTCACCGGAAATGCCTGCTGATTCTGGGCATGCATCGTTCAGGGACAAGCGCAATTGCCCGCGCCATCAACCTGCTTGGACCGGACATGCCGCGCAACCTGCTCGGGGCAGAAAGGTTCAACCGTGCTGGTCACTGGGAACCTGAACGGATTGTCGCGGTTAATGATGAGTTGCTCGCGAAGGCGGGCAGCCGCTGGGATGACTGGCGAGAGTTCGATACGACTGAACTCCCCAACAGGGAACTCACCCGGTATGAAGACTGGCTGAAACGATTGATCGGCGAGGAGTTCGACGAATCCTCTCTCTTCGTCCTCAAGGACCCGCGCATTTGCCGCATGGTCCCCCTCTACGAGAAGATGCTCGCGACCTACCGGATCGACCCGGTCTGCATCCTGCCTTTCCGTAATCCACTTGAGGTCTGTCAGTCGCTGGCGCGCCGCGATGACATGACCATCGCCTATGCAGGCTTCGTCTGGCTCCGGCATGTCCTGGATGCAGAATATGCCTCCCGATCACTCGAGCGCACATTCATCAATTTCAACACCTTCTCCAGTGACCCGGTCGCGGCCCTTTCCCAGGTCACGCGCGATCTGGATACCGAATTCCCGAAGAGGATCGCCGACGTCAGGGACGAGATCCTGGCCTCCATGCGCGACGAGCTGCAGCACCACCAAGTGAATGAGGCAGAACTGAATGCCCATCCTGAACTGCCAGACTGGGTCAAGGCCACCTATAAAAGCCTGTTGCAACTGGAGACAGATCCCGGCCATTCAGAGGCAAAACGGACGCTGGACACAATCCGGACTGCTTTCAATGAAGCATCCGTACGCCTCGGGCAGGCAAGTTTTGGAGAGTTTCTACGCCGGGAACAGAAATACCTGACCGAAACCCGCCGGCTCGCTGACGAGCTGCGCGAAGCACAAACCGGACAAAGACTCCGGGAAGAACTTTCCAAGGCGCTCGAGCAGGCCAACCAGAACATCAAACACCTGTCGGATGTCTCAGAAGGCCTCGTCCGTGAAGTCGAGGCAGCCCGGAAAGAGCGGATCGTCCTTGCAGACAGTCTTCAAACAACCCGCGACCGACTGGCCCGAACGGCTGCAAGGCTTTCGGTTGCCGAAGCAGGCTGGTCAGAGGCAAAGGCAGGTCATGACAAGGCCCGGGCAGACGCCGCCCACTGGGAACACCGCTTTGTTGAATCACATGAGGCTCACAGCCGGGAGCTCCTGGAACTGACCTCCAGCACGTCCTGGCGGATCACGCGTCCCTTGCGCGGACTAAAACGTGCCGTGACCGAACGCGGGTTCGCTGGCAGGCTGGCACGCAGCGCGGGCAAGCGGGTCCTTTTCCTCTTGCCCCTGCCTGCCCGCACAAAAACAGGCCTGGTCACCCGATACCACCAGTGGCGGATGCGCAATTCCATTCCTGCCCCGGCCCTTGCGACGCCTCAACCTGTCATGCAGGCCGCCTCCCCGGTTCAGCATCAGAGCACGAAACTCCCGGAACTCCCTTTCGCGATTCCAGATGATGGGCGCTGGAACATCGAGGCCTATGAAGATGCCCGCCCGGCGCTCGCAGCCTATGTTGCGGCACTTTCCCGTGGCTTTGAGGAAGGCCCGCTCTGGGAAAGCGACCTCAGTGACCCCGTCGCACAGACCGGTCCGCTTACCAGCCTGATTGTGCGCACCTACAAAAACCGCGGCGCGCTGCTCAGTAAGGCGCTCGAATCCATCGAGAAACAGACTTACCGGCCAATCGAGGTCCTGGTCGTCGAGGACGGCGGCTCGGACATGCTTGAGACGGTGCGTCAGTTCGATGGGGCTGAAGGCATCACATTCCGCCATATTGCCTGCAAGAAACTCGGCCGATCGAATTCGGCAAATGAAGGCCTCAAGGCAGCGCACGGCGAATTTATCGGCTTCCTGGACGATGATGATTTCCTGATGCCAGACCATGTTGCCAGGCTGAGCGGATGCCTGCAGGCGCGCTCCGATTTTGCCGCGGCCTATTCTGCGGCGCTGGAAATTGGCGCAGACATAGATCCCAAATCAGGAACGATGGGCCAGGAAACGGAAAATGCGGTCTTCTTCCGCCCCCTTGCCTCATCGGCAAACCTGGTCAATCGCAATGCTTTCCCAATCCAGTCGGTGCTCTTCCGAGCAGAGATCTGCACAGCAGACGAACGCTTCGACCTCAATCTCAACGCTCTTGAGGACTGGCTCTTCTGGATGCGCCTGCTTGTCGGTCACAGGGTTGTCGGCCTGACGAATGTGACAAGTGCGTTCTATGTGCCCGCATCCAGGCAGGCTCACAAGAAACGCATTGACGCCCACATCGCAGCTGAGCCCTATTTCATCCAGCAACGCAAAGCGTTCTTCGAAAGCCGTCGCCTGACCAGTCTGGAACCGATCAAGACAGACATTACCGAGCGTCACAGCCATGCCGTCACGCGCAGCTTCATGACGCCGCAACCAGGTGAGCGCCCGCCTGCCACAATCGGAACAGGCCGGCTTGCTGCAGCGCTCGGGAGCGACACTCCCCCTGATCTTCGCCCACTCTACGCCCCCCGGATTGTTGCCTATACCAGCATTAACCTGCGCTACCTTCCCAAGGCGCTCGCATGGGCTCGTTCGGTGAAGGCCCAGAACCCGGACTGGGAAACACATATCCTGCTCAATGATGCCGTCCCTGAGGACGCCGGAAACTGGCCGAATGTAGATGTCGTCTACCCGATCGCACACCTTGGCGTGCCGAACTTCCAGTCCTGGGCCTTCCGTATGCGTGTTGTGGAACTCTGCACCGCCACCAAGCCCTTCTATGCCCGCAAACTGCTGGATGCAGGCTATGATCATGTCTTCTATTTCGACCCGGATACCTATGCGTATAGTGACCTCAACAAGATCATTGCGGAATTCGATGAAGATGATGTCCTGATCACGCCGCATTGTGCTGAAGACGCAACTTCAGAGGCAGAGATCCATTACAATGAAATGTCTTCGCTCGCCCACGGCGTCTTCAATCTCGGTTTCCTTGGCCTCAGGAATACCGAAACAGCTCACAGGGTTGTCGATTTCTGGTGCCGGCGTCTTCTGCGCCATTGCGAGGATGATCATGGACGCGGTCTCTTCACCGATCAGAAATGGTTCAATCTTGTCCCTGTCTTTTTCGACAAGGTGAAAGTTCTCAAACACAAAGGCTGCAATACGGCTTCATGGAATATCGCCCACCGGTCGATTTCCGAGGAGGGTGAGCAACTGAAGGCGGGTGGCGAAGACCTCATCTTCTTCCACTTTTCCGGATATGACCGCAATACACCGCGCGCCATGTTCGATATTTTTGGTCAGTTCAATCCTGTACTGAGCAAAATGATCGATGCCTATGACGAGATAAATGAACAGTTTTCCAGGCAGTTCCCCGTCTGCAAATCAGACTGGGCACTCGGCACTTATGATAATGGCGAGAAGATCGAGGACACGCATCGCGAGCTCTACCGGATCCATTACGAGTACCAACTCACCCACGACACCCCATACCAGACGGGGCCCCATTCCTTCCGGGCAATGCTGGCCAAGATCGGCGCGGAAAACGTCAGGAAGCGAACAACACCTGATGGCTTTATCAGGCGTCATTTTTGAGGTCCGTCCGGAGGGGAGTTTCACCCGCCCTCCGCTCATGAGTGGGGCAACTCGAACAGCTCCTCAAAAACATGGCCTGTATCGGGACAATTTATCAAGCGGCTGGGACCTCAAAGAACGACCAAGCCGCGCTGGAACGGCCCGGTTTGAAACCATTTGCTAGAGAGCTAGAAAAACAGCTCCATACCAGGCACGGAATTGAGAGAGACCGGGACTATCGGTCACGCTTGCAGAAATTCTATGACGATTTCGAACATGTGGATGTTCGCCTGTTCCGGAGGGACATGGATCACGACTGGGATGTCGTGAGTGATTTTCTTCAGGCGACAGGCACCCGCCTGAAGCTGAGGTCCGAGGCGTCACACAATGAAAGCCTGTCAATCAATGCGGCAAGACTGCTCGACAGCGCCAACCGCCGTTTTCCCTATCGCAATGAGAATGGACTGAATCCGCAACGCGCCCGGAACTTTGCGGCCTCAACCCTGAAGATCCGTCGCCCAAAATTCCGACTACCGCAGGATACAATGGATTCGATCCGCGACCGGATTGAGTCCGAATGCGAATGGACCAGGCAGGTGAAGGCCTCGATCTGTTGCAACTCGGCACCTCTGACAAGGGCGAAGAGATTGACGTGACATATGACAGCATCTGGGATGATGTGGCTGACGTCATCAATGATCTCAGCCTGAAGTGGGAGAGAACGGTCAATACGAGCCAGTATTACGAACGGATTCTGGGACTGAGAGAGGACTGAAACTCCCCGTCAGTCCCCTGGCGCTGTGGTCTTGTCGAAGCACGGTGGCCGGGAAAACCTCGCAGGTCATAATGCCCGCGGGGTTCCGAAGACCCGGAATGGTCCTTCGGCCCTGCGATATGGCTTGCCGCGGATGTTTTCATATTCACGCACAAAGCCGTCCCAGGGGGATTGCAGGGAATTAGTCGCAACACCGCCATGAACCTGATGGAAAGTCCCCTCGCCGAGCAGCATGATGAGATTGGATGTCCCGGCTTCGCAGACACGATTCCAGATATCGTGATTGATCAGCCCGCCTCCGGGTGACTGGAATTTTTCGTCATATCCACCGAGCGCCTCATAATAGCGCTTGTGCATGAACAGCGCATTGGTCTCCTGGGGCAGAACAAACCAGCCCTTTGCCGAAGAGCCGGCAAGGCAGGAAACATCGAAAAGACGATATCCGTCTTCCCGCCAGCCGGCAGACGACAGGAGACGATCTTCTTCTGCCTGATCATAACCTTCATGAACGGATTCCATCTGGACCTTCGGCCCGAGATGAAAACCAATCGTACCGACGACTGTCTGGGGACCGAGTCCCAGCGCAGTCCGCGCAAGGCTCAATA
>Ga0116151_10003308_pt1 | contig 14503 bp, 13 predicted proteins | sample AD_UKC117_MetaG_FD_89893 | JGI IMG/M metagenome (GOLD analysis project Ga0116151, IMG submission 89893) | Active sludge microbial communities of municipal wastewater-treating anaerobic digesters from Hong Kong - AD_UKC117_MetaG | ecosystem: Engineered > Bioreactor > Anaerobic > Digestate...
CAGACCCAGCAGTTGGCGCAGCCAGTCCAGCGTCACTTCCTCCAATTCGGTGGCGGCGGGCGAGGTGCGCCACAACATGCCGTTCACGTTCAGGGCGGCGATGAGCATCTCGGCCAGAATGCCGGGCACCGACCCGGTGATACTGAAGTAGGCAAAGAAACTGGGATGGTTCCAGTGGGTAATGCCCGGCACAATGATTTTCTCGAAATCGGCGATGATGTCGGCCAGCGCGTCCGGCTGCTCGGGGGCGCAGCCAGGTAGTTGTGCCTTCACGTCGCCCGGCTGGCTGCGTGATAGAACCGGGAAGTGCTCCGGGTGATCTAGATAGTCGGCGATCCAGTCGACAAGCTGATGTCCCGTCTGGCGAAACTGCTGCAAATCCAGTTCGCCGTGAAATTGATCAGACATGGTTCCTCCACAATGTTTTGGGCCGTGGTTCAGAACGACCTGTTTCTTGCTTATTACCGTTAAGTTATACCTGGGCGGAGAGCATTTTGCACGATTGGGTGGGGTAAATTTCTTATTGTTTTGTAAGATTTGCGCCTGTTTGCCCTATTTTTATCGTGGTATTATTTAAAATGTCGTCCGACGTATGGTAGTATGGTATTCAATGCCCAAACAATGGGATTAGTTGGCGGATCTCAGGTACACTACCGATGTTAATTCTTGGAAATTCATCGTACAGGAGCTTGAACAATTCATGACTCGATTGATGCGCATAACGGCCGTTTTAGGCGTTTTAGCCGCTGCCTGGTTCATATGGCTTAAACCCGCTCTGGCGGCAAACTGCTATACCTACGCCGATAACATCGGTCTGGTATGTGAGGCGGAACCGTCTCAGCCAACATTTGTAGAGCCACAGTCCCCCGTGGGCAGCTTCATCCCCACCCAGCAATATGCCCGCCTGAAAGACAATATCTTCGTCTACCCGGAACCAACCACTGCCTCCACGCCGATCCGCAACGTGGGTGATGGTTATCTGTTTGTAACGTTCTCCTGGTGGATAGAAGGCACAGACGGCGGCACCTGGTTTGTGATCAATCCCGGCGAGTATGTGCGGGCGGAAGATTTGCAGGTCTATGATGATTCGGAGTTTTCGGGCGTGGAAGTGCATCAGCAGCCGGAACGGCCGTTTGGCTGGATGCTCGTCGACTATTGGCCCAGCCGCGAACCGGGCGCCGAACCCACCCCCGGCGATCCCAAACTCCCCCGTTACACCTTCTTTGAAGTTTACGATGCCCAGGTCGATAACGAAGGCTGGATATGGTACGACATCGGCAGCGGCTATTGGATGAAGCAGACCTACGTCAGCATTACCGAAATTGAGCAGCGCCCCGCCGAAGTTGGCCCTGATGAATACTGGGTTGAAGTGGACCTTTTCGAGCAAAGCATGGCCGCCTACGTGGGCGATCAGATGGTCTACGCCGGTCTCATTTCCAGCGGCCTCAACCGTTGGCCCACCAGCGAAGGGCTTTTCCAGGTCTGGGACCGTCACGAAAAGACCAAGATGTCTGGCGCGGAAGGCAAAGTCGATTATTACTTCATCGAAGACGTGCCCCACACCATGTACATCGATCGCGTCACCGAAATTGCCCTGCACGGCGCTTACTGGCATGATCGTTTTGGCTACAAACACAGCCATGGCTGCATCAATATGCCCCCCCGAGACGCTGAATGGGTTTTCAACTGGTCAGAAAACGCCCCCAACGACTTGTGGGTGTGGGTCCATACTTCGGATCCCAACCACTACTTCGAACGGTATGATCCGGTGGAAACGTTTGTTGGTCCGTAGCAGTACTTCTCAAGATTCTAGCTCAAGAGCCTGGCAAAACCAGGCTCTTTTTGTTGTTGCTAGCTGCGACGACGGCCGTGTTTCTGCTCGGCCGTGAGCAGGCGGTAATTGGTGAGCAGCAAGACCAACAAACCGCTGCCCCAATACAAAATCTGCATGCCCCCGCCGCTGCTGTCGGTGCCGGCCATGGCTCCGTGTATAGTCACCAGCACAAATGCGGCAAATGTCAGGTAATGCAGACGACGCCACCACTTTTGCCCCAGCTGTTTGCGCCAATAAAAGCTCAGCGAGGTCAACAGCATCAGATACATGCTAATTACGCCCAGGGCTACCCACTGCGGCCGGTAAGGTCCAATAAAGGGAATAAACAGATCCACGAGCCGGTAGGTGTAGTAGCTGTCGAACAGCAGAGCGAACATATGCAGGCCCGTCAGGGCGATAGCTGCCCAGGATAAGATATTGTGCATGGCCAAAGAAAGCACGGCCGGGACGGTTTCTTTGATAATTTTGCTGCTGAGAAGCAAGCCCCACACAGTGGACAGTGTAAGGAGCAGATAGGCCACGGTGCCGCTGGCCCGCGTGAAGTGCCAGGCGGTTTTCGAGCCGATGCCCAGCCAGGCGGCCAGTTGTTCGTCAATGGAGGTAGCGGCAAAAAGGAGCCAGAAGAAGGCTATGAGTAGTAGACTGCCGACGAAGCCGAGCAGCAGGCTGCCAACGAGGGCCGCAACGCGGATCAGGGTGTCGTTTGAGGAAACGGGGTGTTGGTTGGAGGTCATGGTGGTATCCTATAAATGAAAGTAACGAATTGCTTTTTCCCGATACATACGGAGATGGGAGGCTGACGGCCAGCCAGTCTCCCATCTCCTGTACATGGAGGGTAGAATGCGAGTTAAAAGGCCAGATTGCGGATGGTGGACGTTTGATACATATCTCCATCGGCGCTAAACAGCACGGCAGCCAGATGGGGCTGGCTTTCAAGAAAGTCCAGGCTTTCCTGCAGGCCCATAATCAGGCTGGTGGTGGCCCGTACTTCGGCTTCGGCAGCCTGGGCGGCCCAGACGGTGGCGGTAAGCAGGTCGGTTGCGGCCGGCAGCCCGGTGCGGGGATCGATGAGATGATGGGCGGCACGGCCGTTCACCGTCCAGTGCCGGTAATCTACCCCCGATGTAGCCAGGGCTGCGTCTACCAGCCACACACTGAGCGAATTGTTAGCCTGATCGAATTCTGAAGGGTGGGCTATGCCCACAGGCCAGCCGGGGAAACCGGCGGGGGCAGCTCCGGCGACTAGATCGCCGCCGGCATTGACGAGACATGCCCCCTGGTATGACATGAGGTCGACGGCTTGTTGGGCGGTATAGCCTTTGGCGATGCCGCCCAGATCGATCCGCAGCCCGGGTGGGAGATAAACGGCCTGCCGATCGGTATCCAGACGGATGCTGGACCATTGGCCGACGAGCAGGTGCTGGGTTTGGGAACGGCCGTTATGCTGGGCGGCAGCCAGTGCCTCAAAACTGGCCGTGTAGCCTGCCGCTTCCAGTGCGTTCAGACAGGTCGGGTCGAACAACCCGGCGGTAGCCGAAGCCCAAATCAGGGCTTCTTCCAATACGTTCCATAACAAATCCGATACGGGAACCCACTGCCCGGCACGGCCGTTTAGCTGCGAAAGCTCACTGCCGGGCAAAAAACGGCTCAAGAGGCGCTCGTTTTCCGCAAAAAGCTGGGCGACTGCGTCGAAGGTAGAGACGCCCGTTGCCTCATCCGCCTCCAGCCACAAATCAATCTGGCAGCCCATTGCCCGAAAAGTGCGTGTAGGGCAGGTAATCGTCGTCGTATCCATGGGTAGTTCCATAGCTGTGATAGGTTGAAATTATCGCGAAGAGCGCGTTTGGGTGAGCGGAGCCACCCGGACGACAGCGGGCGCGGAGCGAATTTGCGGCACCGCCGCTTGCGGAATGGGCTGCAAGTTCAGGGTTACCTGCCGCTGCGATAGGCCGGTGGCCGAAGCTACGGCCGGGCTGGTTTGTAACGTCGTTGGCATGTTGGCCGGAACGTTGAGGACCATGGTGTCTTGAGGAGCGACGGCCGTTGCCGCCACATCCTGCCGCGCGAGCAGCTGCGTGCCCAACAGCGCCGCTGCCAGACTGCCCGTCGCCACCGCAATCTTCAAAGAACCAAACTGCTGTCCTCGTTGTGGTCTATTTTTAGTCGTCATCGTGTTCAAATCCTTCGTGTTCTTCATGTTCGCTAAAACTGCTCACAGCCGGGCGGCCAATCGTTACGGCCGACTGCGACTGTATTTGAGTGTTGAGTTGATCCTGCAGTTGCAAAACCGTCTGGTTGGCCTGTTCAATCTGTGCCTGATAGACGGCTTCTCGTTCTTGCATGATCTGCAAAGCGGCTTCCAACTGCTGGTTGTAGGCTTGCAGCGATTGGAGATCCTGGGCGCTGGCCTGGTCGGTGGTAACGGCCGTTGCTGGCGGCAGTACCATGTTTGTGGCGCTCTGGGCATCCGTCGTCTGAGCCTTCAAATTGCCCAACCCCAGCACCAAAACGGTAATCAAAATCACTCCGGTCAATGTGCCCGCCGCTAAAATCCCTTTTGTACGATTCATGTGTGCCTCCAAGTTGTGTTTTAGATGTTACTGTCCTAACAATACCGCAAGGAAGCGCACCCGTGGTTAAACTGGGCCTAAATAATGTTAAATCCACCTTAAATCAATTACTTTCTATTGATTGCCTCCTGCGCCTGTGCCACAATCACCCGTATGACCACGATCCTACTAGTAGATGATGAAAAAATGATCACCGGCCCGCTGGCCCGTAAACTGCGTGAATCAGGGTATCGGGTGCTGGTAGCGGATAACGGCCGTGCCGGCCTGGAAACCGCCGCCGCTGAAAAACCCGACGTCGTTGTGCTAGACGTACTGATGCCCGAAATGGACGGCTGGGAAGTGTGCCGCGCCCTGCGTAAAACCAGCCCCGTGCCCATCCTCATGCTCACCGCCCTCAGCGATGAAGTAGACCGTATCCTGGGCCTCGAACTCGGCGCTGATGATTACCTCACCAAGCCGTTCAGCACCCGCGAGCTGCTGGCCCGCATCCGCGCCTTGCTCCGCCGCGTAGCCCTGGATCAGACCCAGCCCAAACCAGCCGGTGAGTTGGCTGCCGGTCCCATTCACCTGGAGCTGGACACCCGCCGCGCTTACAAAAACGACCAAGAGCTGACCCTGCGCTACAAAGAGTTTGAGCTGCTCAGCCTGCTGCTTATGCGCGCCGGTCAGGTTGTCACCCGCGCTGAACTGTTCGATGAGGTATGGGGAACCGACTGGCTGGGCGATACACGTACCCTGGACGTGCACATCCGCTGGCTGCGGGAAAAAATTGAAGAAAATCCCAGCGATCCCCAGTTGATCCAGACCGTGCGCGGCATTGGCTATCGTCTGGCTGCGCCTTTGTCTGGCCCGGAGCGATAGTATGAAGCATTGGCGCTTGCGTACCCGGTTGATGTTTGCCTATGCTGGGCTGATCTTGTTGGGGTTTGGCCTGCTGGCCCTTTTATCCGGCCAACAGATATCGCAGGGCGCTACCGACGACTACGAGCGCAACCTGGTAACGCAGGCTGGCCTGATGGCCCGCGCCCTCAAAAATCCTGTTGAAAGTTATCTAGACCGAGAAGAAGAACACGAAGAGAGCGAGGCAAATGGCGACCAGACGACGCTGGTGCAGATAGTTCAGGACTACGCCCAAGATCTGAACGCCCAGGTTCTACTGCTCGATCGCAGTGGCACCGTCTGGCTGGACACGGCGGGCACGGTGATCGGCCAGAATTTGGCCGCCGACTCACAAATCGAAGCCGCCCTACAGCAGCAAACCACTTCTGATATTCGGAACGACGAACAGGGTGTGCCTACCGTCTATGTGGCGGCTCCCATTATGGAAGATGAACACGTTATCAGCGTGCTGCGCCTGGCTGCGCCGCTGACGGCCGCGCAAGAACTGGTTTTTCAGCGGTGGCTGGGATTGGTAGGCGGCGTGATTTTTCTGGCGGTGTTGGCCGTGCTGGCCAGCCTGTGGCTATCCACTTCCATGACGCGCCCCCTGGAAACCATGCGTGCCTCGGCTATGCGTATGGCCGAAGGCGACTTATCGCAGCGCCTGCCGGAAGACCGCAGCGATGAGTTTGGCGAGTTGGCCGCATCTTTTAACCACATGGCGGCAGAGGTGGAGGCGATGCTGTTGGAGCAGCGCGCCTTTGCCGGTAACGCCTCGCATGAACTGCGTACGCCGCTAACGGCCGTACGCCTGCGCAGCGAGGCTCTCCGTGAAGGTAACCTGGACGATGAAACCACACAGCAGTACATCGCCGAAATCGATGATGAAATAACTCGGATGGGTAATCTGGTGAATGACCTGATTTTGCTCTCCCGTTTCGACTCGGGCCGTGCGGAGCAGGGGCATGATCTGGTGGATCCCGTGCGGTTGGCACAGAACTTGCGCTTTAAGTTTGAGCCGCAGTTGGCTGAGCGTGGACTGGAACTGGCGCTGGACATGCCCGCAGATTTGCCCGCCGTGGCGGCCAGCCGCACCCATATGCAAGTGGTGTTCCGCAATTTACTGGAGAATGCAATGCGCTACTCACCTTCTGGAGGCCAGATTGTCTGGCGCATGTGGCTGGAGGGTGAGACGCTGCGGGCCACGGTAGCGGACACTGGTCAGGGTATCGCCGCCGAAGATCTGCCGCATGTGTTTGAGCGTTTCTATCGGGCGGATAAGGCGCGGACCCGGGCGGCGGGCGGTGTGGGTCTGGGCCTGTCGCTGACACGGTCAATTGTGGAGTTTTATAACGGCCGTATCGTCCTCGACTCCCCCGGACTGGGGCAAGGGACCACCGCCAGTGTATGGTGGCCCCTCAACAATGCCCCTTAACCGTGCCGCTTAGTTTGCCGGTTCAATATCATTTACGTTGTTAAAGGCGTTAATCTTCAAAATCCACTGGCTGCCGGGCCGAGCCTGCAAAAACTCCGTTTCGTTCGTGGTGTACTGGTAGGTCTCACCATCCGCGCGGAATGTGATGACATAGTCGGCGTCTTGCGCGCCTGCCCGTTCATCCCCGGCCGGTTGGAAGCTGGGCCAGGCGGGATTTAGATCGTGCCCTTCCAGGCGTACTTGATCGACCACCTGCCATTCTTCGGCGGTGTAGCGGCAATAATCGTCATAGACTTCATATTCGCAGTCCTGCACTACTTCGCCCACGCCCGTGCCAGTGTCTACAGTGTAGGGCGTGCCGCAAACCTCGACAGAGTTGGGGGCGGGATTGGGTTGGGTGGAGCGCACTTCCTGTTCGCAGGAGAGGACTTCGGCTCCGGCAGGGATCTGGTCTTGCCAGTTCTGGCGCTCGACGGGGCGAAGGGCTTCGATGGAGACGGTGCGAACCCACTGCACGTCGGACACGGTGCCGATCACGTCGTCGGTGCGGCTGGAGAAAAAGGCGAATGCACCGCACAGCAGTACCATCACGACGATCACGCCGATGATGGCGTAGGCAACGGTGCGGTTGGGGGCAGCACGCACGGCCGTTTGCGCCTGTGGTTTTTCTCTCGTTTCTGCCAGACTCGATCCACACTGCTGGCAGCTCAACGCGGAGGCCGGGTTCATCGCCCCGCAGTAAGGGCAGGCTACGTCTGGGGCTGGCTGATCCCGGTGCGCGCCGATGACTTCGCCTTTCTGGCGCTGCTCCGCTCCTGTCAGATCGGCCAGGCATTGGACGCAGGTGGTGGCCCCAGCCGGATTCCGTGCCCCACAGAAGGGGCAGTGAATGTCTGGTCCAGCTTTGGCGGCCTCAATTTTGGCTGCGTCGGCAATTAGCTTTTCTTCGGCAGGTTGTTCAAACTTCACGTCGGCCGGCATGGGAGCCTGGCAGCCGGTGCATTTGGTGGCCGTACCCGGGTTGCGCGTGCCGCAAAACGGGCAGGTCCATTCGAGTTCTGTATAACCAACTGTTTTTCGTGCCATGTTTCTCTCTCTAAAGACTTGAAGTGAGGATGTTTTACTGGGCCAGCTCTTTTTCGCCTATGATCTTGGTGGGCGTCAGCCGCACCAGCAGTTCGCCGGGCACGGCGTTTCGCTGGCCGTAGCTTTCCGCCAGAGCTTCTCCCATGTAGCGGGCGGCGATGCGGGTGGCCCAGTGTTTGAGGGCGGCGGGGTCTTCTTCGATGACGGCCGTTCCCTCCACCATCACAAAGGCATACGGGGGTGTCTGGTCATCTACACACAAACTTAATCGCGGCTCGCGCTGAATGTTATGGGCCTTCACCGTTTCATGCCAGGTGGTAAACATGAGGTCATCGCCATCTAGCAAAAACCACACAGGGGCCAGATGCGGACGGCCGTTGGCCCGGACGCTTGCCAGTTTACCCGTGCGGGTTCCGGTTAACAAGAAGGATTTTGCTTCTTCCAGGGTCATTTTTTGCATAGTGGCTGCTCCTGTTAGAACTGTTCGTGGATGGTGGGATCCGGACGGGGGGAAACGGCCGTTTCCCCTACCACTTCCTCATATACCCGCAGCATCCGCTGCACAATAATCTCCCAATCGTATTGCAGGGCATAGTAGCGCGCCTGCCGGCCCATACGCTCCCGGCACGCCTCATCGGTCAGCAAACAGTAGATCCGCTCTGCCAGGGCTTCCGGATCACGCGAGGGCACGTGGAAGCCATTTTCATCGTCACGCACCAGGAAAGCCAGCCCCCCTACTTCAGACGCGATCACGGGCGTGCCCATTGCCATCGCTTCCAGAGCCACCATGCCAAAGCTCTCGTAATGCGAGGGCATGATCACCATTTCGGCCGCAGCGTAATAGTTGGGCAGAATCTCCTGATCTTTTGCGCCCACAAAGGTGACCAGGTCAGTAATGTTTAACTCTTTACGCAGTTCTTGCAGACGGGCCATTTCTGCATCCGGCGTGTCGGCCCAGGGATCACCGCCGATGATGGCGACACAAACATTTTCCACAGCCTCAGGATGGCGCAGTTGAATGAGGGAGATGGCGCGCAGCAGGGTATCAATCCCTTTCAGCGGTTCAATCCGCCCGGCGAAGAGGATATTCTTGTCGTTAGGGGGAACGCCTATCTCTCGTTTGGCGACCTTCTGGGGAATGGGCGTAAAGCGCTCCAGGTCTACGCCGGGCGAAATGACGCGCACTTTGCTCATATTTGCGCCGTAAAGCCAGTTGAGTTGGGCTTCTTCAGCAGGCGTGGCGGCAATAATCCGGTCGGCTATTTCGATGACGTGCTGCTCGCCGTCGATGCGCTCTTTGGGGGCGCGTTCGCTTTCATCTTGGGCGATGCGGTTCTTCATGTGGCCCAGCGTATGGAACATGTGCACGATGGGCACGCCCCAGACGTCTCGCAGCTTTTCGGCGACCATGCCAGAGAGCCAGTAGTGGCTGTGAATAAGGTCGTAGTGGATGTTTTCTCGTTCGGCAAAAGCGAGCGTGCCGGCGACAAATTCATCCAGATACTGGCCGATTTCGGCTACGGGGATGGGCTTTTCCGGCCCGGCAGGAATGTGGATCACACGGCCGCCGTAGCCGAGATCGTGCTTGATCATGGGCTGGCAGTCGTCTTGAGAGCGGGTGAAGACATCCACGCGGATGCCTTGCCGGCCCAACTCGCGGCTGAAGTCGCGCACGTAGACGTTCATGCCGCCTGTTTTTTTACCACCGAGCATGGCCAGGGGACAGGTGTGGACGGAGAGGATGGCGATGCGGTGGATGGAATGTGAGTGAGTCAATAGGTGCCTCTTTTGAATGGTGAATGGTGACCTGTGAATTGGGTATTGTGAATGAAGGGTTTTCACAATTCACGGTTCGTTATTCACCATTCACAATTTTTCCAGCGAGATCCGATAAATTTCGGTATCTTGCGCGCCGAAGCGGTATTTGTAGGTTTCGTTGCCGCGTAGGAAGTCGAACTCAGCACGGCCGTTTTCCACCGCGTGTTCAATCGCTTTAGCCGTCAGCACGACGCCCAGGCTGAGCGCACCAAACGCTTCCGGGTCTAGCCCGGAGTTGTATACCCAGATGCGATTTTTGTAGTCGAAATTAAACAGGGCGGCCGCTTTTTGCTGGTTGACTTCCATAAACAGGAGCTGCAGCGTGCCGTCCGCCAGGCTGGATTGGGCGATTTCGTGGAAGACGGCGCGACGGCCGTCGTTCAGCCAATCGCGCTTCTCAAACGTGCTCATTTGCAGCAGCGCCAGAAAATCATCCACCGCCTGCGCCAGATCATCGTCCGGACCGACGAGGATCAGTTGGGCGTTGGCTCCGGCGGCGCGGCGCAGCTTGCGCTGCACTTCGCGGCGCTGCTTGCTGTCTAGCTGGTCCAGGTAAGCATCGAAGTTATCCGGCAGGGTGATGACAGGGCAGACTTCGGCCAGCTCTTCCTGGGAGCTGAAGCCGTTGGCTTCGGCAAGCGGCGGCAAAATGGTGCGCGTGGGGGAGGCTGCCGGAATGTTGCAGAACCTGGCTGTGTGCCATTCCGGAAAATCTGGGTGGAGCAGGTGCTGGAAAACGGCCGCCCACCCGGCTTCTGCCTCTTCTGGCCGCACGATCAAATCCAGATAGTCTGTTTCTTCTACGCAGCCGTTGAAATGCAAGACACCATCCACGATGTAGAAACAGCCGATGGCCGCGAGACGGCCGTCTTCGGTGCGCGCGGTGATGGTGTGGAGGGCCGCATTTGGCGGCTGCAGGTGCCGCCACCAGGCTTGCTGGTAGGCGCGGGTCTGAAAAGGCGTATCGGTGACGCCCTGGCCGGCCAGGGTGTCCCATTCGGCGGCGAGGTCGTCGAAGACGGCTGTTCCCATCGTGTGTTCGCTTAACATAATCCTAAATAACGTCCTGTGTTTTGTCTGTAGCGCATAAACATCCGATGGTTAAGGCTCATCGGATGTTTAAGATAAGTAAACAATTGTCTAACAACGATTATAACTGATTTGCCCCACCCAAACGTTATAGTTTTGTTATCGTTTTGGCAGCCGCCAGCGCCAGATGATCTGCCACCAGTCGATGAAACGGGGCACGTTGCGCTCGTAGCGGACGAGCAGAACGCTGCCCAGCAAAATGAGTGCGCCGAGCCACTGCACGGCCGTCAGGTGTTCGCCTAAAAAAAGGATAGCCAGCACGATGCTGACTACCACTTCCAACACACCGAGCAGAGCAGTCTGCATGCTGCCCAACTTTTGCACGCCCAGGAAAAGGGTAAGCCGGGAAACGGCCGTTGCCAGCCCCATCAACAAAATAGCTTCCCAGCCGACGGTGGGCACGATGGCTACATGTGGCGAAAAAAGCAGCCAGGGCAGAGCCACCACCCCGGCCATTGCAGTGATAGCATAGAGCGTCATCGTAGGGGCGGGCACATCGTACATAATGCGCTGGCTGAGGACCAGTTGAAAGGCGTAGGTAAACGCGGCCACCAACATCATGCCCGCACCTACCCAGTCTGGCATGGACAGCCCGCCAGCGGTAAGCAGGTAAATGGCGAAGATTGCCAGCCCGGTACGCAGCAGCGTGAGCCGGGAGATAGAGTGACCGATCAAGCGCAGCAGGATGGTGACAAAAATGAGATAACTGATGTTGACGAGCTGGCCGACGGAGGCGTCTATACGGTTCAGGCTGGCATAGTAGAAGAGGGAACCCAGGCCGTTTACGCTGCCCGCCAGCAGGCTGCTGAGGATGCCGAGGGTGGAGCTGCGAATGTAACGCCGGGCGAAAAGGAGAACGGCCGTCCACAAAACGGCCGCCGCAAACAGTGTGCGAAAGGCCACCACAGTCAGCACGTCCGCGCCTGCCGCGTAAGCTAGCTTAGCAAAAATGGGAATAGAACCCAGGAAAACAGGCGATAACAGTGCCCAAAAAAGCCCTTCGCGCCATTGGCGGTTTTGGGTTTCTTTATTTTCAGGCGTGGGTTTTTGCTGGACAAAAAGGGGAACTGAGGAGTGCGGGTAATCATCGGGGCGCTGATTCATGCGTTTTAGGCTGGAGAACTTACTTCAAATTATGTCTTACAGTTTCAGCGCATACGGCGAACTCCACTCAAAACTGTACTCAGGCCGTTATAAAGACTGGTACTTTCGTCGGCTGTCAAGAGACAGCACTTACGCCCGCCATCAAAGTGATGGCACCTCATCGGAAGGCGACAAGGGAAGCAGGATATGGAATGTGCTGCCGGGAAGGGTTTCGGGGTCTCGCCGTTCGCTTTCGACCCAGATACGGCCGTGATGCGCCTCCACAATTCCCTTCGCAATGGCCAGCCCTAATCCCAAACCACCTCCCTGAAAAGCCGATTTGCTGGTTGAATGATGCTGAATAGACCCCAGCGTGTAAAACTGATCAAAGATGTGGCGTTGTTCTTCCAGGGGGATGCCAATGCCTGTGTCGCTTACGATGATGTCTACGGCTTTACCCTGCAGGTAGTGGCCGGTAATAGTGATCTCGCCGCCGTCGGGCGTGTATTTCACAGCATTGCCTACCACGTGCTCTACCGCTGCCTGGATGCGCCGCCCATCGCCCTGGATGAGCGGCAGCCCGCTAAAATCGGCCACGTTTAGCTTTAGGTTGCGCCGCTGGCAAATGTCGCCATACGTTTTTTGCACGTCATTCACCACTTTTGTCAGCCGCACCGGACCCAACGAAAGGTCCAACGTGCCGGACGAAATGCGTACCACGCTGATGATCTCGTTGATCACGTCTTGCATGCGGGCCACGCCCGACTGCAGGCCATCGGCAATGCCGGCGATGGATTGGGCGGGTACCAGGTCGTTTTTGTTCGCCACCTGTTCCGCCAGCAGATGGGAATAGCCGCTCACCAGCGTGAGCGGCGTGCGTAATTCGTGCGAAACCAGGACGATGAAGTCGCTTTTCAGGCTGTCTAGCTCCATAAGCCGCTTGTTGGCGGCGCGGAGCTCGCGCACTTTCTTTTCCAGGCTTTCCACCAGATTTTGGGCGTGTTTTTCCAGGTGTTGGGTGCGCTCATCGGCGCTGAGTTTGTCTTGTTTGCCTTGTAAAAAGCGTTCGACGTCGGCGGGGAAGGTGGCTACGTCGATGGGCTTGGTCATGAAGCCGGTGCAGCCGGCGGCTAAGGCCAGTTCGCGGCTGCCGGTGCTGATGTTGGCCGTGAGGGCGACGATAGGGACGTTGGAAAAGTTGGGCAGGCCGCGGAGGCGAGTGGTAATTTCACGGCCGTCCATGTTGGGCAGATTAATATCCATCAAGATGAGCTGCGGCCGTTGTTCGCGTGCCAGATTAATGCCTTCCAGCCCTTCCGTGGCCACAAAAACCTCATAACCGCGGCTGGTGAGCACACGTTCGACCAGGCGGCGGCTGGCATGATCGTCTTCGATGTAGAGAATTTTTGCACCTTTTTCGGTCATCAGTTTCTACCACTTGCCTCGTTTGACCATGCGCGTTTACGGTAACGCCTGGCGGATGTCACTGAGCAAATCGGAGTCCATAAAGGAGCCTTTTTGCAGCAATGCTTTTATTTTACCGTCAAGTCGTTCTCTTTCAATAGCCGATAATTCCTTAGCGGTGATGACAATAATGGGGACGTCTTGCAAACGGCCGTCTTTCTTCATGGCATCTACAATGGCAAAGCCGTCCAGCCCGGGCATCATCAAATCCAAAATGACGAGGTTCGGCCGTTTTTCTTTAATCAGCATCAGCCCTTCCAGCCCATCCCTGGCCTCTTCAATCAGATAATCGCCCTGGGCTTGCAAAATGCGGCGAATAAGGCGGGCCGCATCCGGGTTGTCTTCGATGATAGCGATGCGCTGCACGCGCGCGTCTATATCCTCCAGAGCGGCCAGCAGGCCATCCTGGCGGCCCGGATGCCCGGCGCCTTCGCTCAGCATCAGGTCGCGGGTGTAATGATCGCCGATGATGTGTTTTTCCACGGGGAAGGTATGGCCAGAGCAGTTGACGACGACCGTTTCGTGGGGTTTGATGGTGCCTTCACGGATGAGTTTAAAGAGACCGGCGAAGGTAACGGCCGTTGCCGGCTCAATCGACAGCCCATCCATTCGCGCCACCACCTGCAGCGCCTGAAAAGCCTCGGCGTCGTCAATGGCGGCAATTGTGCCGCCATAGGTCTGAATCAATTCCCGAATCACTTCATAAGCCACGCCCGGCACGCCGGTAGCCAGCGTCGTGATATCCGTGATGGGATTATCTACGTTTTCGGCCTTTGCCAGTCCTTTGTGGAACGAATTCGCCATAGGCGCACAGCCGCTGGCCTGGAAGCAGGCCAGTTTGGGCACTCTATCCACAACGCCCTGCTCATGCAGCTCAGCAAAACCCCTCATCACCCCCACCGGTCCCAGACCGCCGCTCACGGCTTGCAGGTACCAGTCGGGAGCCTGCCAGGGATAACGGTCGCCGCTGGGCATGGCGGGATCCACGCCTGCGGCGAAATTGCCCAATTGTTCGGCCACTTCATAAGCCAGGGTCTTCATCGCTTCTTTGGCGGCGATGCCCTTAATGCCCTGATCCAGAAACAGATTTTTGCTGGCGGCAAAGTCGGCGGCTACTTTTTTACATTCGTCGTAAGTGCCAGCCACCTTGATTACTTCTGCGCCGTAGAGGGCTACTTCGCGCATTTTGTCGGCGGGCACAGAGCTGGTGACAAATACCCACATTTTGATGCCCGCGCGGGCAGC
>Ga0116151_10003310_pt1 | contig 14499 bp, 16 predicted proteins | sample AD_UKC117_MetaG_FD_89893 | JGI IMG/M metagenome (GOLD analysis project Ga0116151, IMG submission 89893) | Active sludge microbial communities of municipal wastewater-treating anaerobic digesters from Hong Kong - AD_UKC117_MetaG | ecosystem: Engineered > Bioreactor > Anaerobic > Digestate...
AAGCTGATATAATCCCTATGAAAAAAAGAGAGGATAACCCTTTTTTTATTTATCCGCTTTCTGACATTAATAAGGGGGTTGATGAACAATGCTTAATACCTTGAGGTCAAAACAAAAATCAATTCTATGGTTTCTGGTCATCATTATCACACCGGCTTTTATTATCTGGGGAGCCGGATCAGGATCCAGAGATCACGGGGCGCCCGGAGTGGCCGCCAAAGTCAACGGGGAGAAGATCCCCTATGAAGAGTTTTACCAGTCCTATTCCCAGTCGTATGAGAGAATGGTCAAATTCTATGAGAATTACTACGGTATGGTGACCAAGGACCAGAAGGAGGCCATCAACGAGCAGGCCAAGAACCAGGCGCTCTCCCAGGTGATCAACAATCACCTCCTTTTGCAGTATGCTGAAAAAAACGGGTTTACGGTCACAGCTCCTGAGATCAAAGAAGCGCTTATGCAGTATGATGTCTTCAAGACCGACGGCCGGTTCGATGAAGAGAAATGGAACACATGGATCAACAATATGCCTGCGGACAAGCTCGCCGAGATCGAAAATGCTTTCTCCAAAGAGATCCTCGCGCAGAAAGCCATGGATTTCATGAAGGAGAGTATCATCGTGACAGATCAGGAGCTGGAAGATTACTACCTGGCCAACAATCTCCGTATGAGTTTCAGCTATGCTTCCGCCGATATCAACGATTTTACCGCGGGGATCACGCCGTCCGAAGAAGACCTCCATGCTTATTTTGATGAGAAGAAGGAGAACTGGCGGCGTCCCAAAAGAGTCACATTGAAATATACCGCTGTCAGCCCGGCAAATCTCGCGGGACAGTATACTGTGGATGATGACGAAGCCAGGAAGTTTTTTAACGCGCACAAAGAGCAGTACCAGAGGGATGAAGAGGTCAATGTGGAATATGTCAAGATACGCACAGCCGATTTTACCCAACGGGTCGCTGTCTCTGAAAAAGAGATCCGTGACTATTACCGCGACAACCAGGACAAGTTCGACCAGGGACGCCGCATTGCGCTTCAGTATGCCGTTCTCGAAGGGAGCTCCCTTCAGAGTGAGGTCACCGTAACGGATGATGACATCAAGGCTTATTATAATGCGCATAAAGAGGAGTTCAAGGTCCCCTCACGCGCCCGGGCCCGTCATATCCTCTTCACTCTTCCTGTGAACCCCACAGAAGAGGAGAAAAAAGCCGTTGAAGCCAAAGCCCAGGATGTCTTGAAAAAAGCCCAGGCAGGGGATGATTTCGCAGCCCTGGCCAAAGAGTATTCCCAGGGCCCCACGGGTCAGGCCGGAGGAGACCTGGGTTATTTCAAACGGGGGGATATGGTCGAGGCTTTTGATAAAGCCGTCTTTGAAAAGATGAAGGTGGGAGAGGTCTACGGCCCTGTGGAGACCCAGTACGGATATCATATCATCAAGCTGGAAGACCGCGAAGAGAGCCACTATCCTTCTCCCGAAGACTCCTCTGTCAAGACGAATATCACCAAAGCTCTCAGAGAAGAGAAGATCGCTTCTCTGTTGAATGTGAGGGCGAAAGAGGTGGCGAAGATGGCTGAAGCCGGCCTTTCGCTCCAGGAGATCGCCGAAACAGCGGGGATGGACGTCCGTAACGCCGGATTGGCCACCCAAAGCGAGATCCAGCAGAGTGTGATCTCTGATCCTGAGATCGTTTCCACTCTCATGTCAGCTCCGCTGAATACCGTGGCAGGACCGTTCAGCACGGATGATGCCCTGGTGGTGGCGAAGGTCGTGGATGCTTCAGATCATGATATCCTTCCCCTGAGTGATTCCCGTGTGCGTCCCAAGATCACCGAACAGCTCAAGCGGGAGAAAGCCTCCTCTCTGGCCGAAAAAGCTGCATCCGGGTATCAGGCAAAACTGGCTCAAGCCGGGCCTGAGGAGTTCCGTGATGCCGCTAAAGAGATGGAGATGATCCCCTTCCAGACAGGCTTTTTCGAACCCGGATATCAGTCTTTTGTCCCCGGCTTCGGATACGATATGTCTTTCAAGAGAGCAGCATTTGCTCTGAAATACGGCGATGTCTCAGAGCCGGTCCCTGTTCAGGACGGCTATGTCATCATGCATCTTGTGGAGAGACGGAGCGGTTATCTGCCTTCTTTCGAAGAGGCTAAGGGCCGGGTCGTCGATGACATCAAATACGCCAAGGGGATGAAGGATCTTCGCGGAACAGCCAAAGAGATCGCCAAAGACGCTGAAGACGGCGAGATCGGTCAGGAGATGCTCTCCAGGTATAATATCCGTATTCAGACAGCCGACGGCGTCAACAGGGATAACATCCCGTCATTCCTGCAGCAGATCAGGGATCCTGCTGAACAGGAAAAGGCTGTGAACAAGATCCTCAAGAGCAAAGAAGGCGATGTCCTGACTCCGCTCCGGATGGGGGATGCCTATATCGTCATGTGGCTCTCACGGGTCGAAGAGAGCTTCCTGCCTGAACTTGAAAACGTGAAGAACGAAGTGACCCTGGCTTATGTCCGTGACAAAGCCAAAGAGGCGGCCCACGAGGACCTTCTCCGTGAACCTCCGGTACGCCTGGATAATGTGGTCGTTTCAGATAAAGCCGGCCCCTTTACATCAGAAGATCTGAAGACGATCTCAAGGGCTGCCGAAAAAGGGTCCACCTCGATTGAGAAGGGGAATGAGATCTATTATGTGAACAACATCAGGATCGACACCACAGTGGTGGAGACCATGTCAGAAGACGAACGCATCAAGGCCCGCGAAAGCCTGCATAATGAGAAGTTCAGGGAGTTCTTCTACACCTGGATCGAAGCAAAGAGAAAAGAGAGCAAGATCAGGGTCTACATCCAGTAGGATCTCCTCTATACTGATAAGCCAAAAAAAGGGCGGCCGTTGCGTGCCGCCCTTTTTTTATGGGTGTTACGGGGTTGGATGGGAGTGGTTAGTGGAGTTCCAGTGAAACAAGGTTCTCTCTTAACAGCTTGAACGCTGTGATCTCATTCTGACGCACCGCTTCCGAGGAGATCCCCAGGAGGTCCCCGGTCTCTTTAAGAGAGTGTTTGTCGCCGTCGATAAAACCGAATCGGTATTTGATGATGAATTTCTTCTTCTGGGGAAGAGATTCGATGGCTTTATGGATCAGCGTCAGAGATTCTTCACGCATGAGGTTGTCCTCGGGAGAATTCTCCTCAATGGTGAGGATATCTCCCAGAATCGAATAATCCTCTCTGTTTTTCAGAGGGGAGTCAAGAGAACAGTAGGAGCTCGGAATCTCCTGCTCCAGTTTTGCTCCCTTCTTTTTCTCATGTTCTGTGAGTTCCTCAGGGTTGTACTTGTATTTAAAATAGGAATGCATCTTGTTCAGAGGGACACGGATGAGGTTCTTCTTATTGTAAATCGCTCTCTCGATCTGGTTGCGGATCCACCAGCAGGAGTAGGTGGAAAATTTATACCCGAGAGAGGGGTCGAACTTTTTGGCCGCCTTGATCAGGCCGATATTCCCTTCCTGGATCAGGTCTTCGAAGGAGATCCCGCTCTTCACATATTTCTTTGCGATGGAGATCACCAGTTTCAGGTTTGACTCCACAATACGGTTATAGTCCTTCTCTTCAACGGAATCGCTGATGAGTATTTCCTTCATCTCTTCGAATGTCATTTCGTCTTTGGTGGATACATCCCGGAAATAGTCTTTTATCATAATTCTCCTTTCCGTTTCACAGTATGCTATTAAGCATTCATCGTGCCAAAAAGATGCTACATCTAACTTCTTGACTGGCCTTCAAATGCTGTTTCCTGTAAAAAACAGGATGTTACATAAAAGATAAGTAGTTATAAAAAAGTATATCTTATTTATAATGAACAGCGTTCATTTTTTTAGTGAAAACCCTACTTTTCGCTTGACAATAGATAGGGTTATCTATACTCTTTTCTCTATGAGAATTGATCTGGGAAGCGTAAAAAAAGAGGCAAAACACCTTGAGGAGACTTTCGACCCGGAACTACCCGAAGTCGAAGGCGCGACAGCCTTTCAGGGCGAGATCATAGAAATCTCCGGCGGATATGAGCTGACAGGTTTCCTGAACGGGACTTATCGGCTGAACTGCTCCCGTTGCCTGGAGCCGTTTACACGCTCATTTCATCTTCCGGTCCGATTGATGCTGAAGCCCCGACCCGAGTTCACTGAACCGGAAAGGGATCTCGCTGCTGAAGAGCTTGATCTTGTTTTTTACGATGACCATGTCATTGATATCGGAAAAATTTTGAGGGATGAAATCGTCGTGAACATGCCCTTGAAGCCTGTCTGTGATGTGAGCTGCAAGGGGTTATGCCCGCAATGCGGACAAAACCTGAACAAGAAAGACTGCGGTTGTGAACCTGAGACAGACGGCGGGGCATGGAGTGCCTTGAAATCAATAAAAAAGGCAATATACGGAGGTGAGTAGAAATGGCAGTACCAAAGAGAAAAGTATCAAAACAGAGGAAACATAAAAGAAGGACACACTGGAAGCTTTTTGCTCCCAAGCTTGTCAAATGCGAACAGTGCGGCGCGTTCAAGAAACCCCACACTGTCTGTGATGAATGCGGGACATATAAAGGGAAACAAATCGTCGTCACCGGAGAATAACAATGCCCTACGCAAAGATCATTGCTACGGGCGCTTTCCTTCCGGCGAAGGTGGTAACGAACTTTGACCTGGAAAAGGTCGTCGACACCACGGACGAATGGATCAGGACGCGCACGGGCATTCGTGAGCGGAGGATTTCAGCCCCTGATGAACCAAGTTCAGTTTTGGCGGCCAATGCCCTGACAGATGCTCTTGACTCCATCGGCATGGACAAAGAAGATCTGGATTATATCATCGTTGCGACGGTGACCCCGGACACCATGTTCCCGTCCACCGCCTGCTGGCTTCAAAAACATCTTCATATTACCCATATCCCGGCTGTGGATGTCTCGGCCGCCTGTTCAGGATTTATGTACGGCCTCTCCATGGCGCGGGCCTATATCGAATCAGGGATGTACAAGACCATCGCCGTGATCGGGGTGGAAGAACTCACCAAGATCACCAACTGGGAAGACCGCAGTACGTGTGTTCTCTTCGGCGACGGAGCCGGAGCAGCCATTCTCCAGGCCACCGAGGACGAAAAGGGCGGGCGGATCCTGTCCAACTATCTCGGAGCTGACGGACGTTACGGAAATCTTCTCGTCAAAGAAGCCGAAGGCACATTACATCCCGCCTCACACGAGACCATCGACAAAGGGATGCACTATATCACCATGGAAGGCCAGGAGACGTTCAAACACGCTGTGCGTGTGATGAAATCCGCTTCTGTGGAGGCCCTGAAGAGAGCCGGCCTGAAAGAGGAAGACCTTGATCTTGTGATCCCTCATCAGGCGAATATCCGTATTATCGATGCCCTGGCCAACCGCCTGAAGGTGGACTATGAAAAGGTCCAGATCACCATCGACCGCTATGCCAACTCCTCTTCAGCGACGATCCCCATCGCGCTGAATGAAGCCAACCGGGACGGAAAGATCAAACCCGGGGATGCCATCCTTATGGTCGCCTTCGGGGGAGGATTGACATGGGGAAGCGTTGTGGTGAGGTGGTGACATGAAAAAAGCTGCTCTTTTTTCAGGACAGGGTTCCCAATATGTGGGTATGGGGCAATCACTGTATGAGACAGAACCCTCGTTTCGGGACCTCTGCCATCAGGCGAACGACCTTCTGGGGCGCGACTTGACGGCTTTGATGTTTCAAGGGCCGGAAGAGAGTCTCCGCTCCACGGAAAACGCACAGGTCGCTCTTTTGACCATGGATTACGGAATTTTTCAGATCCTTTCTCAACGGGGGCAGGATTTTCATTTTACCGCCGGCCACAGCCTGGGGGAATATGCCGCGTTGACCGCTTCGGGAGTCTTGCGTTTTGAAGATGCCCTGGCGATCGTCAATGAGCGCGGAGCCCTTATGGCCCGGGCCGGAGAGATGGAGCCGGGAACCATGGCGGCTGTCATCGGTATGGATTTCAAGACGGTGGAGGAGATCTGCCGGAGAAACGGTGCTGACATGGCGAACTTTAATTCAGCCGAACAAGTGGTTATTTCCGGACGGGTCAGTGCCGTTGAAAAGAGTATGGAAGAGTGTAAAGAAGCCGGAGCCAAGAGGGTCCTTCCTCTGAATGTCTCGGGCGCATTCCATTCCAGGCTCATGGAAGCCAGCGGTGAACAGCTGGCGGACGTGATCCGTTCGATCCCGTTTCACGCTCCCCGGATCCCTGTGGTCATGAATGTGACAGGGGAGGAGGAGAAGGACCCGGAAAAGATGAAAGAGCTTCTCATCGCCCAGGTCAGTTCACCGGTGAAATGGATGCACAGCATGGAATTTATGCTTCAGCAGGGTGTAACGCATTTTGCTGAATGCGGACCGAAGAACGTGCTTTCTGCCCTGGTGCGCCGGATTTCAACAGATGCCGTATCTGTCACTACGGATACAGCCGAGGGAATCGGGAAAGCTTTGGAGGTATTGTCATGACAAATCTTGAGGGACGCGTCACTCTGGTGACCGGGTCTGCCCGGGGCATCGGATACGCCATCGCTGAAGCACTGGCACGGGCCAAAGCCCGGGTCATCATCTCCGACATCAACAAAGATGATGTGGACACAGCCGTTCAAAGCCTCAAAGACCAGGGATACGATGTGCTGGGGATCCCCTGCAATGTGACATCTGAAGAATCCGTGAGCCAGGCTGTGGAGCAGATCAAAAACGAAGCAGGCCCCGTGGAGATCCTTGTCAATAATGCCGGGATCACCAGGGATATGCTCTTTATGCGTATGGACAAAGAGAAGTGGGACAGTGTCCTCACAGTGAACCTCACAGGCGCTTATCTCACATCGAAAGCTGTGATCCGTGATATGGCCAAGAGCCATTTCGGGCGGATCATCAATATCTCATCTGTGGTGGGACTCATCGGCAATGCCGGACAGGCCAACTATTCGGCATCGAAAGCCGGCCTGTTGGGACTGACAAAGAGCCTGGCCAAAGAATTCGGGCAGCGTAATGTCACGGTGAACGCCGTGGCTCCCGGATTTATCGAAACCAAGATGACCCATGTCTTAAGTGATGACGTGAAAAATTCGTTTTTACAAAATATTCCCATGAAAAAGATGGGAACACCGGAAGATGTTGCCAATGTCGTTTTATTTTTGGCATCGGAGCTGGCGTCCTACATTACCGGACAGGTAATCAACGTGGACGGCGGCATGGTTATGTGATTGTCTATAAGGAGGTGTGGATAATGAATGCAGAAATCCTGGTAAAAGTAAAAGAGATCGTTGCGAGCCAGTTGGGCAAAGAACAGAGTGAGATCACCGATACGGCTTCGTTCATTGATGATCTTGGCGCTGACTCTCTGGATACCATGGAACTCGTTCTGGCTTTGGAAGATGAGTTCGGTATCAAAATCGAGGATGAAGATGCCGAGAAGATCAAGACAGTAAAAGACGCTGTTGAGTATATCGAGAAAAATAAATAATCTCACCCGGCACAAAGGGGCTCCGACCCCTTTGTGCCTACGCCAACTTTCTAATCGGAGGAGTCATATATGGCAAACAGAGTTGTAATCACGGGTATGGGAGTTGTTACCCCGCTCGGAAACGAGATAGAGACTCTATGGGAAAACCTTTTAGCCGGGAAATCCGGTGTCCGGCTCATCGACCGCTTTGACACGGAAGAGTTTTCATCGAAGATCGCAGGGCTGGTCAATGATTTTTCCATTGAGGGTTATATCGACGCGAAAGATGCCCGGAGAATGGATCAATTTGTTCAATACGGTCTCGTTGCCTCTTGTAAAGCCATTGAGGATGCCAAACTAACCATTGATGAATCCAATGCCCACAGAGTGGGTGTCGTTGTGGGATCAGGGATCGGAGGAATGCAGACCCTGTGTGATCAGCATTCCATCCTGGTGGAAAAGGGGCCCCGCCGCCTTTCCCCTCTCTTCATCCCCATGATGATCCCCAATATCCTGGCCGGGCAGATATCCATATATACAGGTGCCAAGGGCCCCAATTTCTGTGTTGTGACAGCGTGTGCTACAGCGACCCATTCCATTGGTGAAGCCTTCAAGACCATTCAGAGAGGACAGGCGGATGTCATCATATCAGGCGGAGCAGAAGCTCCTGTCATCCCTCTGGGTGTGGGCGGATTTACGGCGATGAAAGCCCTTTCCACCCGAAATGATGAACCCCAAAAGGCGTCCCGCCCCTTTGACAGGGACCGTGACGGGTTTGTCATCGGAGAAGGAGCCGGGATCCTGGTTCTCGAAGAACTGGAGCATGCTCTGAAAAGAGGAGCAAGGATCTATGGAGAAGTCGTGGGATACGGGGCATCCGGAGATGCCTATCATATTACAGCGCCGGAAGATAACGGCAGCGGGGCTGTCCGCGCCATGCGGGCTGCAATCAAAGACGCGGGTATCACCCCTGAAGATGTGGGGTATATCAATGCTCACGGAACATCGACAGAGTTGAATGATGTCATTGAGACACGGGCGATCAAGGCGCTTTTCGGAACTCATGCCAAAAAGCTGCTTGTCAATTCGACCAAATCCATGACAGGACATCTCCTTGGAGCAGCCGGTGCTGTGGAAGGGATCGTCACGGCTCTCTCTCTTCAAAAAGGTCTTTTCCATCAGACCATGAACCTGGAAAATCCCGATGATGAATGCGATTTGAACTATATTCCCGGAAAGAATGCAGAAGCGGATATCACTTACGGCTTGAGCAACTCTTTCGGATTCGGCGGACACAACGGTGTCCTTCTGTTCAAACGCTATGAAGAGTAAAGAGGATCTTTTTCAAGACCATTTTTCCATGACATTTCAGAATCAGGGCCTTCTGCGGAGGGCCCTGACCCATCGGTCCTGCCGTGACGAAGAGAACGGAAACAATGAACGGCTGGAATTTCTCGGTGATTCTGTCGTGGGCCTGGTGATCACGGAGTATCTCTTTTCTCATACAGAGCTCCCTGAAGGGGAGATGGCCAAGATCAAGGGAAAAGCTGTGGGCCGCGAGGTCATGGCTGAGATCACGCAGAATATCGGGCTGGACAGCTTCATCTATTTGGGAAAAAGTGAAGAGACACGGAAGACAAAGAAGAAAAACCTCTATGCCAATATCCTGGAGGCTGTCATCGGGGCCCTGTATCTGGAAAAGGGGCTTCCCTTTGTGAGGGATTATATCATGGAGTTATGGACGCCCTATCTGAAAAAGATCTTTGAAGGAGAGTATTCAGATTCCAAATCCGAGCTTCAGGAGTATCTCCAAAAACGGGGCGATGAGCTCCCGGAATATCGCGTGGTCTCAGAGACAGGGCCGGATCATGACAAAGTCTTCATCATCGAATGTCTGGCCCGGGGCCGGGTTTTGGGCCGGGGACAGGGACGGAACAAAAAATCAGCCGAGATGGCGGCTGCTGAAGTGGCTCTCGCTTTTTTGCGGGGTGAGGAACCGTGAAACACTATATTATCCCTTTTTTTCTCACGTTTCAGGGATGCCCCCACCGCTGTATCTATTGTGACCAGAAGGCGATTGCAGGCGAGCCTGCCGAAGAAGTCGCCTCTGTCATGGAGACTTTCCTCAAATATCACGGCTCAGAAGACTATACAGCAGAAGTCGCTTTTTTCGGGGGGACCTTCTCGCTTCTTCCTCAAAAAAGACAGCAGGAGTTACTGGAGAGTGTCATCCCCTATATCGGAAAGAAACAGGTCCAAGGGATCCGTTTTTCCACTCGTCCCGATGCCCTGGATGAAAAAATGCTGGTGTGGTACCGCAACCGCCATGTCACCCATATCGAACTGGGTGTCCAGACCTTTCAGAAAAAGTACCTGGATCTTCTCAGGCGGGGATATCCTCCCCAGACAGCCCGTTCTGCCGTCTCTCTGGTCAAAGAGAGCGGAATCGGAGTGGGGATCCAGCTGATGCTGGGTTTCCCCGGACAGGACAGGGGGGCTTTTTTCAAAGATATCCAGGAGATATTGACTCTTCACCCGGATGACTGCCGACTCTATCCCCTCTCTGTGATCAGCGGGACACCCCTCGAAAAGGAGTATCAGAACGGGGAGATGAATTTCATCTCGCTGGAGACCGCGGTGGAGTGGGTTGCTGATGCCGTGGAAGTCATTGAAAAAGAAGGGATCGGGATCCGCCGTATCGGGTTGCCCCATTCTCCCGAGTTAGAGGAAAAGATCATCGCAGGGCTTTATCATCCCTCTTTTGCCGACAAAGTGCGTTTTGAACTGCTCCGCCGCTCTTTTGATAAAGCGGGAGTGGGGCAGGGACAGACCCTTGTCGTCCATCCGGCCGATCTCCAGTATACGTACAGGATCGCCAGGATGAAAAAGAAACAGATCCATGTGGTTCCCGACTCGTCTCTGAGGCGGAGCACAATTCTTATTCAACAGTAAATTCCAGGGTATCCAGGTCGAAGGTGACTTTCAGTGTCCCGTGAAAGGGAATAGACGAGGTGCCGGTAAAGACAATGGAGCCGGAAAGATTCAGGATATCCCCTGTAAAATAGTATTGGGCTGAAACATCGATATCCCATCGCTCTTTGATCTCCGGAGGAAGAGTCATCCCCAGGCGTGACTCCAGATCAGCTTTGGTACAGGAGAGCTGCATGGACGGGCCGGTGTTGATCTCCCCGGTCCCCATATAGCCGTAGCGTGTCAGGTTGCTTTTCAACTGAAGGACAATACGGTCGATGTTCAGTTTGGCTTCCGCCATCCGGGCTTCCTTGACATGGGAAAAATAGACAGGGGTTCCCACTCCGACTAAAATGCCGAGAATGACCATCGTGATAACAAGTTCAAGAAGTGTGAAACCGTTTTTTCCCATAATCAAATTATATCGGTTGTTGAGATAAAATCAAGCCCGTTGATGCTTTTCATTCACTGAAAGAGGGCTTATAATACAAGATGAAAGAAAGAAACGAGGTGATGACAGATGCTGAAAGAGTTATTGGAAAAGAGACGGGCATTCAGAGCCCTGGATCCTGTTGAGATCACCGCTGAGGATCTTGAGAATTTAGCCGGGGCAGCCTCACTGGCTCCCTCCTGCTTCAACAATCAGCCCTGGAGATATGTCTTCGTCACAGACAAGCATGTTCTGGAGGCCCTCCACGACACTTTGGCCGAAGGCAACTACTGGGCCAGAAGAGCTTCTCTGATCATTGCCGTCTCTACCTCGAAGGAGCTGGATTGCGTGTTCAAAGACCGGACATATGCCGCCTTTGACACAGGGATGGCCACGTTCTCTCTCATCATGGCGGCCACCGAGATGGGGCTTGTGGCTCATCCCATTGCGGGATTCAGCCCTTCGAAAGTGGCCGGCGTCCTCGGAATCGAACCGCGCCCTGATTTTATGGCGCTTCTTATCGTCGGGAGACACAGCTCAGACCAATCTCTTCTGAAAGAGCATCACCGCTCCGAAGAGAAGCATCGGCCTCCCCGAAAGGAAATGAATGAGTTTGTCCGTTTTATCTGAAGGAAGGGAGGAGAAGATGAAAAAGGGAATGATCCTGGTTCTCATCGTATCGATGGGGATTCTTTCAATGCATGCGCATCCTGCCCAGGTGGTTCAGATGGCTTATAACAGTGAGATGAAGACCTTATCCATGGATGTTATCCATCCTGCAACCAATCCCGAAGGACATTACATCGAACAGGTGACATTGACGTTGAACGGAGAAGAGTGGATCGTCCAGAAGTTTCGGGCTCAGACAGATAAACAGGGGCTGCGTTTAAGCTACTATATTCCCGGGCTGAAAAAGGGGGATGAGATCAAAGCGACAGTCAGATGCAATAAATTCGGAAACAAAGGCGGGCGTCTGATCATCGGCCAATGATGTGATTGGCGCGGAGAAAATCCAGAAGGGCGGTTTTGAATGCCCGGGGATTTTCCAGCATGGGGAAGAAGGCGGCCCGGGGGATCGTTTCATAGGAGAGGCCGTTACGGGTGCTTCCTGCTGAGGCAGGAAACCAGACATCGCTCTCTCCCCGAAGAAGAAGACGAGGGCAGGGAGCGTCTTTCAACAGGCCTGTCTCATCTGCGGTGTAGTATGAAGAGGAGTAGAGGTAGGGGAGCATCTCCTTGACAGAATAACCGGGATAAAAAGCTCCTGTCCTGAGGAGCTTCTCCACGCTTTTCCGTGTCTTTTTATCCACAGGCTGATAAAAAGTGAATTCGGGGAAGTTTCCCAAAAGAGAAAAAAGTGTCTCAGCCTCTTCAGGGCCCGGAGCGGTCATGCCGTGAAGGCGGGACAGGCGGTTCTGCTGTTCCAGGGCTTTCAGCCCGCTCACTGAATTTTCATTTTTTCTTGTCTCATAAGCCTCATCAAGATGATGAGCCAGGCGGGTCAGGTCATCAGGATAATCGATGCGCGGGCTGACACCTGCGAAAAAGAGGATCCGTTCAGGAGCTTTTTCCAAAAGCCGAACTCCCACAAAAGCGCCGAAATCGTGTCCCAGGACCCCGAACCGCTCTATCCCCAGGGTTGTCATGAGAGAAAGAATGAGGTCAGCCTGGTCAGAAGGGGTGATCCCTTCCAGGGGACGGCGGTCATAGAGAAGAGGACGCTCTGAAGGAAGGGAGCGGCCGGAATAGTAGTAATCGATAAAGACCAACCGTATTGTCCCTTCAAAAAGAGGCGGCAGGCTCTCTTCCAGGTAACGGGAAGAGGAGCCGGGGCCGAAAGGGAGACAGATCATCGCCGGTCTTGTCTCGTCTTTGCCGTAAACAGCGATGTAAAGAGGCCTGTCGTCGATGCTCATCACTCCCTGATAGAGCGGCCCTCCCCAGAGGAGTTCTGGGAAGAACAGGAGAAAGAGAAGAAGCGCAAGCACAAGCCGATGTCTTTTATTGTCCATAAGACAAGTATAGGGGAGCGGGTGAAAAAATAAAGGGAAAAGGTGCCGGAAGCGCCGGGAATCACACGGGGCCTTTCTCTTGAAATCCCGCGTTGTTCGTGTATGATAAGATTATCAAAAATGAAGGGAAACACCTATGGATGACAGACTCTGTTTTGTATGCGGAGAGAAAAACAAGCAGGGGATGCAGATCACTTTCGAGACAGATCCTGCAGGAAAAGCGCGGGCTGATCTGGTCATCTCCCCGCAGTACCAGGGGTACACGCAGATCACCCACGGAGGGATCGTGGCGACACTTCTGGATGAGGCCATGGCCAAAGCCTGTCTTGCTGCGGGCCTGGATGCTTTCACAGCGGAGATCACCGTGAAGTTCCTCAAACCCCTCCCCGTGGAAAGCCCTGTCCGGGTGGAAGGACAAGTCCATGAAAAAAGGCATCGTCTTGTCACCACAACGGCTCTTCTCCAGGTGGAGGGAGAACCCTATGCAACAGCTGAGGCGAAATTCTTTGTGCGGTGAGCGATGAGGTGGACATTCATTGTCGGGGCCCGGCCCCAGTTTATCAAGCTGGCTCCCCTCATCCATGAACTGCAGAGGCATGAGACCTCCTTCGAGGTCATTCATACAGGACAGCATTATGATGACAATATGTCCCGCCTCTTTTTTGAAGAGCTGAACATCCCCCGGGCGGATATCAACCTGAATGTGGGATCCCTGAGCCATGGGGCCCAGACGGGAGAGATGCTCACACGTATCGAAAACACCCTGGAGAAGAGCCGCCCCGGCATGGTCTTTGTCTTCGGTGATACCAACTCGACCCTGGCGGGAGCTTTGGCTGCATCGAAACTGAAGATCCCCGTGGCCCACGTGGAAGCGGGGCTCAGGAGTTTCAACTTTTCCATGCCCGAGGAGCAGAACAGGATCCTTACGGATCATCTGTCCACTCTTCTCTTCTGTCCCACTGAAAAAGCGGTGGCTCAGTTGAGAGAAGAAGGGCTCGAGGACGGGAAAACATATACCGGATCTTATCTCAGAGAGAGGACCGTCGTCTTAAGCGGTGATATCATGGCTGATGCCCTCTTTTCCTTTTCCATGAAGGCTGCTGAAAAGAGGACAGCTCAAGCCCTGGGCCTGGATGAGGACGGATACGCGCTGGTGACACTCCACCGGGCGGAAAACACCGATCCTCCCGGCAGGCTGAAAAGCATCATCGATGGATTAGGCCATCTTCCCCTGCCCCTTCTCCTGCCCCTGCATCCCCGGACAGCACACGTGATCAAGAGAGCAAAAATAAATCTTCCTGCTAACCTCCGTGTCATCGAGCCTCAGGGGTATCTGGATTTGATCAGCCTGGAGCGTTCGTCCCGCTGTATCATCACCGATTCGGGGGGGATCCAGAAGGAGGCCTATCTGCTCAAAGTCCCCTGTGTCACCGTCCGGAGCGAGACCGAATGGCCCGAGACCCTGAAACACGGATGGAACCGTCTGGCTGACCGGGACGGAAGCCTTCATGTGAGTGAAACAGTCGAGGAGGCATTGGCTTTGAAAAGAGAGCAGGCCCAATGGCCTGCCTGTTA
>Ga0116151_10003313_pt1 | contig 14494 bp, 8 predicted proteins | sample AD_UKC117_MetaG_FD_89893 | JGI IMG/M metagenome (GOLD analysis project Ga0116151, IMG submission 89893) | Active sludge microbial communities of municipal wastewater-treating anaerobic digesters from Hong Kong - AD_UKC117_MetaG | ecosystem: Engineered > Bioreactor > Anaerobic > Digestate...
GGTCATGGAGGGCGTCGCCGAGATCGCGTTGGGGTTTTGCCTCGCCGGGCGCAATGGGTCGTGGCGCACCACCCGGAATAAAGGCACTGCACCAGACGCCAATCATGCCGGCAAAGACACCGGCCGCGATGAGAATCATAAAACCGGTCAGCCCCTGCCCCCGGTTCAATACAAAGCTGGCCAATCCCACCGCGCCAAAGCCGGCCAACGACGTGAAAAAGTTGTTGGTCGCCGTGTACTTGCCCTGCATGGATCGTGGGACGTACTCCTGTGCCCAAGGAATGCGGGCTGTCTCAGCGACCGAGCGGCAGACGGCAAAAAAGGCGACAATGACGGAGACAAAGATCAACGTGGCGGAGGTGCCATACGTCATCTGCACCCAAGGCGTTGCCAGGAGCAAAATGGTAAAGACCTTGCGTAGACCAAAGAAGGTCAGAAAGGTGCGTTTGTAACCGAAACGCGCGGTCCAGGGGCCAATAAAGGGCGCAATCAACCCGAGGAAGGGCATCAGGGAGAAGAGAAAGCCCATCTGCCCTTTGCTCAGCCCCAATTCGGCGAGAAAGAGCGGGAAGACGGAGCCAAAGAAGGTGAACTGCACGAAGAAGGTGTTGGCGGCAAAGGTGGCAATGCTCCACGGAATGCCGCGTATCTTTTCAATTGTTGTTGGTTCGGAAGCCATAAGTAAATTCTAACATGTGTTGCGTTCGTCGGTCGCTGTCTACTTTTCGACCGCAATACCCCAGGAGAGTTGCGAGAACTGTTTGGTGGCAATCAACTTGAAGCCGACAGCCTGTAGCGCGCGTGTCGCATGATCGACATACCAGAAGAATTCTTCGTCGAAGGTCTCGACCATCTCGCTGTTGCCCAACGCCTGATATTCTGCGCGTAGGGTCGCTTCGGCGTTCCGGTCGGCAAACATGAGATCGCCGAAGACAGCACGCCGCCCGGGCGGCAGGGAGCGATGGATCGCGGCAAAGAGCTGTTCTTTCTCCGACTCCGTGAGATGGTGGATGGCGTAGGTACTAATGAGGGCATCAAAGTGACGCGGCTCATGGAAAAAGCTCAGCAGGTCCGCCGTCACATAGCGAACATTGGGCAGATGGCTAAGCTTGGGTGCTGCCTGTACCATCATTTTGGTGGAGATATCGACGCCAATCAGTTCCTGGGCCTGGCGAACGCGTTGCGCTGTATTCCCCGTGCCCATGCCCAGGTCAACAACCGTTGTGTTCGCGTCAATCCGCGCCTCTGCCACCACCCAATCCAAAACGGCGCTGTAGCCCGCCCGGATCGGGTCTGTTTCGTTGCGCACATCTACATCGTAGTTCTCTGCCCACGGATCGTGATTGAAGACATCCACATGCGTGCTCTGTAAGATTGGCTCTGTCATTGGTCTCTCATTTCTGGAAAGGGAGGGGAGTCGATGTTTACCCACCGGCTTTCCTCAACTCCTTCGTGAAAAAGAGCGCCAGGCTATCATCCACGGGTACACGTTGGCCCGGTTGTACCTGTTCGGTATCGTAGTAGACCCCGCGCCCGTCGGGAATATAGCCACGCTTGATATACATACGTTGTGCTGCACCGTAATCCCGATACAGTCCCACCCCGATGCCAACAACGGACGAGCGCTCGGCAATGCGCCCTTCAGCCTCATCCATCAGGCGTGAGCCAATGCCGCGCTGCCGATAGCGGGGGAGTACGTTGAAGTCGACGATTTCGGGAATCTGCGCGGCGGCAAAGGGCGGATAGTGCGAGTGCCAGACAATGGTAACGTAGCCGGCGAAGTCATGATTGAAGAGGGCGATTAGCACAACACGCGCACCCGTCTGTTGTTCAGCCAGGTACTGTTCGTATTGGCTAGCGGGCTTATGCCAGCCGAGGGCGGTAAACGCATCGGCAATGGACGAAATATCCTGACCTGTCAGCAAGCGAATGATGAGATGGTCAGCGAGTGGTTCTGGCAATGTTTTCATTTCTTAAGTGTATCACGTATGGGTATCGCTTCAAAAGTGCCGCGAACCCTGAGATGTGCACTACTTTGTAAGCTTACAACGAATGCTGGATCGGCTCTTCCTCTGTAACATCGCACGAGTGGACTATGTTTGATCCAGGGGCGTACACCTGCTTCTTCAGCATTTCCCAATTTGGCCGTAACCTGTCATTCTGAGCGAAGGAACGGGGCGAAGAATCTCCAAATTGCAGCGTAGAGCTTCTTCGGCATTTGCCTCAGAAAGACCAATTTGGCATTGCTGCTGCTTCTTTAACTGACTTGACAGCTTATGTATATCGGTTATTATTACGGGTGTGGCATGTCCAATCCGTTTCATCGGGTTGCGTACCACATTGTTGGAATGACACCTGACGATTTGCGTGGTCCTTTGTTGTCATGCCAAAAGAATGGGACGCACCCGTTCTTTTCTTCCCTTTGCACAAAAACGTATTATCCATTACACTGTTGGCCAAGTCATTTCTCCCCAACGAATCCAATCCTGTCCGTGCTTGTGGATCCACCCGTTGCCCAGGTAGACTAGTACAGCTTGGCATAAATACCTGGACAGAAATTAGTAGCGCTTCTCTCTAAGAAACGATAGAAGCGTATCTTGCACAACACCAGTTGCCATGCCAATGTGGACATACAGCCTGTTGTTCAATTGACCCAATAGCCGTTCATCAACGAATGGTTACCGCACTTGTGCAAGAGCGAATGTGTCCAGCCAATGTTTATCTCTGGTTTCCCGAACAATCAAGGAGGACTATGTTATGCAGAAACAAACGATGAGCCGCCGTGGGTTTTTACGCATGAGCGCCATGACCGCTGCCGGTGCTGCGCTAGTTGCTTGTACGCCGGCCGGCGCGCCCGCCGGTGGTGAAGCCGGTGCGCCCGCCGCAGACAAGACGGTCCGCTTCTGGATGTGGAACACCTTTGCGCCACCGGCCGATGAAGTATTGCAAGAGAAAGTGTTGGCGTGGGGTGAGGCCAATGGTGTTACCGTCGAAATCTCGCGTGATTCTGACAGCAATCAGCAGACTAAGGTGATGCCGGCACTGGAAGCGGGCACCCTGCCCGATGCATTGGTGACTGATGCCGGTACCGCTGAACTGATGCGCAATTCCAATGGCGCAGCTGATGTGACCGATGCCTTCAAGGCCATTGGTGAAGCCCACGGCGGCTGGCAGACAAATACAGAAGCCTTTGTTACCAAAGACGGCTCGGTCTACTACATGCCCTTCTCCATCGACACCCCCATGCTCATGTTCCGCCAGGATTGGATGGAAGAAGCCGGCATCCCCGTGCCCGAAGGGCAGTGGAGTTGGGAGCAGACGCGCGACATCGCCGCCCAAATTGAGCAGTGGACCACGGACCAGGGCGATGAAAAAATCGGCTGGGGCTTTGGTGTCAACGCCAATCAACACGACGCCTGGTGTACGGATCTCTTCCGCAACATGGGAGCCGATATTTGGGACGAAAGCGGCGAGCGCATTATTCTGCTTGATGAAAAGGCTGAGGAAGCCACCCGTGCCCTGAATTTTGCCAAAGAAGCCTGGGACATGGGACTTTTCCCCGCTGATGCCGCGGCCTGGGATACCTCCTCCAACAATAAGTTCTTCCAAGAGGATCAGGGCTTCCTGGTCATCAACGCGGCCTCGATCTATGTTTGGGCCGGCGACAACCGACCGGAGCTGCAGGAAGTTATGGGGCTATCCCCCAAACCCAAAGATGTGCGCGATACCACCGACGCTGGGCTGCGCTATACGACGGTCGTCACCAGCCAGGCCACGGATCCGGGACTAACAACCGATTTCGTCAGTGCGCTCTACGAACCGGACATCTATGCGCCCTGGTTGGAAGCCGGCTTTGTCGCCAATGTGCTCAAGGAATACGACTCGCTGGAAATGTGGGAGGGCAAGCGTGGTGCCTTTAATCTCGCTGCGCAGATTGGCGTCTATGGCGGTTACCCGGCCTCCCAGACCAACCCGGCGATGGCCGAATTGGGCAGCAGCCCGAATGCCCCGGTTGGCACCATGATGATGCGTGTCCTGCTCGACGGCTGGACACCAGAAGAGGCCATTGCCGAATCCGATGAGTTCTCCAAGCGTGTTTTTGCCAAGTACTTCAGTTAGGTTTCACAACTCACTCCACCCCGGCCCTCCCCAATTTGGGGAGGGCCGGGGTGGAGTGAGTTGTTGCAGTTGCTAGGATCATCAGTTGGGGATGTGAACCTCATGAGAACGGCATGCTCATTCCTGATCCTGGCCGAGTCAGTTGCTATAGACATTCAGAAAAAGATTCGTGGTGCTGCTCGTCTATCTAACTTGTGGTCGTGCCACGAGTCTTTATTCTGCGATACTATAGAAGTTGGGAGGAATCATGGCACAAGAATCTGTACTACCACGCGTTGCGGCACAGCTGGTAACGACAAAACGCAGTGCGTTTCGGCGGCATGAAGCCATCCTTGGTTGGCTGCTGGTGACGCCGGCCCTGGTGATCGTCTTGGGCATGGTCGGCTACCCATTTCTCGAGGCGGTGCGCATCAGTTTTACCGACAAGATGATCGGCATGGGAGCCGGACGCTGGGTGGGCTTATCAAACTATGAGTATATCATTGGCTGGCCGGCGTTTGGGTCGATGGTCATGCGTACCGTCGCCTTTACAATTGCCGCGGTCTTTATCAAGACTATTGTTGGCCTGATCTTGGCAACAGCCATGAATCAGGAGATTCCGTTCCGCAATGTGCTACGCGGCCTCTTCATGTTGCCGTGGATCCTACCCACCTACATCATTGTGTTGGTCTGGCGCTGGATTTTTGACGGCCAAACCGGCGTGATGAATCAGATCCTGATGGGTTGGGGGCTGATCGACACCAATGTGCCCTGGTTAGCTAGACCAGGCATGGCGATTGCCCTCCTGATCTTTGTCATGGTCTGGAAAGGGTATCCGTTCTATGCGCTGACCTTTTTGGCCGGGATGCAGACCATCCCTAAAGATCTCTACGATGCCGCAGCGATTGACGGCGCCGGTCGGCTGGCGAGTTTCCGCTACGTGACCTTACCCGGCTTGCGCCAAATCATGGGCGTGGTGATTTTGCTCTCGACCATCTGGACCATGAATTCGTTGGAGATCCCCATGCTCCTCACCAATGGTGGTCCCAGCAACGCCACGGAAGTCTTCCCACTGCTCACCTACCACCTGGCATTGCAGAACTTCCGCCTGGGTGAAGGCGCGGCGGTTCCCATCCTGATGTTGCCGATCATTGCCGCCCTTGTCATTACCGTGGCGCACTACATGGACCGGGAGGCCACCCAATGACCGCGCTCTTTGATCGCATTCCCAATTCAGCCTTTCGGGTGATTTCGATTGTGATTGTGACGGCTGTGTTTTTGATCATCCTTTTTCCCCTCTACTTCATGTTGACCACAGCCTTCAAAACCGAGTATGAAATTTACACGGCATTCTCCTGGTTCCCGCGCAATCCCACGCTCGACAATTTCGTCCAGGTCATCACGCAGTTTAACATCCCGCTCTATATCAAGAACACGTTGATTGTAGCATTGACGACCACCAGCATTGTGGTCATCGTCTCGGTGATGGCCGGCTACTCGCTCACCCGGTTGCGCTTTCCCGGGCGTGCTATCCTGGCCCGCGGCGTGCTCTTTGTCTACCTGGTGCCGGGTGCGTTGATGCTTATCCCCATGTATTTGATCATTGTCAAATTGGGTCTACAAAATACCTATTTGGGCCTGATCCTGGCCAACATGAGCTTTGCCGTGCCCTTCTGCACCTGGCTGATGATGGGCTATCTTCGCTCGATCAGCGCCGAAATCGAGGAGGCGTCGCTGATCGACGGCTGCACGCGGCTGATGTCGCTCTGGCACATTGTGATCCCGCTCAGCATTCCCGGTATTGCCACCGCGGCCATCTTCATCTTCAACGGCGTCTGGAACGAATTTATCTTTGCCTTGATTCTGTCGCAAGATGCCTCGCGGCGCATGATCTCGGTCGGTCTCAGCAACTTCTACCGCGTCGATATCTATATGGTTGGCCCCATGATGGCCGGCTCACTCTTCGCCATGTTGCCGGTTGTTATTCTCTACATCCTAGCCCAACGCTATGTGGTCTCCGGCTTGGCTGCCGGTGCGGTGAAGGGCTAAACTTTGTGATTGGCGGTTGGTTGGTTGTGGATTGACGCTCAATCCACAACCAACCACCAACGATTCATCTCACGGAAATGCATGATGGATACTATACACCTGCGCTGGTGGGGCTGCGGCGCGTTCGACATCCTTTTCGGTGATCTCAACATTGCCGTCGATCCCTATCTCTTTGATGAACACCTGGCCAACGCCGAGCCGATCTACGACTACATCTTCATCAGCCACGAGCACTTTGACCACTGCCATCCCCCCACCTTGCGCAAACTCTGCCAGGGCGATCGGTTTAAAAAGCTCTTTGTGCCGATCGGCTGTATGACGCCCCAAAAACCCATTGACGAAAGCTACGGCGGCGCGTCGTTCGCCCGCGATCTGCCGATTGACCAACACATTCCGCGCGACAAAATCCAGGTTCTCTATCCCAAGTACCAAACGAACAAGTACGATGTCGACGGCAAACGCGAATTTCCTGGGCCGTTCGAGGTCGATTTGGGACCTGTGCAGGTGGAAGTGGTCGAGAGCGGCGAGAATATCCGCCCCCATTTGCCGACCAACGGGTATCTGTTCACCCACAAGACCAAAGACGTCTCGGTCTATCACATGGGTGACTTACATGAAAATTATCCGGCGCTTGCCAATTTACAGGGCCGCGTCGATTTTGTCGTGCACATGAAGTTGGGCTTCAAGGATTGGTCGATTCTGCCCCAGTTTCTCGACTACGTTGAACCGCACAACTGGATCCCCACCCACTACCGCACCGACCGCAAATCAGATCCGATCCCGGAAGGGCACTGGCCGCCGAACATCGATGATCCGGCGGCCTTCGCCGAAGATCTCCGCGATCAGATCGGCGACCGCACACGTGTGCTGCCCTTTACCGCCGGGGTGAAGTACGAGATTAAACTGCCGAGCAAACGCGTCAACTGGCGCTGGCAATGGGTGAATACCTGGGGCGATCCGCCGCCGTGGGCGCCATAGTATTATAGGCTGGTAAACCTGTGTTAACACCAGCTGCTATCACCTAGCCCAAAACGAAACCCTCCTTTGATATGGCTATGGTAGCTAGTATCGGCAAGTTTGATGAACTCATTCAATCGGCGACACTTCTTTATTCTGCCGGATCGTCTCCTCATTCCACAGGTCCGAAAAGTTAAAGGCACGCGGGCAGTGGCCATACGCTTCCTCGACCGTTAACAATAGCCCCTGCAAGATCTTCGCGGCTTCATCCGGGTTGAAAATTTCCATCGCAATGTTTTGCGCGGCCAGCGTCTCGGCATCGACCACTTCGACCGTGCCGTTGACGCGCGCCGTGCTGTTGACGCCGGGGATCATGAAGAGCAGCCCGGCGCGGGGGTTGCGGCTGACGTTATCGTAGGACTGGAAGAGCCGATTACCCGCCACGTCGGGGATCAGCAGATGGGTTTCGTCGAGAATCTTGACAAAGCCCGGTTTGCCCCCTTTGGGGGAGGCGTCACAGTGCCCTTTCCCATTGCTGGTGGAGAGCACGGCAAAGGGCGCGTTGCGGATAAAATTCTGTACCCACTCATCCATGTAGGGCACGACTTTGGTGGCGGCACGCCCCGACGGCTTGCCGAATTTTTCCTGAAAAAGGTTGGTATCGCTCATCTGGCTTCCTTTCAAGCGCTGGCAAAGAATAGGGTCATTGGCCTAACACGCCCATACTATACCACGAAGGACCCAAATTCACGCTGTACGGTTGACACGACGGTTGCGTTCCCCCGTCATTGTGGTTTATACTCAGCCACATCACCATGTAGATTGCGCTCTCGGTTAACCAAGCGTACCCATCGCGAACGGCTGGCCGATACGACGCAGTCATCAGCCAGGTTGTCACTCTCAGGTGGCTGCGGAAGGCTATTCCAAGTCCCAATACATACGACCGATGATCGAACCCATCCAATCGCACGACCAACTCTTAACCGATATCATCCAGATGCGCGCTGTCACAAATGCACTCCATCTTTGGTGGCTTGGCCAAAGTGGTTATCTTGTGCAATGGCAGGGGCAACATCTGCTCATTGATCCCTACCTCTCCGATTCGCTGACCAAAAAATACGCCGCCACGGCCAAGCCCCATATCCGCATGACCGCCATCCCCATTGCACCGGAACGGCTCGACTTTATCGATGTCGTCACCTCCAGCCACAACCACACCGACCATCTTGATGGGGAGACGTTGCAGCCGCTTCTCGAGGCCAATCCCTACATGGCGATCATTGCCTCGGCGGCCAACCAGGAATTCGTCGCCGACCGTCTCCACGTTGCACCGGCGCGGATCACACCCATTGCCCAGGACACACCGGTAGTGGTGGGCGATTTTGCCTTTCACGCCGTGCCCGCCGCCCATCAGGAACTTGAGCTGGATGAACAGGGACACTACCGTTGTATTGGCTTGGTCATCCAGATTGGGCCATGGACACTTTACCACAGCGGCGACACCATGTACTACGCGGGTCTCGAAGCCACCGTGATGCGCTGGCCCATTGACCTCGCTCTGCTACCCATTAACGGTTACGATCCCGCACGTGGGGTCGCCGGTAATCTGTCTGGTAGCGAGGCCGTGAAGGTGGCGCACACGATTGGTGCGCGCCTGGTTATTCCCTGCCACTACGAGATGTTCACCTTCAACACCGTCACCACCGACGAATTTGTTGCTGCGGCAACAGCCCTGCAACAGCCCTTCCAGATCCTGCGCTGTGGCGAGCGGCTCACCATGACCACGCCCTCTCCTCTCTGATAATATTTGTCTGCGACTTAACCAATCTGTAAGGCGATTGTCACACAACTTAAAGGCCTCTCATCTTATGCTAGATGCATCACTGTTATGAAGGCCTTACTATTACGCGCATGCTGAGCCCTCTGTCGCTGTCCCGGCGCGAATGATGCGGCTGCTTCTTATCCAAGGAGGCGCTACCTATGCAACTGATCAATCGTCCATACCGTCTCATGACCACCGCAGCACTGCTGCTGGTTGGTCTCATTGTAAGTCTGTTCGTCTTTGCCGTTTTTCACCAAACAAGTTATGCCCGTGCGTTGACTGAGGAAGCCGCGGCCCCGGTAACTGCTGTCACGACGGTGATCTATGTCGATCACGCGGCACCTGGCCCAACGCACGACGGTGCATCGTGGGATACGGCATACGTCACTGTACAAGAGGCTCTTGCCGTTGCGACCGCCGGCTCGGAAATTTGGGTTGCTGCCGGTGTGTACTACCCCGATGAAGGGGGCAGCTACGCCAATAATGACATCAATGCCTCTTTTGCCCTCAAAAATAACGTGGCGCTTTATGGTGGCTTTGCTGCCTTTGAAAGCGTGCGCGAGGACCGTGATTGGCTGCAGAATCTCACCGTGCTGAGTGGGGATCTGGAACAGAACGACAACCCCGACACCGGCGCCATCAAGTCATCGCCCAGTGCCACTGCCCTCGTTGGTTCCAATGCCTACCAGGTGGTGACGGCGCTCAATGTCGACGATACCGCGATTCTCGACGGCTTCGTCGTCACCGGTGGGAAATCCAATGGGACCTATGTTCTCCCCTGTAGCACAGCTTGTGGCGCGGGCATCAACCTCAATACCAGTTCTCCCAAGCTACGCAACCTGACCATCGCCGGCAACTTTGCCAAGTATCACGGTGCCGCCATCGCGGCCATCGACGCCACCATCGATCTGGAAGATAGTGTGATTCGCGCCAACTACGCCGAAAACAGCGGTGGCGCGGTCTATCTGCGCAAGAGCGGTGGTACCATTCAAGATGTTGTGTTCAGCGGCAATCGCTCCACCAACCGTGGTGGTGCGCTCTACGTCTTTCTGGTGACCGATCCGCTGGCCCTGACCAATGTGACGATCAATGGCAACCGCGCCTCCCACGAAGGTGGTGGCATTTATAACGTACAGAGCACCTTTTCCCTGGACAACTCGATTGTCTGGAACAACGAAGCGAACTTTTACAAAGAGATCCGAAACGAAAATAGTGTCACAAACATCTCCTACAGTACCGTGAAAGATGCCTACGCCGGCGGCACCTGGGATAGCAACCTCGGTACGGACGGCGGCAACAATCTCGAGAGCAATCCGCTCTTTGCCAACGATCTTTCCCCTCTGAGCGCACCGACGCTCAACGGCGATCAACATTTGCAGTCACTATCACCGGCGGCCGATGCCGGCGACAATAGCGCGAATACCAGCAACAGCGACGCCGTCAATGGTGGCCGCATCAAAGGCGCCGCGATTGATATGGGTGCCTATGAATCAGCCCATGTGGCGCAACTGTCCATTACAAAGACAGTCGCTCCCACTGTCATTGAATATGGCGAGGCAATCACCTACACCGTGGTGTTGAATAACAGCGGCAGTGCCTACGCCTACGGTGCCACGCTGACCGATTCTCTCCCCGCCGATGTTGCCTTTGCCGGTTGGCTCCAACAGCCCAGTGGCGCAGCCTATCAAAGTGGCCCCCATGCCATCACCTGGACCGGCACCGTGACCGCCGCGCAGACCCAGACCTTTATCTTTATGGCCACCCACACCGGTGGTCCCGATGAAGTTATCACCAACACTGTCTCCTATGGTCACATCACGAGCAGCGACAGTGCACAGGAAGCCTTTACCGTGCTGCCGTTGCCCACGGTTGATCTGGCCGATGTGACCGTCGATGAAGCGACTGCCAGCGCAACCTTGACCGTTTCGCTCTCGGCCACGACGCACAAGCCGGTTGGTGTCACCTATGCAACCACGAACGGCAGTGCAACAGCCGGCGCCGATTTCACCGCTACCACGGCAACTTTAACCATAACGCCCGGCTCCTTGACCGGTTTTATTGCGATTCCCGTCAACAGCGATTTCATCGATGAAGAGGCTGAGACGTTCAACGTCACGCTGACCGGTGCCACCGATGGTATCGTGGGCGATGCCAGCGCGACAGCCACGATTCTCGATGATGATACCGCCGGCACCAACGTGAGCGGTCAACTGCTTAGCGTTAGTGAGCCCGATGAGACAGCCGTGTTCACCATCACCTTCGATAGCCAGCCTGTTGAGGATGTCATCGTCTCCTTCAGCAACAGCGATACATCCGAGTGTTCCGTACCTGCAACGGTGACAATCAACAGTAGCAATTGGCAACAGGGCGTTGGCGTGCCGCTCCAGGCTGTCGATGATTTTGTTGTCGATGGCGACCAGTCGTGCCAACTGACTTTGAGCGCGGCGAGCAGCGACCCCAAGTATGACAACATTGCGTTCGATGCAGTGGCTGCCACCGTGCACAGCGATGATGTGGCAGGGATCGCAATCGCGCCCACCGCGTTTAGCATTGGCGAAGCGGGCGCCGACGGCCATTTCACCGTCACCTTGACCAGTGAACCAACCGCCACGGTTACCATTGATCTATCGCGGGATGACAGCAGCGAATGTGCCGTTCGCAACCGCATCACGCTCGACCACAATAATTGGCGCAGCGGTGTGGTTGTACCGGTGGCTCCACAGAATGACGATCTCGATGATGACGATCAACTCTGTACCATCCGCTCGACTGTCACTAGTGTGGACCCCCATTACAATGGGCGCGCCATTCAGGATATCGCCGTCACGGTGGTGGATGATGATACGGCCGGGGTTGTCATCAATCCCACTGCCGTCACCACCAGTGAACCCGCCGGCGAAACGACCTTCTCTGCTAAACTGAACAGCAAACCGCTGGCGCCGGTAAAGATCAGCTTTTTGAGCAAAGACACCAGTGAATGTACGGTGCCGCCGAGCATCACGCTCGATGAGACGAACTGGAATGTGAATGTTGCAGTTCTGGTGAACGCCAAGGATGACCGCATCGATGATGGCGACCAATCCTGCCTGATCCAGACCACCGTGACCAGTACCGATCCCAAGTACCAAGGGGTGGCCACGGACGATGTGGATGTCACTGTGCAGGATGACAGTGATACCGCCGGTGTCATCCTCTCCAAAACAGCTTTCACGGTTACCGAGCCGAGTACGACCAATAGCTTTGTTGTGACCTTGAACAGCCAGCCGGTCAATCCGGTGACCGTGCGCTTCAGCAGCCACGATGCCACTGAGTGTACGGTAACGGCCAGTGTGATCCTCAGCGCAAGCAATTGGGAGCAAGGCAAAGCTGTCACGGTGACTGCGGTCGACGACAACAATATTGATGGCCCCCAAAGCTGCCTGATTCAGGCCACGGCGACGGGCAGTGATGCCGTTTACAATGGGATCGACGTGGTCGATCCGGTTGTTACCGTGGAAGATGACGATGTCGCCAATGTGATCGTTGGCTCGCCCAGTGTCGTTGTGAGTGAGCCGAACAACAGCACCATTATGATTCTCAAGTTGACGAGTATCCCGACTTCATCGGTGACGGTCGCGTTGACAAGCATGGATCCCACAGAGTGCGCTGTCCCATCGAACGTGGTGATCAACGCCTCCAATTGGAACAGTGGTGTCGGTGCGACTGTCTTCGCCGTCAACGACGACATCGATGATGGCGACCGCGCCTGTAATGTGAAGGGGCAAATCACCAGCAGTGATCTCCATTACAACAATCTGGCGGTCAGTGATTTTCTGATCACCGTTGTCGACGATGATACCGCCGGCACTGTCGTGACACCAGGGGCACTGACCGTGGGCGAGCCAAACAGCAGTGCTACCTTTACGGTTGCCTTGACCAGTGAACCGACAGCCACGGTAACCGTCAATCTCACCAGCAATGATATCGGTGAATGTACCGTAGCGGCGAGCACATCTCTCAATGCCGGCAACTGGCGCAACGGTGTGCCGGTAACGGTGACTGCCGCCGACGATGCCATTGACGATGAGACCCAACTCTGTACGATTGGCACCAGCATGGCGAGTGCCGATCAGAATTACCAGGCAATTGCCATTGACGATGTTCCCGTCACTGTGACCGACGATGATGTCGCCGGCGTTGTTGTGGCACCGCAGCAGTTAACCGCGGCTGAACCCAACGGCGCTACCGCCTTTAGCATCACCTTGACCAGTGAACCGACAGCCACGGTGACTGTGAATCTGCAAAGCGGTGATACCGGTGAGTGCACTGTGCCCCAATCCGTTAGCCTCGACGCCTCGACCTGGAACACGGGTGTCTCCGTGCCCGTCCAAGCTGTCGATGATCGGATCGATGACGCCGACCAGAGCTGCGTCGTTGCCACCGCTGTCACTAGCGTCGATGGGGATTATGCCGGCATCAGTGCCGCTGATGTTGACGTTACCATTCAAGATGACGGTGACACGGCGGGGGTGATCGTTGCGACCAGCACCGTGACCGTGAGCGAACCGGCTGGGACCAGTGGTGTTACCGTCACCTTGACCAGTGAACCGGTGGCACCGGTGACGATTACCCTGACACCAAGCGACGCGAGCGAATGTCGCGCCGATGCGGTTACCTTGGATTCATCTAACTGGGAAAATGGCGTGATCGTCCTTGTCAACGCCGTCAATGACGATGTCGATGATGGCACCCAATCGTGTACGTTGCAGACTGCGGCGGCCAGTGCCGATCTCTTATACAACGGCATTGCGGTCGATGATATCACGGCCACTGTGGAAGATGAAGACGTCGCCGGTATGTTGCAGAGTACAACGGTTGTCACCACGACGGAGCCGGATGGCGCCGCCCACGTCACGGTTACACTGACGACCGAACCGATAGCGCCAGTCAATATTGCGTTTGTCAGCGATGATACCACCGCCTGTACTGTGCCGGCGACCGTGACACTCGATGCCACCAACTGGCGCGTCGGTGTCGCCGTCCCGGTGACTGCGGTGGATGACCACCATATCGACGGCACACAACATTGTGTCGTCAGCAGCACGGTCACTAGTGCTGATCCACTCTACGCCGCAATGGCATTGGAGGCAGTGCGCGCCACGATCCTTGATGAGGATGCCGCCGGCGTCGTTTTGACGGCCGCAAACGAAAGCATGCCTGAAGTGGACGGTAGCACTGTGGTGACGGTGGCGCTCACCAGTGAACCGACAGCCAGTGTAACGGTGACCGTGAAAAGCATCGATACCACCGAGTGCACGATTCCGGCCCATGTGACATTAGAACCGGCCCAATGGCAGCGCGGCGTTGCCGTCACTGCTACTGCCATCACGGACGATCTCGATGATGGGCCACAGCGTTGTATCATCGAAGCGCAGGCGGCCAGCATGGATGCCGATTATCATGAGGTGGCCGCTGCGCCATTAGTCGTTATGGTGACCGACAGCAATCAGCCGGCAATGGACGTCTCCTTTACGGCCAGTACGGCGACCGCCGAAATCGGTGACGTAATCACCTATACCTATCGGGTGA
>Ga0116151_10003314_pt1 | contig 14489 bp, 14 predicted proteins | sample AD_UKC117_MetaG_FD_89893 | JGI IMG/M metagenome (GOLD analysis project Ga0116151, IMG submission 89893) | Active sludge microbial communities of municipal wastewater-treating anaerobic digesters from Hong Kong - AD_UKC117_MetaG | ecosystem: Engineered > Bioreactor > Anaerobic > Digestate...
GCACGGCGTAATGCCCCACTAGCCGAAGGAGGTAGTTGTTCATGGAACTTTCTCACATAGCGGACAAATTCTCCCACGGTCTTGGAGGAGCCTTTGCCCTCGCGATGATAGCCTTTTCGATAGTTTTCCTGGTGCTCATGGCGCTGACCTTTATCATCATGGGGACGCGCTATCTGGCGGATTTGTCGGAGGGTAAAAAGCAGACCCCGAAAACACCGCAGGCACAACAGGCGGCAGCTACTTCCGGTGCTGCTCCCCAGGCTTCAGCGGGGACAGACAGAAACGTTATTGCCGCGGTCATAGCGGCTGCTATTGCTGCCTCTGGTGGAGGAAGGGCCATATCAGTTCGTCCACTTACTGTAAGCAACAGGGGAAAAAGTTCTGCGTGGAAGACCGCTGGAAGAATGGACCTCCTCGAGGGGTTTGAGTAAGAAGGGTAAAGGGTAAACGGTCAACGGTAAACGGTTATTTAGATCTATGATCAAGGTTGCACCGTTCACTGTTTACCGTTCACGGTTTACGCATTTCATATTGGAAAGGCGAATGAATTTCAAAAAATTTCGAATCAAAATTTGACCGAATAAATAAGGAGGAAAAACAAAGCTATGTCCAAAAAATACAAGATCACCGTAAACGGAACAGCATACGAGGTTGAAGTAGAGGATATCGGCGGATCATCGGCCCCTGCTCCTGCAGCCGCTCCTGCGGTTGCCCCGTCTCCCGCGGCCGCTCCCGCCCCCGCAGCTGCCCCCGCCTCTGCGGCTGCTCCTGCGGGAGGTACTACCGTTACCGCGCCGATGCCCGGCAAGGTCCTTAAGGTGGCGGTGAGCGTGGGAGCCGCGGTTAACGCGGGAGATCTCCTTCTGGTTCTCGAAGCCATGAAGATGGAAAACGAGATACAGGCTCCTTCTGCCGGGACGGTCAAGGAGATCAAGGTCTCCGACGGATCTCCGGTCAACACCGGCGACGTGCTCGTGGTTCTGGGCTAGGGCTTCAATAAGCCCTTGCCAGGGGAGGTACGCAAATGGGACTTTATTTCAGGGCTCTTGCGGAGATCGCGGAACAATCGGGATTCGCGGGGCTGACAACCGGGAACCTGATAATGCTGGTGGTGGCGCTGGTTCTTTTGTACCTGGCCATTGCCAAGGGGTTTGAGCCGCTGCTTCTTGTTCCTATAGCAACAGGATGCCTGCTCGTTAACCTGCCACTTTCGGGGATCATGGATGAAGGCGGATTTCTCCGTTACCTGTTCTTCGGCGCCGAGCACGAGATATACCCTGTGATTATATTCATGGGAATTGGTGCCCTGACGGATTTCTCGCCCCTTCTTGCGAACCCCATGACGTTCCTTCTGGGGGCTGCTGCCCAGCTTGGAGTGTTTGTAGCACTTTTCGGTGCCATGGTGCTCGGATTCTCCGTCCCCGAAGCGGCATCCATTGCCATTATCGGAGGAGCAGACGGTCCTACATCCATATACCTTACGATGAAACTTGCTCCACAGATCCTTGGGGCGGTAGCGGTTGCGGCCTACAGTTACATGTCCCTTGTACCGCTTATCCAGCCCCCGGTCATCAAGATGTTCACCACAAAAAAGGACAGGGCTATCAGGATGGATGCCCTGCGCCCCGTTAGCAAGAGGGAGAGGATACTTTTCCCCATCGTTTGCACGGTATCTGCAGGACTGATACTTCCTGCGTCGGTTCCCCTTATCGGTCTTCTGATGTTCGGGAACCTTCTCCGGGAGTGCGGTGTCACAGAACGTCTCAACCAGGCGGCCCAGAACGAGATCCTCAACACTGTCACCATTCTTCTGGGGCTTTCCGTTGGAGCCACCATGGGCGCGGAGACCTTCCTGACCGTTGCCACGATCAAGATCATCCTTCTGGGTCTGGTGGCGTTCATCTTCTCCACCGCGGGGGGAACTCTGTTCGGGCAGTTGATGAAGGTCCTTTCGGGAGGCAAGATCAATCCGATGATCGGAGCGGCGGGAGTTTCGGCTGTCCCGATGGCGGCGAGGGTCGTGCAGAGGATAAGTGCCCAGGAGAACCCTTCCAATTTCCTGCTAATGCATGCCATGGGGCCCAACGTGGCTGGGGTCATCGGTACAGCCGTTGCCGCCGGTGCCATGCTGACCCTTCTGACGAACTAGAATCGTCCCTTCGCGCGACAAAGTCAGTAAAAAGAAAAGAGGGAGCGGATTCGGCCTGGCCGGGAACGTTCCCTCTTTTTTTCGGTGTGAATGAAGGGGCCCTCCTGTGTTCCGAAGCCTTGAAGAAGGTCTCTCTTTGGGGTAAAAATGTATGGGTAATACAATATGCTGTCCAGGGGGAGTAAATGTGAATCTTTCAATGTTCCTTTCCAATGAGGTGAAACCTGCGCTGGGATGTACCGAACCAGGGGCGGTGGCTCTTGCCGCCTCCTGGGCTGCTCGATACTCCGAAGGTGATATCAAGGGGATAAAACTGCTTCTTTCCCCCAATATATTCAAGAACGGGCTCCATGCCGGTATACCGGGAACGGGGGGCGAGACCGGCAACCTTCTTGCTGCCGCATTGGGGGCCATGAAGGGTGATCCGGATAAGGGCCTTACCGCTCTCGAAGGGATAACGGGTGATGATGTTTCGAGAGCTCTGGATTTTGTAAAAACAGGTGGTGTTACGCAGCAGGTCCTTCAGGATGTGCCCGATGTCTATGTTCAGGCGGAGGTCGTTTCGGACTCGGGTACGGTGTCCGTAATTATCTCCGGCAGGCACGACAGGATTGTGGAGATAAGGAAGAACGGAGATGTCATCAAGAGGCTGCTTGAGGCCGACACGGAAGGCGGAGGTCGTCCTCCCTATATTGATGATCTCCTCGAAAAGGACATGGAGTGGTTCTGGTCGTCGGCATCATCCATAGACGCCGGGATGGAAAAGTTCCTGATCGAAGGCTCCAGAGTGAATCTCAAAGTCGCGGAGACAGGGCTGCAAAAGCCCTGGGGTCTGGGGACGGGATATCATCTGGCGGCTCTCGGGGGAATGGACGATCTTTTGAGACAGGTCAAGGCATGGGCCGCGGCAGCGGCAGATGTCCGGATGGCGGGCGGAGCCTGGCCCGTTATGAGCAGCGCGGGAAGTGGCAACCACGGAATCACGGCAATAATCCCCCCTTCACTGGCGGCTCGGGTATGGGGGAAGAGCGAAAGGGAACTTGCCGAAGCACTTATGCTGAGTCATCTTGTCACCGGTTTCATAAAGGCCCACACCGGCCGCCTTACCCCGGTATGTGGATGTGCCGTAGCTGCGGGCGCGGGAGCGGCGGCAGCCATCGTCAGACTTGGTGGTGGTACCGCAAACCAGGGAGAGATAGCGGTGGCTCTTTTGCTATCATCTCTTCAGGGGATGGTATGTGACGGGGCCAAGGGTTCATGTGCCCTCAAGGTAAGCACCGCAGCCGGGGAATCTTTTATTTCGGCTCAGTTGGCTTTGGGTGGCATAGGTGACCCGGGAGAACAGGGCATCATATCGTCAAATTTTGTTGAAGCCGCCCGAAACGTGGGCAATTTCAGCCGTAACGGGCTATCAGGGGCAGATTCAGCCATTATCCGCATTCTTCAGGAGATGGAGGCTTCCGGAAAGAACTCCTGAGAGAGCGCAGGGTCTTCAGGTCGGGATCACCAGGACTGGACAGGGTGATTTTTCTATTATGGCTTCCCCGGTGCTCCCGATGATCAGTTCCCAGAGTTGTCCGTGCGTGGATAGCCCTACCACGAGCATCCCCGGGGTCATTTCCCGGGTTTTCCGGAGTATCTCTATCTCCGGTTCGCCCGCGAGAACTTCGGCTTTAACATCAGAGTTCCATGAGGCCACTGATTCCCTGACCTCCTCAAGAGCAGAAGATGCTATTTGGAACATATCGCTGGAGGTTGAAGGGTCATCAAGAGATACTGAATGAATGATAGTCATTGGAACGTTTCTTCCATCGAGGAGGTTCCTGAGTTCTTCGAGCACCCGGTCGGTCCTCTCCGGAGAAAGGTCCGTGCAGACGGCCACGTGATTGAAAGGGTTCTGGAAAGGGACCTTTGTCTCTGATGTTTTTACGACCAGGTGTGGAATGGCCATGTATCGTATGAAGTTAACTACTACGTCGTTGCTTTCAGCGAATAAGACCGAGACGGAACACCCACGGGAGTGTGCTGTCTCCGAAAGCGTTTCAAGGGGATCTCCGGACAGGACAAGGGAACTGCACTTGATCCCTGTTGTGCCCAGTTCAGACACGGTCTTCTCCATGGCTTTTTCGGCTTCCTGAATCATTCGGGAAGTATCAAGTCCTGTCATGGGTTCTACTACATGCACAAGGACGATCTCCGAGGATCCATCGGCTACATTGGCGGCTGTCCATAGAAGGCCCTTGTGGGACAGTTCTGAAAAATCTGTTGGGAAGAGAATTTTACGGAACATCACGATAGACCCCCTTTAGTTTTGTGCTAGACTAAATCAGTTTATCAGACACAACCGGGCAGTCAAGAAAAAACCTGATCTTGGATGGAGGACGCAAATTGAGCCCATCGCCGAATTTTACCTGGACAGTACTCTCGGGTTTTGCCAGGATTGTCAGCATCCTTCCCCACAGGGTTTCGGTCTCTATTGGGGCCTGGACAGGTTTGGTCGTATGGTTTTTCAGCCGGTCAAGGGTGGACAGAGCCGAGGCAAGATGCGTAAAGGCTCTGCAGGTCGGGGTTACAAGGGCTCGCGGGATAGTAAGGGAATCCTACGTGAACCTCGGCAGAAGTCTTGCGGAATTTCTGAGACTCCCGGTGCTTGGTAAAAAGGTTCTGGATTATGTGGATATACATGGCGAGGACAACCTCAGAATCGCACTGGAAAGGGGGAAGGGCGTGATATTCCTTACGGCCCACTTCGGGAACTGGGAGTATAACGCCTCCACCATGGCCGTAAGGGGTTTCCCCATGAACGCTATAGGGGCAGAGCAGAGAGATCCCAGGATCACTGAACTTGTCGTGTCGCTCAGGTCCGCCTGTGGTGTCAAGACTATGAGCAAGGGCTTCGATCTCAAAAGCGCGGTGCGATGCCTCAGAGAGGGGGAGATACTGGGCATACTCCTTGATCAGGATTTTGCGGACAACGGTATAGTTATTCCTTTTTTGGGAATTCCGGCGAGTACTCCCTTCGGTCCAGTGAAGATGGCCGGGAAGATAGGTTCCTCCGTAGTGCCGACTTTCATTGTTCGCCGAAAGGATGGAATAAATCACGATCTGTATATTCTGCCCCCCCTGGACTTTGCTGGAGGCAAACCCTTCGGTGAGGATGTAGAGGCGTCCCTTAAGCTGTGCAACGACACCCTTGGCGAATGGATAAGGAAACACCCCGACCAGTGGATGTGGCTATACCCCCGTTGGGCATCAACGACAGGAGACAGGTAATTGATCGCGGCCGTGGATCCGGGAAGGGAGAAGTTTGGGTGGGCTATCTGTGACGAAGCAGGGCAACTTTTCCTTTCGGGGGTTTCTCCCGTCGGAGAGGTCTGTCGATGGGGCGGGGCTCTTGCGGCGGCGGATTATGAATACCTGGAGAGCATTGCCCTTGAAAAAAGAGGACCCTTTCAGATTGAAAACCGTCAGTTCCTCCTTCTTGCGGGTTCGGGAACCGGGAGCGGTCATGTAATTGAAATGTTGCGGCAGACAGGTCTCGAGGTATTTGCTGTTCCAGAGGAAAATTCGACCCTCAGGGGAAGGGCCCTTTTCTGGAAGATCCATCCTCCGAAAGGCCTGGCCAGGCTTCTGCCCAGATCTCTCGCGGTACCATGGCGTTGTGCCGATGATATGGCAGCATGGTGCCTGGTTCTTGAACATCTGGAAAGGCAGAGATCCAAAAATATTGATAGATCCGGAGGATAACGGTCATGTCATATTCTTCAAGACTCAAGGTTTACATTGAACAGCCCGGGTTTTCAGTGGGATGTGTTGACCTGGAGTACAGTGAGGAGGAAATGAAGAGTTTCCCCATGGCTTCAGGACGTCTTCAGGTCGGGAAGATCCTGGTAAAACTTCGCGAAAAATACGGCGACGACCTTCGGGTCGATCTGATAGACCCCAGAAGTCTGACTGCAATGCTGGACATACTCAAATACAGGATCAAGAGCACCGAGCCTACCTGGATATTGGACGGAAAACTGATCTTCAGGGGGGTTCCCGAATGGGAGGAACTTCAGGCAATAATTGATGCTTTTCCCGGATAATAAAGGAAGCAGGGTGTTGAGGTTTGAAAAAATGGTTCAGCGATGTTGCAATTGAGGAACTGGTTCTTGGATATGCCTTTGTAAAGTGGATCATACTTGCTGTATTTGCCGGTCTAATTGTGGGTTCCGCGGCTTCGTTGTTTCTCCTGTTACTCGATAAAGGGGTTGCCGGGGGGTTATCTTTGGGTCCGGCCAGATTGTTGCTTCTCCCTCCAGGACTTTTGGCCAGCGTCTTTCTGGTCAGAAAAATGGCTCCCGATGCCGCGGGACATGGTACTGAAAAAGTTATAGAAGCGATTCACCAGAGGTCTGGCAGGATATCACTTCCCACCGTCCCCGTAAAACTTGTTGCGACTGTAATTACTATCGCATCGGGTGGGTCCGCCGGAAAAGAAGGCCCATGTGCCCAGATTGGAGCGGGACTTACTTCTGCCATGGCAAGCCTCATGGGGCTTAATGATACGGACAGGGAAAAACTTGTTGTATGTGGAATTTCCGCTGGTTTCTCGGCCATATTCGGGACCCCTGTGGCCGGGGCCATATTTGGGCTCGAGGTTCTTTTTATTGGGAAAATGTACTACGACGTCATGCTGCCTGCCTTTATCAGCGGGATGATCTCCTTTCAGACCGCGTCACTGCTTGGGGTTGTGTACGCCGAACAGAAACTTTCCTCGTTGACGACCCTGGGGGGGACAACCTTGTTGTGGGCGACTCTGGCGGGTGTGTTTTTTGGATTAGTTGCCCTTGCACATATCGAGATCGTATCGGCTTCAGATAAATGGATAAGCAGGATACCAGCAGGGCCCTACATCAAGGCGGCAGGAGGCGGTGTGGTTCTCCTTGTGTTGGCCATGTTATTTGGAACCCGCTACCTGGGCCTGGGGACTGATTTTATTGAGGAGGCCATTTCTGGTTCGAATGTTCCGGGAGGAGCCTTTCTTCTGAAATCTCTGTTTACTGGTATAACTCTTTCGGCAGGGGGTACCGGAGGGATATTGACGCCGACCTTTTTCGTAGGGGCGGGATCGGGCTCTTTTTTTGCATCCCTGTTCGGTCTTGATGGAGCGCTTTTCAGTTCCATCGGTCTGGTAGCCGTACTTGCCGGGGCCGCAAATACGCCGATCTCCGCGACGATCATGGCGATAGAACTTTTTGGTTCCGAAGTTGCTTCCTATGCTGCCATCGCCTGTATAGTCTCTTTTGCGATTAGTGGTCACAGAAGCATCTATCCAAGCCAGATCCTGGCAAGGCCAAAATCATCTGTTTTCGGGGTTTCGAAAGATGGTCTCCCTGTGGAATTTCACGAAAACAGGATCAATCTTTCCGATACCAGGATCCCTTCGATGCTTTTAGAGGCAAAAGCATATTGGGAGAGGCGGGTTTTCTTCCCCAGGGACATGGAGTCACCGGCTGAGGTCAAACAACCGAAAGATGTTCAGGAGGGAGAGTAGATCCTTTCAAGGCATGCCAGTGCCAGAGAATCGAGGCTGGATATAATTTTTTCCTGATCCATTGCCGACGAACGGTATGCAAGAGGGAGTTCCGTACAGGCTCCAATAACGGGAATATCTTTTTCCGACCACAGTATCCTGAGACAGGATTCCAGTCTGGCCGCCGACTCACTCAGCCTGTTGGCTTTCACCAGGGCTATTACCTCCTCCAGCATATTCTGTGTCTCAGGTCCCGGTATAAGAAGGGGATAATCCCGTTTTTTTGCTTCGGTCTCGTATATCCTCGAAGAGGAAGTGCCGCTGGTCGCTGTCAGCCAGGCTCCCCCGGGGCTTGTTCTCATTGCCCTGGATATTGTCTCCTCGACAATATGAACCAGGGGGACCGACAGCCGGTCCCTGAATCTGTTGATGAAAACATGAGCCGTATTGCACGGAACAGCAAGCAACTGAGCCCCCCATGACTGTAGCGTTTTCAGTCCTTCCAGAAGCAGAGGGGCGGGATCCTCCCCGCCCCCCGTAATTGCCGCGGTCCTGTCAGGTATCTGGGGATTCGAGAACAGTACTATCCTTGGATGGTCCTGGTCTTTTTCGGCACCGGCCATTTCTGCCAGAAGACGAAGGAATTCCGCCGTGGCGGCAGGTCCCATACCCCCGAGGATACCAAGGACTTTATGCGGCTTTTTTGACATCCGCCAGTTCGCCCTCCGTTTTTGCGACGACCGTCGCTACAGTGGCATCGCCGGTCACGTTGATGGCAGTACGAGCCATATCGAGGACAGCGTCGATCCCCGCTATCAGAGCCACTCCTTCAACGGGAAGTCCCGCCTGGGTCAGTACCAGGGTCAGCATGATAAGACCGGCTCCGGGAACACCTGCCGTGCCGATCGATGCCAGTGTAGCTGTCAGAAGTATTCCCAGCTGGGCTCCGATCGAAAGAGGAATACCAAAGGCCTGGGCAACGAAGAGGGCGCAGACACCCTGGTAGAGAGCCGTGCCATCCATGTTGATCGTAGCGCCGAGAGGCAGCACGAAAGAGGAGATCTTCTCGGAAACACCGATGTTTTCCTGGGTTACCCTCATAGTAATGGGGAGGGTTGCAGAACTTGAACGTGTGACGAAAGCTGTCAGGGTGGCCTCCTTGACCCCGTCAAAGAATTTCCAGGGTGACATGTGAACTATCGAGACGAGGAGACCGGAGTAGACCAGAAGTGCGTGAAGGATGCATCCCAGGTAGACCCCGAATATGACCTTGCCGAAGGGAGCAAGGACAGAGACACCGTATTTTGCTACCGTTGCCGCTATCAGGGCGAAAACGCCATAGGGGGCAACATGCATAACCAGTCCGGTCATTTTGTACATGGTCTCGGCCACAGAATCCATTAATCCGATAAGGGGCTTCCCTTTTTCTCCGGCGAAGACCGCTGAAATTCCCAGGAAAAGGGCGAAGACAATTATCTGCAGCATGTGTCCCGACGCCATCGATGATATCGGGTTTTTGGGGAAGAGTCCTATTATGACATCAGAGGTAGAAGGCGGCGTTGGAACCTTGAACCCTGAAAGGTCGGCTCCGAGACCCATACCGACTCCCGGCTGTATGATGTTTCCCAGTAAAAGCCCTATAGCGATAGCCACGGCCGTGGTTGCCAGATAGAGCCCGATGGTTTTGATACCAACTCTTCCAAGGGCTCGGGGATCGCCCAGTGATGCGGTCCCCACTACGAGGCTGGAAAAAACCAGGGGAACGACGAGCATCTGGAGTAGAGTGACGAAGATAGTCCCGACGGGTGCTATAAACGAAATAGAATCTCCGAAAACTATTCCAGCCAGGATACCGGCGACGAAACCGATCGCAATCTTCCAGATCAGGGGCATTTTTTTCTTCTCTGCCAAAATATCCCACTCCTCTCAATTATTTCAAGGTGCCGGATGAAACGGTTCATCTAAAACGACATCATCCCTCCCGCCGATCACCTCCGGGTGAATATTCCGGGAAAGGTAGATATAAAAGAGGAAATTAAATGAATCGCTGACAAGATTATATCTCAATTGTCTCTTTTTGTCTTCGGCACTGTGCTTGGGAAGCGTTCTATCTGGTAATATGGTCTGGAAACTTATTCGTCCAGCCACGGGAGGGGTCTTTCTTGCGCAGGGTGATTATGCGAGGCCTTATAGTCATGCTTCTTATCGCTCTTGCCGCTTCGGGATCATACGCGGGCGGGGTGGTTCTGGTGCTTTCGGGGGGAGGAACCCGGGGACTTGCCCACGTGGGAGTCCTCAGGGTCCTGGAAGATAACGGTATCAGTGTCGAAGGGATCGTGGGGACAAGCATAGGCTCTATTGTGGGGGGTCTGGCGGCCTGCGGCTATTCATCTGGAGAACTCGAAGACATGCTGGCCGGCCTGGACATGACCTCCCTGCTATACGACAGACAGAGAGAGGCCCAATCTCCTCCGGGTGAGGAAGGGACAGATTCATCCCTTTCCCTGTTCCGGCTTGAGTTCAGCGAAAGGGGACATATAACCGGACCTCTCGGGGGATTGAGCGGGAAGAGACTTCTTGAGAGACTCCAGGAATGGACGGTTCGTTGCCCGGTTCTCGATTTTGCTGATCTGCCAGTGCCTTTCGCGGCAGTAGCGACGGATCTTGTGACCGGTGAGCCGGTTGTACTCAGAAGAGGAAATCTTGCCTCCGCCATGCGCGCATCCATGGCTATTCCAGGCCTCTTTTCTCCATGGAACGTGGACGGCAGACTCCTGGTGGATGGAGGCCTTGTGTCCAACGCTCCGGTGCTGGTTGCCAGAGAACTCTTCCCGGGGTATCCGGTGGTGGTCGTCGACGTAAGCGGTAAGGGCAAGAGCAGGGATGGCATTCGAACCGTTGTGGATGTAATGGATCAGATGATCTCCATCATGACCATGCGAAATGTGCAGGAAGAACTTAAACATGCGGATCTCGTTATAACCCCTGATGTAGGGGGACTTCCCATGCTGGACGTGGCAGGACACGAGGAGATCATAAAAAGCGGGGAACTTGCCGCGAGGGACAAACTTGACCAGATTATATCCGTTGCCTCAAAAACGACCCCTTCCAGCCCCCTCAAAGCAAGTGAAAAAATTATTGTCGCCGAGGTCAGAACCACAGGGCTTGGAGAAAGGTTCTCTCAAGCGGTTATCGACAGGTATGACCTTTGGGTAGGGAAAGAAGCCGACCCCGAATCTATTATTCAGGCCTGCGTTGACCTGAGACAAAGAGATGATGTCAAAGCGGCGGATTTCTCCCTCGAATATCTACCGGATGGCAGGGCTGCCGTGGTTCTGAATGTCGAAAAGGAACCAGCCTGGGAAGTTGTTGCTGGAGGATATGCCTCCAATCTCAACCCTTATGCCGCGGTCTACCTCGATACGATCAGAAGGGATCTCTTTTCGGAAGGAGATTCTCTAAGGACCCGCTTCGGGATCAGCGAACGCTGGCATTTCTCGGCGAGATACCTTTCTCCCGTCGAGGAGGGTTACGGCAGGTGGGAGGCAAACATCAAGGGAGGCAAAAGGATCTACTCTCCACCAGGATCCGGGACACTGGAGTGGGAGCAGTATTCCGCTTCATTGTGGCGGCATTATGGTGACGGTCCTTTCAGGGCTTCTCTGGGTTTTGCCGTGGAAGAGACAAGGTCAGGGGGGCAGACCAACACTTACACCGGTCCTGTTCTCTCTCTTGCCTTTGAAGGCCTGGATGACCCGATAGACCCCACTGAGGGGTTTTCGGCCTCCTTGTCACTATGGTGGCCCGATACTGACGAACTCCTCGGAAGAATGCGTTTCTTCGGGGTAACGAGTTCAGCAAAGGACTGGAGATTCTATATCAGGGGCGGAGCCATCCTTGGAGATGGAAGCAGGGCATGGCATTCGGCATATCTGGGAGCAAGGGAGGAACTTTACTCCAGGGGGGCAAGCCCACTCCGTTCTTCCAATGCTGCCTGGGCGGGTGTAGGGATAAGGAAAGTTTTCCTCAAGAGCTGGTGGGGGACAATAAACCTGGACCTGTTCGCGACAGCGGGGAGAACATACGACTCATCCTGGAGTGGTGTTGACAAAATCTGGGAGACGGGCATCGCGGTCTCTCTTCCCGGAAAAATTTTCGATGGCAAGATTCTTGTAATCTATGATGACCGGTCGGACTGGAGCTTCGGGTTTGTTCTTGGGAGACCGCTTTGGGAAAACGACCCGCTTCCATGATATCCGGCTTGCCCCGGGAGGGGCTTTATGACTACAATGTGCGATATGTCGTAAAAGAGGCTGCTTAAGGACACGCAAACGTATTGAGGAGGAAGAGAATATGGCTCGCAATATTGCTCCAAGAGAAAAGGACTATTCCCAGTGGTATCTCGATGTGATCAAGGCGGCGGAGCTTGCTGATTACGCGCCGGTCCGGGGTTGCATGGTCATTCGACCGGACGGCTATGCCCTCTGGGAATCGATACAGCATTTTTTTGACGAGGCTTTCAAGGATAGCGGCCACGTCAACGCCTATTTCCCGCTCCTCATACCGATATCCTTCCTTGAGAAAGAAGCGGATCATGTGGAAGGCTTCGCTCCCGAGTGCGCCGTGGTGACTCATGCAGGAGGAGAGGAACTTGAGGAAGCGCTGATCGTCCGGCCGACATCGGAGACCGTCATTGGCCATATGTACAGTAAATGGGTCCAGTCCTGGAGAGACCTTCCCATCCTGATCAACCAGTGGTGCAACGTCATGAGATGGGAAAAAAGATCCAGACTTTTCCTGAGAACCTCCGAATTCCTCTGGCAGGAGGGGCATACGGCGCACGCCTCACGCGAAGAAGCAGTTGAGGAGACACTGCGCATGCTCGAAATATACAGGGACATAATGGAAAACGTCCTTGCGCTGCCGGTCCTGGCGGGGGAGAAATCCGAGGGAGAACGTTTCCCCGGTGCCGACAACACCTACACCTGCGAAGCCATGATGACAGACAGGAAAGCTCTCCAGGCCGGAACCAGCCACTTTCTGGGACAGAACTTTGCCAAAGCTTTCGAGATAAACTTCCAGAACAGGGAAGGAGAACTGGAGAGCGCATGGACTACCAGCTGGGGTGTTTCGACGAGGCTTATCGGCGCGATAGTAATGACCCATTCCGATGATGATGGCCTGGTGATACCCCCCCGGGTGGCTCCGGTGAAGGCCGTGATCCTGCCTATCAGCCCCGACCAGGAGATGGTCGAGGGCAAACTTCTTCCCAGGGCTGCGGAGATCGCCGAAAAACTCAATGCGGTTCTTGGGAAAAGATCCGTAAAGATCGACAAAAATTTCCACATGAGGCCCGGAGACCGTTTCTTTGCAAGTCTTCAGAAGGGGATCCCCCTGAGGCTGGAGCTCGGAGAAAAGGAATTTGGAAAAGAAGTTCTCCATGCGGTCCGGAGGGACACAGGGGAAAGGTTCGACATCCCATGGGATGAGGTCGCGACAAGGGTTCCGGAAGTACTGGAGGATATACAGAAGAACCTCTACGAAAAGGCTCTTGCCTTCAGGGAAAAGAACACAATTCATGTAACTGGTTACGAAGAGTTCAGTAAAATATTTGAAGGCAGCGGAGGTTTCGTGGAGGCCTTTTTCGCTGGCGGGCGTGAAGAAGAGAAAAAGATAAAAGAGGAGACAGGGGCAACGGTTCGCTGTTTTCCCCTTGGAAGGGAAGAAACAGGGACCTGTTTCTATACAGGCAAAAAAGGAGCCCGGCTGGCTGTTTTCGCCAAATCGTACTGATCTTTTGATGAAAGAACTTGTTCCCGTGGAGGTCGCCAGAGGGTAAAATCGAAAGTGGAAGGTCTGCGCACCTGCGCCGGAAGCATTTAATTCATTCCCGACAGGGAGGAGAGAACATGGTTTCCGAACTTGGTGTCGGAAATACCAATATCCGTCTTTACAAAGGGGATATTACCGGATTTCAGGGGGGCGCGATAGTCAACGCGGCCAACTCGGCCCTCTGGATGGGTTCCGGGGTTGCCGGGGCGATAAAGCGCCTTGGAGGAGAAAGCATCGAGAAGGAAGCAATGGGGCAAGCCCCCATAAAACCGGGAGAAGCCGCCGTGACAGGGGCCGGCAACCTGAAGGTGGACTACATCATCCATGCCGCCGTGATGGGGGAGGACCTTGTTACCAGCGAGGCTCTAATCAGGACCGCCACTCAGAACTGTCTTTACAAATCCGACGAACTCCACATCGAGAGCGTGGCCTTCCCGGCCCTGGGGACCGGGGTGGGTCGTTTCCCGGTTGATGCCTGTGCGACAGTCATGATCGACGAAGTTGTCATGTACCTGAAAGAAGAAACCGATACATCCCTCCGGGAGGTCGCTTTTTACCTTTTCGGGGAAGAAACCTGGGAGTCCTTTGCCAAGGCCCTGGAAAAGATTAAAGAGTGAATCGAACGCTTCAAAGGCGTGAACAGTTAACGGTAAACGGTAAACGGGAAAGCAAGTGCCTTGTCATTCTGAGGAATGAAATGACGAAGCGGTATCCGCCAGCAGGCGGACGTTCCGAGCCCTTTGCCCGCTGGCGGGAATATGGATCAGGCCCCGTGAATCGTGAATCGAAAAAACCGTGAAGACGAGGATCCGAAAACTGGCCGGGGGCCTGAGTGAAGTCTTTCCGAAAGGCAACTCGCCTGAAAGCGTTCGTTTCTCCGCCTGCTGCGGGGCGAAGAGCACAGTGCCGGGAAAAATCCCCGCTACTGTGTGCTTTTCCTGCCCCTACGCGACGGCTGCGAAACTCACCGGCTCCTGAGCCTTCGGTAAA
>Ga0116151_10003318_pt1 | contig 14476 bp, 10 predicted proteins | sample AD_UKC117_MetaG_FD_89893 | JGI IMG/M metagenome (GOLD analysis project Ga0116151, IMG submission 89893) | Active sludge microbial communities of municipal wastewater-treating anaerobic digesters from Hong Kong - AD_UKC117_MetaG | ecosystem: Engineered > Bioreactor > Anaerobic > Digestate...
GAGGCGGCGGCAAGGGCGACGGCGTGGTTGGTGCCATAAGTGGAATAGAAGGCGACGAGGATTTTCGGCTTGCTCATGTCAGTCTCCAATGCGGTACTTGCGCCAATCTATTGCGTGCAAATTGTTTGTAATCTGGATATGAACGAACCGGTTCTGTTCGCCTGCGCACCAATCTTTGCCGTCACATCGCGCGTTCACCACAATATGAAAAGGCAAAGGGCCCGGATGCACCTAGTCTGTCCAAATCATCCCGGGCGCTCTTTCTTGCCCCCCTTCCTGGCGAACCTCATGCGCCCCTGCCTTCGCACGTTCCTGATCCTCGTTGCGGCGGGCTTCGCCCTGCCTGCCCTGGCCGCACCCCTGTCCTACCGGCTTGAGGCCGATGGGTCGCGCGTGGGGTTCGAGGTCGGTTTCAACGCGGGGTCGATCCAGGGAACCTTCCCGGTCACCGCGGCGGATCTGACGCTTGATTTCGAACGGGCGGCCAACAGCCGGGCGCATGTCGTCCTTGATGCTTCGGGCGCGTCGGCGAACATCCCCTTCGCCACCCAGGCGATGAAAAGCGACGGCGTCCTTGCCACGCATAGCTTTCCCGCAATCACCTTCGAAGGCCGCGACTTCCGCCGCGACGGCGACGCCGCGACTGTCAGCGGCATGATCACCATCCGCGGACAGACCCGCCCCCTGACCCTCACCGCCAGGGTCTTTCGGCCGCAGGGGACGGACCCGGGCTACCGCGACCGGCTGGCGGTCCAGCTGACGGGCACCGTGCGGCGGTCGGATTTCGGGGCAACCGGCTTTGCCGACATGGTGGGCGACGAGGTGCACCTGAAGATCCTGGCCCGCCTGGTCCGCACGCCCTGACCCCGGCGCGCGATTTCTGAGCGCGCTTGCGTTTTCGCTCTGGGCATTCGCGGGCGGAGGGGACAAGGTGGCACCACCTTCCAGAGCCGTCCCATGCGCCTTCTCGTCTCTTTCGCCGCCCTGTTCCTGTCGGTCGTCTTCCTGCAACTCGGCACCGGTTCGGTCGCCCCCCTCGACGCGCTGTCGGGGGTGGAGCTTGGCTTTACCAAGGCCGAGATCGGGACGATGGGGTCGGCGCATTTCTTCGGCTTCTTCATCGGCTGCTGGTGGGCGCCCCGGCTGATGGGCGCGGTCGGCCATTCGCGCGCCTTCGCCGCCTTCACCGCCGCCGGCACGATCGGCGTGATCGCCCACATGATGATTGTCGATCCCCTGGCCTGGGCGGGCCTCAGGATGCTGTCGGGCCTGTGCGTCGCGGGCGCCTACACGGTGATCGAGGCCTGGCTTCAGGCCAAGGTCACGAACGAGACGCGCGGCCGCGCAATGGGCATCTACCGGATTGTCGATACCGGCGGGTCGCTGGCGGCGCAGCTGGTGATCGGGGTCCTGACGCCCGCCGTCTATTTTTCCTACAACCTTCTGGCGCTCCTGTGCTGTGCGGCGCTTCTGCCGATGCTGGTATCAAAGGCCGAGGAACCGGGCATGAATGCCGCGCCGCGCCTGCGGCCCGCGCTGGCCTGGAAGCGTTCGCCGCTGGCGGCCATGGGCGTCGTGGTGTCGGGCGTGACCAGCGCGGCCTTTCGCATGGTCGGCCCGATCTACGGGCTCGAGGTCGGGCTGACGCAGGACATGATCGCGCTGTTCCTGGCTGCTTTCGTGCTTGGCGGCGCACTTGTGCAGTTCCCGCTGGGCTGGCTTGCCGACCGCCACGACCGGCGCCATGTGCTGATCTGGATCTCGGTCGCCGCCATCCTGTCCTGTTCGGTGACCATCGCGGTGTCGGGTCTTGGCACCGTCGCGGTCTTCGCCGCCGCCGCCTTCTTCGGCGCGACGACCATGCCGATCTATTCGCTGTCGACCGCGCATGCCCATGATTTCGCGCAGGACGACGAAAGGGTGGAGCTGTCGGCGGCGCTGATGTTCCTTTACGCGGTCGGCGCCATCGCGTCGCCGACCGTCGCCTCGACGCTGATCGAGGCCTTCGGCCCTTCGGCGATGTTCGTCTTCATTTCGGGCATCCATGTCCTGCTGATCGTCTTCGGCGTCTTCAGGATGCGCGCACGCCCCTCGGTCGGGCCGCGCACCCCCTATATCTACACGCCGCGCACCTCCTTCATCGCCGGGCGCCTGTTCCGGCGGACACCGCGCGACGGCTGAGGGCGGACCACGGGGGGCTTTCCGCCCCCCGCCGTCCGTCGGTTCGCGAACCGACGGACGCCCCCCGAGGATATTTGCGAAAAAGAAGAAGAGCACGGGGGCTCCGTCCCCCCTGTCCCCTCTGGCCCTTCGTGCGCTCAGGCGCTAAAGGGGCCGGGACATAAGGGAAAGGCGCGCGCATGGCCCGGATTCTGATCACCTCGGCGATCCCGTATATCAACGGGATCAAGCACCTTGGCAATCTTGTCGGCTCGCAATTGCCGGCCGATCTTTTTGCCCGTTACAACCGGATGCGCGGGCATGAGGTCATGTTCATCTGCGCGACCGACGAACACGGCACGCCGGCCGAACTCGCCGCCGCCAAGGCGGGAAAGCCCGTGGCGGAGTACTGCGCCGAGATGCACGAGACGCAGGCCGCGATCGCAGAGGGTTTCCGCCTGTCCTTCGATCATTTCGGGCGCTCCTCCTCTGATCGCAACCACCGGCTGACGCAGCATTTCGCCCGCCGGCTGGGCGAGGCGGGGCTGATCTCGGAGGTGACGGAGAAGCAGATCTTCTCGAAGGCGGACAACCGGTTCCTGCCCGACCGCTATATCGAGGGCACCTGCCCCAACTGCGGCTACGACAAGGCGCGCGGCGACCAGTGCGAGAACTGCACCAAGCAGTTGGATCCGACCGACCTGATCAACCCGCGCTCCGCGGTATCGGGGTCGACCGACCTGGAGGTCCGGGAGACCAAGCACCTGTACCTTCGCCAGCGCGCGCTGAAGGAAAAGCTGGGCGAGTGGATCGACGGCAAGACCGACTGGCCGGTCCTGACCACCTCCATCGCGAAGAAATGGCTGAACGACGGCGAGGGGCTTCAGGACCGGGGCATCACCCGCGACCTCGCCTGGGGCGTGCCCGCCCAGTTCGAGGGCGCGCCCTGGGCGGGCATGGAGGGCAAGGTCTTCTACGTCTGGTTCGACGCGCCGATCGAATACATCGCCGGGACCGCCGAATGGGCCGACGCCAACGGGCTGGACGATGCGGCCTGGGAACGCTGGTGGCGCACCGACAAGGGCGCGGCGGACGTCACCTATGTGCAATTCATGGGCAAGGACAACGTGCCGTTCCACACGCTGTCTTTCCCCGCGACGATCATCGGATCGGGCGAGCCGTGGAAGCTGGTCGACTACATCAAGTCGTTCAACTACCTGAATTATGACGGTGGACAGTTCTCGACCAGCCAGGGGCGTGGTGTCTTCATGGACCAGGCGCTGTCGATTCTGCCGGCGGATTACTGGCGCTGGTGGCTCTTGTCGCATGCGCCGGAAAACTCCGACAGCGAATTCACCTGGGAGAACTTCCAGGCCAGCGTGAACAAGGATCTGGCCGATGTGCTGGGCAACTTCGTCAGCCGCGTGACCAAGTTCTGCCGGTCGAAGTTCGGCGAGGTCGTGCCAGAGGGCGGACAGACCGGCGAACGCGCCGCGGCGCTGATCGCCGAGCTTGAGACCCGGGTGCGCGCCTACGAGGGCCACATGGAAGCGATGGAGGTCCGCAAGGCCGCGGGCGAACTGCGCGCCATCTGGGTCGCGGGCAACGAATATCTGCAATCGGCCGCCCCCTGGGCCGTCTTCAAGGAAGACCCCGAACGCGCCGCGGCGATGACGCGGCTGGGGCTGAACCTCGTGCGGCTCTATGCTGTCTTGTCCGAACCCTTCATCCCCGACGCCTCGGCGCGGATGCTGGCGGCGATGAAGACCGATGACCGCAGCTGGCCGGGCGACATCGCCGGGGCGCTGGGCGCGCTGGCGCCGGGCCATGCCTTCGAGACGCCCGAGGTGCTTTTCCGCAAGATCGCCGACGAAGAACGCGAGGACTGGCAGAAGCGTTTCGCAGGCGTCCGGACCTGAGCCGCGCGGGGGCGCTTTGCCCCCCGCGCGCCTTGCCTGCCGCCAGCCCGCCCCCATATCGGGAGGGCAGGAACGCGAGGGAGGTGACGCGATGCGGTGTCCGGTTGACGGGGCGGAGTTGACGATGGCCGAACGGCAGGGCGTGGAGATCGACTATTGCCCGAAATGCCGCGGGGTCTGGCTTGACCGTGGAGAGCTTGACAAGATCATCGACCGTTCCACCCTGTCGCTTGCCTTGCCGGAACCCGGGCGCGGCCTTCAGGCCGGTGCCCGTCCTGATCCGGACCGGCGCGAAGTACGGCGCGAGCGGCGCGATGACGACCGCGAAGATCGCGACGACCGGCGCAAGCGGCGCAAGAAGAGCTTCTTGAGCGAGCTGTTCGATTTCGACTGAAGGGCCGCCGCCGTGTCCGGCGCCCGCCCGGTCATTCGGGCGCGGCGCAGGGATAGGGCATGCCGTCGGGAAGCCTGCAAAGCGGCGTGAAATAATCCTCGGGCAGGAGCGCGTAGCTTCTGATCCGCTTGCTGTCGTCCAGCCGGTCGAGATAGGCGGTGCAGCTTGACATCCGGTAGGTCTCGACCCGCCAGGGGGATGTGAACCAGGCGTCGAAGGCGGCCCCGACAGCCACGACGGGCGCGTCGCCACGGGCAATGCTATCGGCAAAGACATCGCCGATATCGGCGTATTCCTTCAGCCGCGCGATGGCGTCCCAGGCTTCGGTCCGGCCCGCCTGCCGCAGCATCCATGCGTAATAGGTGGCGATGGCCTGGGCGTCGGCCTCGACCATGAAGGTGAAGCGCTGGATCTCCCTCAGGTCGAAGTCGGTCGAGGGGCAGAACCCGTGATCGTACTGGTCCAGATGGCGCAGTTCGTGAATGAGGATCAACAGCCGTTCCCCGAAATCGAGGTCCGCGCGCAGCTCGATCAGGTTGCTGTCGACGTTGTAGGCGCCACGGACGGTCGTCGGCCGGTCCTCGACGCAGATCGCGGCACCGGTCCGGCGCAAAACGGCCAGAAGGGGGTCCGGCGCCGGGTCAAGCGCCTCGATCGCCGCGAGGAGGGCCACCAGGTCGGCCTGCGCCTGATGCCCGGCCTGGTCGTAGGGGGCGACAAGGCACAGGCTTTCGGCATCTGGGTGCCAGTCGCCCAAAGGCCCTGCCCGGGCAGCGGCGGCGCAAAGGGCCAGGACGGCGAGGCAGGGAACGAAGCGGAACATGAGGCGCAAGACTAAGGACGCGCGCGCGGTCAGGGAAGCCCCCGCCCCATGTCCCAGAGGTCGCTTTAGCTGCGCCGGGAGAACGCGCGATCCAGGCCCTCGGCCACCTGGTCCACGTCGGCCAGCGACAGACAGAGCGGCGGCACCATGCGCAGCGTCGAACGGGTCGGGCCGGATTTCGACAGGATCAGCCCGCTATCGCGGCAGGCCTCGAAGACGGCGGCAGTGGTGTCGGGGTCGGGTTCCTTCGACTTGCGGTCCCTGACCATTTCGATCGCCAGCATCAGGCCGCGCCCGCGCACGTCGCCGATGGCGGGGTGCCGCCCTTTGAGGTCGTTCAACCGGTCGAGAAGCGCGCCGCCGACATCCCTGGCATTTTGCTGAAGCCCTTCGTCGCGCAGGACCTGCAGCACCGCCCGGCCCGCCGCGCAGCTTGTCGGATTGGCGCCATAGGTATGGAACATGAACTTCTCGGCCATCGGCGCGGCGATGTGCCTTTGCGCGACGACGGCGCCGAGGGGAAAGCCGTTGCCGATCCCCTTGGCCATGACCACGATGTCGGGGATCACGTCGTCGGCCTGAAAGCCCCACATGTGGTCGCCGGTGCGGCCAAAGCCCGACTGCACCTCATCGGCGATGTAAAGCCCGCCCGCGGCGCGCACCCGTTCGGCGGCGCCCGACATATAGCCCTTGGGCATCTCGATTATGCCGCCGTAGCCTTGCACGGATTCGACGAAGATGCCGGCGACGCGGCCCGTCGTGGCCACCGCGATGGTGCGCTCGATCTCGTCCAGATAGGGGTCCACGCCGGCGCCGAAGATGCCGCGATACTGGTTCGGCTCGGCGACGAAAGCGACGTTGCCGGGCATGCCCGCGTGGCGGAACCCGGCGATGCCGGTTAGGGACTGCGCCGCCGAGGTCGGCCCGTGATAGGCGTTACGAAGCGCCAGAAGGTCGAGGTTGCCGGTATAGCCCCGCGCCATCACCATGGCGAGGTCGATGGCCTCGGACCCCGAATTGGTGAAATGCACCACCCATTCGATGTCGCCCCTCGGCCCTTTCGGCATCGTCGCCGCCAGTTCCTCGGCCAGATGCGCCGGGACGGGGTGGTAGAACATCGTCGTGCAATGGGTGAGTTCCGCCGCCTGTTCCATCGCGGCCCTGACCACCACGGGGTGCGAATGCCCGACCGAGATGCAGACGTTCATGCCAAGAAGATCGGTGTATTTCCGGCCCGACTCGTCCCACAGATATTGCATGGACCCCTTGCGGAAGATCATCGGATCGACAAACGGCACGAACTTTCGCTGGCTGGCCGCATAATAGGTGTCGCGGCGGCGGGCGGTGCCCTCAAGGCTCCAGTCGACGGGCAGGGTCATGCGGTCTCTCCCATGATTTCGCGTGTCCGGCGGGCGACGAAATCGTCAAGGCTGTCGCGGATCGCCACATCCATCTGCGGCGGCTCGTGATCCGCGATCAGCTTCCTGACCCGAAGTGCAGCCCTTTCGTGTTCCCAAAGCGCGCCTTCGGCCATCCATTGTTCATAGGTGCCGTTGTCGGACATCTCGCCCATCCAGAAGGCGGTCTCGAAATTCGCGCGGGTGTGGGCGGCGCCAAGGAAATGGCCGCCCGGAGGCACCTCGTGGAAGGCGTCCATCGCCTGCGCGGCTTCGGAAAAATCGACCCCCTGGACAAAGCGCATCATGGCCGAACAGCGATCGGCATCCATGACGATCTTCTCGTAGCCGGTGGTCAGAAGCCCTTCGAGGCAGCCGGTCGCGTGGATGATGAAATTCACCCCCGCCATCGCCGCCCCCATCAGCTGCGCCTGGCTTTCGTAGCCGGCTTGCGCATCCGGCACCTTGGAGGCCGTCAGCGCGCCGACGGAATGGAACGGCAGTCCCAGCCGGTCCGCCAGGGTCTTGGCGCACATCTGGAACTGCGTGCCCTCGGGCGTGCCGAAGGTGGGCGCGCCGGTCTTGAGCGAAAGCGGCGAAAAGAACGTCCCAAAGGCCGCGGGCGCGCCCGGCCGGATCAGCTGGATCAGCGCGACGGATGCCAGAACCTCGGCCAGAACCTGCGAAAGCGTCGCCGCGATGGTGACGGGTGACATCGCACCGCCAAGGACGAAGGGCGAAACGACGGTGCATTGCCCCGCGCGGGCATATTCCTTCAGCGCCCAGATCATCGTCTCGTCCAGCACGAGGGGCGCGTTGGTGTTGACCACCGAATAGAGCACGCAGTTGCGGTCGACGAAGTCGGCGCCCATCGCGAGCCTGCACATCTCGATCGTGTCGCGGGCGCGTTCGGGCGCGGTCACGGCACCCATGAAGGGCTTGTCGTTCAGTGTCAGATGCGCGTGCGCCATGTGCAGGTGGCGGATCGGCACCGGCAGATCGACGGGTTCCACCACCACGCCGCCGGAATGGTTCACCGCCCCAAGCTGGTGGTGGATCTTCGTGATGTTGCGAAAATCCTCGATCGTCGCATAGCGGCGGCCCCTTTCGACGTCGTGGACGAAAGGCGGGCCGAAGCTTGGGCAATAGACCTGGGCGTTCCCGCCGATCTGGACCGAACGGGCAGGGTTGCGGGCGTGCTGGGTGAAGACGGGCGGCGCGGTCCTGATCCTGTCGCGGCACCAGCCGGGATCGAAGCGCACACGCGGGCCGTCCACCCGCGCGCCCGCATTGCGAAAGATCTCCAGCGTTTCGGCATCGCCGCGAAACTCCATCCCGATCTCGTCAAGGATCCGGTCGGCGTTCGCCTCGATCGTGGCGATCGCCTCGTCGTCGATCAGGCTGACGATGGCGGTGCGCCGCAGGGTATAGGGGGCGGCCAGGGCCGTGCGCGCGGCACGGGCCTTCATCCGTTCGCTGCGACCTTCCCGCCGGCTGGTGCGCGTCGCCTGTTCGTCGTCGCTGTGCATGACGTCCCGTGTGCTGAGGATCTGGGCCAAGACTACCCACCGCATTCGCGTTCCGGCCAGAGGCGGAATGAAGCATCGAATTTACTAATGATACCGATTAGCCGCCTGCCCGTCACGCCGCCGGAAGGCTGTGATATTCCACCTCGCCCTCCAGCGCGGGGAAGCGCAGGGCGAAATGCGTCTTCAGGATCCGCGCGCATTGCCCGGCCAGCGCATCGGCGATGGCGTCTTGTTCGCCGGTCCGCGTCACCACCTGGATGCGGCGGCGAAAGCCCGGAAACGGCAAGGGTTCGATCCTCAGGCGCATGCCTTCGGCCACCGCGTCGATCAGGAGCGATGGCGACAGGATTGCGAAACACTTGCCGGTCACGACGCCCGCGACGACCATCGAGGCGCGGTCCGCCTCCATCGCCCGCGGGAAGTGCAGGCGGCAGCGTTGCAGATGCTGGTCGGTCCGCCGGCCGACCGGGGTCGCAACGCCGAAACGCACCAGCGACAGGCGCGCGGAAATCTCGTCCATATCCGCCGGATCGCCGTCATAATCCTCTGGCAGAACGAGATAAAAAGGCTCGTCCAGAACGGGGATCGCGTGATGGTCGTCATCGCTGCGCACCAGTTCGGATGTCACCGCGAGGTCGATCTGGCGGGCATAAAGCGCCGACCGGTGGTCGGTGGCAAGACCTGCCGACAGGATCAGTTCCGGCACGCCGAGATCTTCCACCACGAAGTCGAAAAGACCCGGCGTCAGCGTCGTGGCGATCGACGCCAGAAGCCCCATCCGCAGGACCGGCAGGGTCGAGGCGTTGAGCCGCCGGATGTTTGCCTTAAGATCCTCGATCTCGTTCAGGAGCCGGAAGCCGTGCCGTTGCAGCACGCCCCCCGCATGGGTCAGCGCAATCGGCCGCTGCGAGCGGTCGATGAACTTGACCCCGAAAGCCGTTTCAAGGTTCTTGAGATGCTGCGAGGCGGCGGATTGCGTCATGCCAAGGGCATGGGCGGCCGTCGTCACCTGCTGCATTTCCGCGACGGCCATAAAGACCTCGACCGCGCGGAACAGGTTCAGGTCGGGGGAACTGCTTGTTTTTCTTGGAAAACGATCCGAACTGGACACGTCATTGTTCCCTTTGCGCCCGGGCGGCCCGCATCGCTTGTCTGGCGGGACGGCCCTTGAAGGTTCTAACTGTCATTAGAAACTTTAATACTGCGCGCGCGGGCTTGATCAATGCCCTTCTCGCGGGATCAGTGGTTCGGACGGTTTACTGGGGTTGGGGATGGCACGGACCCTCATCATCGGCGGCGGCGCGATCGGGCTCAGCCTTGCCTATCATCTGACGCGACGGGGCGAAGGCGACGTCGTTCTTCTGGAACGCAACCAGTTGACTTCGGGCACAAGCTGGCACGCGGCGGGCATCGTCGGGCCCCTGCGCGCCACGCCGAACGGCACCCGCCTTGCCATGTACGCGGGCGAGCTTTTCCCCAGGCTTGAGGCCGAAACCGGCCTTTCGACCGGCTACCGCAGGACCGGGGGCTACTGGCTGGCGCGCGACGAGGCGCGCATGGACGAACTGCGCCGCATCGCCGCCCTTGGCCGCCATTTCGCGCTGACCCCGACCCTCCTTGACGGAACCGCGCTGGCCATCCCCGGGGTCGATAGCAGCGGGATCGTCGGCGCGCTGCGGGTCGAGGAGGACGCGAACGTCAACCCGGTCGATCTGTGCATGGCCTATGCCAGGGCCGCCCGTGCCGGCGGCGCCGACATCCGCGAAGGGGTGAACGTTGCCGCGCTGGTCGTCGAAAACGGCCGTGCCCGTGGCGTGCGGCTTGCCGACGGCAGCCTGATCGCGGCGGATCGTGTAGCGCTTTGCGCAGGCGCATGGTCGAAGAAGCTTGCCGATGCGGCGGGTGTGGCGCTGCCGTTGCAGGCGGTCGAACACATGTATGTCGTGACCGAACCGATGCCGCATCTGCCCCATCCCTATCCGGTGCTGCGCGACCTGGATCGCGGCATCTATGTAAAGGGCGATGCGGGCAAGCTGGTGATCGGCGGGTTCGAGCCGCATGCCAAATGCTGGGATCCGCATGGCCCGGAGGGCGACCGCCCCTTCCTAGAGTTTTCTCAGGACTGGGACCAGTTCGCCCCCTTCATGGAGGCGGCGCTTGCGCTGATCCCCTCGCTTGAAAAGGCCGGCATCCAGCACTTCATGAACGGGCCGGAAAGCTTTGCGGTGGATTCGCGGCCGCTGATCGGCCAGACGAACGAGGTCGATGACCTTTTCGTCGCGGCGGGGATGAATTCGGTCGGCGTCATGTCCTCCGCCGGTGTCGGGCGCGTTCTTGCCGACTGGATGATCGAGGGCGCGGCGCCCATCGACCTGTGGGAGGCCGACATCGCGCGCGTCGATCCGCTGACCGCCGCCGCCGCCCATGTCGAGGCGCGCATGGCAGAGGCGGTGGCCGACGTCTTCGGCCTGCACTGGCCCTTCAAGCAGCCAAAGGCGGGGCGCGGCCTGCGCAGATCAGCGCTGCACGATCGCTGGGCGGCCGCCGGCGCGGTCTTCGGCCTGACCGCGGGCTGGGAACGCGGGATCTGGTATGCGACGGGGGAAGACGATCGCGCCCTGCCTTATTCGGTGGGCGAACAGCCTTGGCAGGACCACGTCCACCGGGAGGCGGCGGCGATGGAACACGGCACCGCGCTGATCGACCTGTCGCCCTTCGGAAAGTTCGATTTGTCCGGTCCGGATGCACTTTCAGCCCTCGGATATCTGGCGGCTGGCAATGTTGATGTCGCAGAAGGTCAAGCCGTCTACACACCACTCCTGAACGCCAAGGGCGGGATAGAGGCGGATGTGACCGTTACCCGGATTGGTCCGGAGCTGTTTCGCGTCACCTCGGGTGCGGCGACGCGCTGGCGCGACCTTGCCTGGCTGCGGCGCAATGCGCGCGGGCGCGTCGTCATCGCCGACAGGACCGAAGACGAGGTCGTGATCGGCGTCATGGGGGCTGGATCGCGCGATCTGCTGGCGGCAATTTCCCCCGACGACTGGCGGGATTTCCCCTTTGCCAGCGCGCGCGACGTGACGGTGGCAGGCGTGCCCGTGCGCGCCACGCGGGTCAGTTTCGTCGGCGAACTTGGCTGGGAACTTTCGATCCCCGCCGAACTGGGTTGCGCCGTCTTCGATGCGCTTCACGGTCGGGGCGCACGGCCCCTTGGCCACTACGCGCTTGACGGCTGCCGGATCGAAAAGGGCTTCCGCCACTGGGGTCACGACCTTGGCCCCGAGATCACGCCGCTCGAGGCGGGGCTGGGCTTTACCCTGGACTGGAGCAAGGACTTCCTTGGCAAGCCCGCGCTGGAACGCCAGCGAACCGAGGGGCTGCGGCGGCGGCTCCATCTGTTCGAGATCGACGGGCGCCCGCTTGTCCTTCATGACGAACCGATCCGCGAAGGCGGCGCGGTCGTCGGGCTGACAACTTCGGGGGCGCGGGGCGCGCGGACGCACAAGGGTCTGGCGCTGGGCATGATCGCCATCGCGCCGGGGGAAAGGCCGCCGCAGACGGCGGCGCGCAGGTTTGAAATCGAGATCGCGGGGCAGCACTACCCGGCAAGGGTACTGGAACGCCCGCCCTTCGATCCCACTGGCGAACGGATGAAAGCATGACGATGGACGCGCAGGTCCTTATCATCGGCGGCGGCGCGATGGGCGTGTCGCTGTTGTACCACCTGACGAAGGCGGGCTGGAAAGACGTCGTTCTGACCGAAAAGAACGATCTGACACACGGTTCGACCTGGCACGCGGCGGGGCTTTGCACGCATTTCGCGCACAACCCGACGATTCAGGAACTTCGCGCCACCTCCGTCCGGCTTTACCGCGACATCCTGCCTGAAGAAACCGGGGGCACCTGCGGCTTTCACCGCTCCGGCGCGATGCGCATCACCTCGAACCCCGACCGGATGGACGAATTCGCCCATGTCGCGGGCCTGTCGAAGTTCACCGGCTACGACCTTCGCCTTCTGACCAGCCCCGAGGCAGTGGCCGAACTGCATCCGCTGGCGCGGACCGAAGGCATCCTTGGCGGCATCTACGAACCCGACGACGGCCATGTGGACCCGACGCTTGCCACCAACGCCATGGCTCAGGTCGCGCGCGGGAACGGCGCGACGATCCTGCGCCAGAACCCGGTGACGGCGATCCGGCGCGAGGGCGATCGCTGGCGGGTCGAAACCGCGAGGGAGGTGATCCGCGCCCGCCACATCGTCAACGCCGCCGGCACCTGGGGCTGGGAAATCGGTCACATGATGGGGCTGAACGTCCCCTCTGTCCCCGTCCTGCACCAATACCTTGTCACCGACACGGTGCCGGCCGTGGCCGAGCGCATCGCCAAGGGCCTTCCCGAACTGCCGATGATCCGCGACCCGGAGGAAAGCTGGTATGTCCGGCAGGAACGCGACGGGCTGATCCTCGGGCCATACGAAAAGGACGCGCAGCCCTGGTCGATCGATGGCGTTCCGCCCGAATTCGGGGCGGAGCTGATGCCGCCCGATCTTGACCGGGTGGAACATATCATCATGGCCGCGATGGCACGGATCCCGGCGCTGGAGACCGGCGGGATCAAGTCCGTCGTCAACGGGCCGATCACCTTCACCCCCGACGCGAACCCGCTGATCGGCCCGGCGCACGGGCTCCCGGACGCCTGGCTTCTGACCGGATCGTCGATGGGGGTCATGGAAGGTGGCGGCGCGGGCTGGTTCCTGGCACACTGGATGACCCACGGCGCGCCGCCGATGGATGCCCTGGCCGTCGACAGCCGCCGCTTCGGATCCTGGGCCGACCGCGACTACCGCGTCAGGAAGGCGGTGGAATGCTTCGGCCTGCAGTTCGGCGTCCACTACCCTTACGAGGAACGCCCCGCCGCCCGCGGCAAGCGCCTGTCTGCGCTGCATGACAGGATGATCGCACGGGGCGCGGTGATGGGCGCGGCCTATGGCTGGGAACGTCCGAACTGGTTTTCCGATCGCCCCGGCGACGCGGCGGTCCCGACGTTCCGCCGTGCGAACTGGTTTGCCCCCGTCGCGCGAGAGGTCGCGTTGGTGACGACGGCGGCGGGGCTGGCCGATCTGTCCGTCTTTTCCAAGTTCGAGGTGGCTGGCCCCGACGCGCACGCCTTCATGGACAGCCTTGGCGCGAACAAGGCACCCCGGGTGGGCCGCATCGGTCTGATCCACGCGCTGACGCCCGCTGGGGGGACACAATCGGAATTCACCGTGTCCGCCCTGGCCAAGGACCGTTTCTACCTGACATCGGCCGCCGCCGCCGAGGAGATGGACGAAGACCTGCTGCGCGCCCACGCCGCGGGATTCGATCTGACCATAGACCGGGTGACGGATATCTGGGGCATCATCGCGCTGATGGGTCCAAAGTCGCGCGCCATCCTTGCCGGGGTGACGGATGCGGACCTTGGCGCCGGCTTCCCCTGGCTGAGCGTTCGTGAAATCGCCGTCGCGGGCATCCCGGTCCGGGCTCTGCGGGTGTCCTACATCGGCGAACTCGGCTGGGAACTGCACGCCCGGCGCGACGACCTGCCGGCGCTTTTCGACGCGCTTGAGGCGGCGGGCAAGCAGCATGGGATGGGCTTTTTCGGCGCCCATGCGATGAACTCCATGCGGCTGGAGAAGGGCTACCGCGCCTGGGGTGCCGACTTCACCACCGAACGCACCCCGGCCGAGACGGGCGCGGGGCAGCTTGTCCGGCCCGAGGGGCGCGAGTTCGCAGGGCGCGCCTCGCTGACCCGGCGGATGGCGGCTGAGGACCGTTGGGAAATGGTTCTTCTGGCAGTCGATACGGACGAGGTCGACCCGTTCTACAGTCATCCCCTCTTCCACGACGGCAGGCCGGTCGGCATCGTCACCTCGGGCGGATGGGGGCATCGCTGCGGACAGGCGCTGGCCCTTGCCTATCTGCGCCAGCGCGGGTTGCGCGACGGCCTGACGGTCGAGATCCTCGGCCGCACGGTCCCGGCGCGGGTTCTTGACGCACCCCCCTTTGACCCGACGAACGAAAGGATGAAGGCATGAGCCCACACCCGATCATCGCGATGTGGTCGCATCCGCGATCCATGTCCACGGCCATCGAACGCATCATGCGCGAACGCGGCGATCTGGACTGCCTGCACGAACCCTTCATGTACGACTATTATGTGCACCGCCAGGTTCGCCGGATGCCGCATTTCGACGTGCAGAAGGACCATCCGAC
>Ga0116151_10003324_pt1 | contig 14463 bp, 15 predicted proteins | sample AD_UKC117_MetaG_FD_89893 | JGI IMG/M metagenome (GOLD analysis project Ga0116151, IMG submission 89893) | Active sludge microbial communities of municipal wastewater-treating anaerobic digesters from Hong Kong - AD_UKC117_MetaG | ecosystem: Engineered > Bioreactor > Anaerobic > Digestate...
ACCGGATTGATCACGTTCATGTAGAGCGGCAGCACGCTGGCCGGTCGCGGGACGTAGTTCGTCGGCAGCCAGTCCAGCGTGAGCGAGACGGTCACGCCGTGGTAGTCGGTCATCGACATGTTGTGCCACATCAGCACCAGCCCCATCGGCATCCCGGAGGCGACGGGGATCCCGATGCTCGAGGGGAGGGCGATGTCCTCGGTCTCCCTTCCCATCGCGAGCAACCGCTCGGGCGCGGTGTAGAGGAGCTGGCGGCGCGCGAAGTTCACCAGGTTGATGTGGTGGACGAGCCGACGCGGGACCGCCTTCCCATCCGCATCAATCAGGGTGAGCGCGGCCCCGTGGACCCAGCCGTCGAGCGGCCAGGTGAAGTCGAGCAGCGGCTCGCCCACGCCGGCATGGCCGTCCATCATCATCATCGGAATGTCATCGGCGTGGTGGTCGGGCATCGGCATCCCCGGGACCTCGTACGGGCCGGCGCTGATCGTCACCGTCCGGGCCGACGAGTCCACCGTCACGCGCACCGTGGGGACCACGGCCGGCGGGGCGGGGGGGACGGGTGGGAACTGGGCGGAGGCGAGACTGGCGAGGAGGGACAGGCTGGCGCTGGCGAACATGGGCTCCTCAGCGGAGGGGAGACGGGGACGCGCTCTCCCCATTCCAACGCGGCGCGGGGAGGGCGGGTTCCACGGGTCGGGACCGGTGCCGCCTGCCACGGCGACCGACGCCCTTCGGCCATTCCGGCGGAACCGCCTGGGGCGGGGATGGCCGGGGCTGTCTTTTCGGCTTGGCACTCCGGCATGCCGATTGCCAAAGCCCTGCGGTGTCTTGACTTGCGGGCTTCGTGCCGGCAGGTTTGCAGGGCTGGCACTCGCGGCACTGGAGTGCCAAAGTCGGTTCGCCAAGAGGGTTCAATCGTTCAACCATGTCGGAGGCCAGGCGATGGCTGCCACCAAGAGCAAGCTGAAGATCACCCCGCTCGAGGATCGCGTCGTGATCATGCCGAGTGATGAGTCCGAGGAGATGCGCGGGGGGCTCTACATCCCCGACACCGCCAAGGAGAAGCCGACCCAGGGCAGCGTGATCGCGGTCGGCCCGGGCCGGTTCGAGAAGGGGGAGCGGGTGCCGGTCGACCTCAAGGTCGGCGACAAGGTGCTCTACGGGAAGTACAGCGGGACGCCGTTCACGATCGATGGCGACGAGGTCATGATCATCAAGGCCTCGGACGTCCTCGCCAAGCTCGGCTGATCCCCACCCACCGGAATTCCAGGAGACGCGACAGATGGCTGCGAAGGAACTGATGTTCGATGTCGATGCCCGGGCGAAGCTGCGCAAGGGCGTGGATGCCCTCGCCGAGGCGGTCAAGGTGACCCTCGGGCCGAAGGGCCGCAACGTGGTGATCGACAAGAAGTTCGGCTCGCCGACGGTGACCAAGGACGGCGTGTCGGTGGCGAAGGAGATCGAGCTCTCGGACCCGATCGAGAACATGGGCGCGCAGATGGTGAAGGAGGTCGCGACCAAGACCTCCGACCTCGCCGGCGACGGCACCACCACCGCGACCGTGCTGGCCCAGGCGATCTACCGCGAGGGGCTGAAGAACGTGACGGCCGGCGCGAACCCGATGGAGCTGAAGCGCGGCATCGACCGGGCGGTCGAGGCGCTGGTCGCCGAGCTGAAGACGATGTCGGTCAAGGCCGACAGCACGAAGGCGATCACCCAGGTCGGCACCATCTCGGCCAACGGTGACGCCGAGATCGGCAAGAAGATCGCCGAGGCGATGGAGAAGGTCGGCAAGGAGGGCGTGATCACGGTCGAGGAGGCGAAGGGCCTCGAGACCACCCTCGAGACGGTCGACGGCATGCAGTTCGACCGCGGCTACCTCTCGCCGTACTTCGTCACCGATCCGGAGGCGATGGAGGCGGTCCTCGACTCGCCGTACATCCTGATCCACGACAAGAAGATCTCCGCGATGAAGGACCTCCTCCCGGTCCTGGAGAAGGTGGCCCAGTCGGGCAAGCCGCTCCTGATCATCGCCGAGGACATCGACGGCGAGGCGCTCGCGACGCTGGTGGTCAACAAGCTGCGCGGCACGCTCAAGGTCGCGGCCGTGAAGGCGCCGGGCTTCGGCGATCGCCGCAAGGAGATGCTCCGTGACATCGCGGTGCTCACCGGCGGCAACGTGATCTCCGAGGAGGTCGGCTTCAAGCTCGAGAACGCCACCCTCGGCGACCTCGGCCAGGCCAAGCGGGTCGTGCTCGACAAGGACAACACCACCGTCGTCGACGGCAAGGGGAAGAACGACGACATCAAGGGCCGGATCGCCGAGATCCGGGCCGCGATCGAGAAGAGCACCTCGGACTACGACCGCGAGAAGCTGCAGGAGCGGCTCGCGAAGCTGGCCGGTGGCGTGGCGGTGATCCACGTCGGCGCCGCGACCGAGACCGAGATGAAGGAGAAGAAGGCCCGGGTCGAGGACGCGCTGCACGCGACCCGCGCCGCGGTCGAGGAGGGCATCGTGCCCGGCGGTGGCGTCGCGCTGCTGCGCGCCCAGGCCGCGCTCGACAAGGTGAAGGGGACGGGCGACGAGAAGATCGGCGTCAACATCCTCCGCCGCGCCATCGAGGAGCCGATCCGCGCGATCGCCGCGAACGCCGGCGTCGAGGGGTCGATCGTGGTGGCGAAGGTCAAGGAGTCCAGCGACAAGGGCTTCGGCTACAACGCCGCGACCGACGAGTACGAGGACCTGGTCAAGGCCGGCGTCATCGACCCGACCAAGGTCACCCGCACGGCGCTGCAGAACGCCGCGTCGATCGCCTCGCTGCTCCTCACCACCGAGTGCGTGGTGGTCGAGAAGAAGGAGGACAAGCCGGCCGCGCCCCCGATGCCGGGCGGCGGCATGGGCGGGATGTACTGATCGCCTGAAAGGCGATCAGTATCCCGAGAACGCGCAGCGTTCGAGGGATCTCCTGCCGACCGGTCGGAGTCCCCTGGAGCAGAACGCGCAGCGTTCGAGGGATCTCCTGCCGACCGGTCGGAGTCCCCGTGCGCAGAACGCGCAGCGTTCGAAGGATCCCTCGCCTCGCTCGGGATGACAGCACGCCATCCCGGCGATCCGCGGAAACGCGACGGCCACCCCTCGGGGTGGCCGTTGTGCGTTGGGTGCGGGGGAACCCTTGACGGCTGGGCGAATTCTTGTGCATAGTGGAGAGTCGTCCATTCCCCCTGATGGAGCTTCCCATGACATTCGGACCCGCCCGTCCGCCCGTCCGCCCGTCCGCCCGTCCGCCCGTCCGCCCGTCCCTCGGGCTGCCGCACCCTCGCCGACGCACCGAGACGTGACGAGGAGTGCCACGCGTGCGGTGCCCGATCCCGCCACCCTCCCGGTCGTTCTGCATGCGGAGGACGAGCCTCTCATCCGGAGCGCTGTCTCGCGGATACTGAGTGGCCACGCCCGACAGCTTGAACCGGTGTCCACCCTGCGGGAATTGGATCAGGCTGTGCGGGTTGAGCGGGAGTTCGATGTGCTCGTGGTCGATCTCATATTCGGGAGCGATTCCGCGCTGCCACTGCTCCGCCGGTCGCTGAAGCGAGACCCGGGGCTTCGCGTGCTGGTCCTTTCCGGGTTTGACGGGCCGGCAATTGTACAGCAGTGCCTGTCGGCTGGCGTGGCCGGCTTCGTGTCGAAGTTGTACGCGTTCGAGGAGCTGGTCGAGGCCGTGATAGCGGTGCACGCCGGGCGGCGGTTTGTCTCACCTCGATGTTCCGCGCCGGCGAGTGCGGAGGTCGAGGCCCTGGCAGGGCTGGGGGCTCGCTCCCTGCGCATACTCGACGGATTGCGACGGCGATTGACGCATCAAGAGATTGCCGACCTTGAGGGGGTATCGTGCAAGACGGTGGAATACCACGCGCGTAAGCTGGGGCGGGCACTCGGAATCGACGGGCAAAGGGGCGGGTGGGAGCTCGGCGGTCCCGCTTAGGGATTGTTTAGGGTTGATGACATGTCTGATCCTCCTCACTATGCCGGTACCTCTGCGTAACGTGGAGGCACGTGCCTGACAAGTGATGGTCGGCATCAGGAAGGGCCCACCCCTCTGAATCCAACATCCAACGAGGAGACATCATGAAGGAGGCCGCAATGCGGGGAGCGGTGATTCCCGCGGCTCTGTTCGTGGCGCTGATCAGCGTGGCGAGTCGACCGCTGGTCGCGGCAGATGAGATGCCCGGAAAGTGCAATGAGGGGTCAGTACCGATGCAGGGCGGTGGATGGTATCACTATCATGAGTTTGGAACGGATGGGGCGCCATACACGTGCGGAACCAATGGCTGCCACACTGAAGAGGCGGAGACCCTCTGCCACCAGCACGACCACGCGGCAGCGAGCTAGGTTAGGCAATCACCGTAACATCCGGAGGTCGCATGCCGTTCTTGGGAATGCGGGTTGGGAGACTGGTCGCTTTGGCGGTGGCTGTGATCGTTATTGGAACGCCCGTGCGGGCGGCGGACGAGCACGAGGCGCACTGCGATGAGTGGCAGGAGTTCCGGAGCGGACAGGGGCTCGTCGTTGTCCATGACTTCGGGAACTATGCCTCCGGCTGCTACCAGGATACGCCCCACCCGATCCACGTCGATGCCATGAATCCGCGGGACGGGTACTGCCACCAGAAGCACGCAGCATGTGAGTCCTAGGCACGGTGGTCGCACCTGAACAGTCGCGTTCAACAGGGGCCTGGCCCGCGTGTGAGGGACCCGTGGGACGAGAGAAGGGTCAAGGCGCCAGTCCGGGTTCTAGCGCTAGGGGTGTCCGTATGCGGAGATGTGTTTTCGTGGCCATGCTCGCCGGCTGCGGCCCACTGGCTGATGCCCGCGGTCCGGATGCAGGCTTCGGGCCGAGCGGGACCTCAAGTGAGATGGTCGGGGCGTGCGCAGTGTGTGACATGCGTGTCGATTCCCTCGGCTCACTCCTCGACCCATATGTCAGCTGGCGTTCGGCGTCAATCGTCGCCAGGGATGCAGGTGGCCAGGAGCAGGTTCTCATCGCGCCTGCCGGCGAGCGATTCTCGTTTACCATGGTTGACAACGGATTCCACTCTCCACGGTTGTACGGTGAACGCGGAGAGGGCCCCGGTGAGTTCAACGGTATTCGTGCGGTCACGGGGTATCGCGGTGATTCTCTCGCGATCCTTGAAGCCGTGGAGGTCTCGATCGTCGGGACATCCTCGCTGCGCGGACGCAAGGTTCGGCTCCCGTCCCGAGTGCAGGCTTTCAGCATGGGCGTGGTGTCAGACTCCCTGCTCCTATTCAATAGTTATGCACCTGCCTCGCCACTGGTGGCCGTGGTCGGACCTGATGGGTCGACCATCGCGAAGGTCGACACGCTGCTGAGCGGCACAACATCGTTGAGTCGGGACCCTGATGAGCGAAGCGTGTTCGTGCTGCCGGCGCCGGGCGAGCGGTTCGTGGTGTTGCCAGCAAGGTTCAGGTTCGGGGTCGAAATGTGGAGCATCGCTGGTGTTCCCATCGGAACCGTCCCAGTCAATCCAGAGTGGTTTGTTCCGTGGGATGCGAAGGCTCAGGCAGATGAACGGGCATCCCCGCAAGGTAGAGCGTTGACCTTCCTTTTGGATGCAAGAGTTGATGACCAAAACCGACTGTGGCTCCTTGGCCGGATCGGGGACCAGAATCACCCTGCGGACTTGCCGGCGCCGACGCTTCCTGACGGGTCGACAGACTGGGATCGCTGGCTTGACACCGTCATCGAGGTGTATGACCTAGGGAGCGGAGGCCGGCTGGGTCACCTTCGAACGGATCTCCACTATAGCGGATTCGTCGGCGAGGCGGGTCTGTACCGACGGTGGAATACTGCCGACGGATTGCCCTCGGTGTCTTTCTATCAGTTGTCCTATGCCATCGTGGAGTGACTTGCCGGCAGAGGCGGCATAGCCAGTCGTGCCTCGCCGCCCCTGGATTGAGCAGTCCATGAGACAAGTAATGCTCGCCGGAGCGTTCGCTGCATCCGCGTCAGATATGCCGGGTCTTCGGGCCCAGTCCACCACGCACACCCTGTTCCCCGTCTGGACCAGCACCGGCGCGGCCAACGACATTGAGGTTTCGACCGTCGTGGTCCCGATCGGCGGCGCTGGGGTGTTGGTGTGGCAACCGCAAGCCGGCGAGTTCCTGCGACTGGATGGCGCTGGGCGCATCGTCGGGCGCGTGGGCCGACGCGGGGCAGGGCCCGGGGAGTTTCGAGCGGTCACGCTGGCTGGTGTGACGGCGGACTCGCTCGTCTGGGCGTCGGATCCGATCCTGCGCCGCACCAGCCTGCTGACTTCCGACGGGCGGCACGTCTCCACGCTCGGGTGGCCCCCCGCCGCGACGCGGGACGGTGAGGGACTGGCTATGGTGCTTGGGGTCCAGCCCTTGGCGCTCTTGTCGGGTGGGGAGTGGATGACAGTTCTCACCCCGTCACCTCGGGCCGACTTGCCGAAATGGTGGCCGGGCACCGACGCCGCCGAGGCGCTCGTCATCGTCAAGCCGGACGGAACCGTCGAACGATTGCTCGCCGCGCTCCCCGACCGGGATCCACCCGGGTGTCGGGTCACCTACGTCGCAGCACGCACGGGCCCTGGAAGTCTTGCCACGCCGTGGTGCCAGTATCCCCAACGCCACATCTCGGCGCCTTCGGCGCGGTTCGCCCTCGTCGTTCCCGCGGTGGAGGGTCGCGAGTCTGGCAAGCTGACGGTGCTCGTCATTGATGCGACGGGTCGCCGACTGCTCGATCGAGAGATTGGGCTGCGCCCGACTCGAGCCACGAACGCCCAACGGGCGGAGGTCCGGGCCTCACTCCTGACGCCGGGTGGTCCATTCGGCATCCAGCCCGAGCAGCGGAAGGCTGTCGAGGCGCTCCAGATTCCGGACGTGTTCCCGTTGGTTGATCGGCTCCGCCTCGGTGCCGACGGAACGATCTGGCTGCGCCGGGGCGGGAGGGGTGACCTGCGGGAGTGGCTGGTGCTGGATCCGGCGGGCAATCCGTTCGCGACCTTTCAGCTTCCGGCCACGTCCACGATCCTGAACGCCGACCGACGCGGGGCGTGGGGGTTCGAGGTGGGGGAGGATGACGCGCCAAGGTTCGTGAGGTGGCGCCTGCAGGGTCGGTGAGCCGTCGCCGCCTCCCAACACCCCATCCTGCGGGGAGCGACGCCTCCCCCTACTCCACCCGCATCACCTCGCCGACCCAGGCCAGCGTCTTGTGGTACGCCTCGGGCAGCAGCTCGGGCGCGAGGCCGGTCTTGGCGCAGAGCGCATCGACCCGATCCCAGTCGCCCTGGTCGTAGGCGATGGTGAGCCCGAGGTAGCGCCCGAGTGGCGTGTCCTCGCCGAGGAGGGCCGCGCTGCAGACGGGGCTCAGCGCCATCTCGCTCACGAGCAAGGGCAGCGGCCGATCGAGCAGGGCGTCGAGGGTGCTCAGCAGGCCGACCAGGAACAGCTCCGGTCGGCGCTGCTCGCCCAGCTCGGCCGCGCCGATCTCCTCGCAGAACTGCCCGCGGATCAGCGAGGTGGTCACCAGTTCGCGCGGCTTGTCGGCCGGGATCATCGTCATCGCGACGAGCGAGGCCCACTTGCGCGCCGGGCGCTGCCCCAGCAGCCGGAGCGCCTGTCCGATCGTGCTCACCTCGTGCCGCCACCCCATCCCGGCCGAGTTGAGGTAGCGCAGCAGCTTGACCGAGAGGGCGATGTCGCGCTTGATCAGTTCCTCGAGCGCGTCGAGGTCGATCTCGGGCCGGTTCACCTCGGCGATCAGCATCGCCATGCTGTGGCTGGTCGCGCTCACGTCCTTCCCGGAGAACACCTCCGGCTCGCAGAAGAACGATCCCTGGAAGAGGTCGAACCCGGCCTCCTGGGCCGAGTAGAACTCGGCGTACGAGGTCACGTGCTTCGCGATCAGCTTGCGCCGGTCGCGGCGGTGGGTCGCGGCGAGGGTGCGTCGCCCGTCGTCGTCGAGCCGCCGGAAGTCGACGTTGATGTAGTCGGCCAACTCGTACATCGCCGCACTCGCGGTCCCCGACTCGTCGCTGAGCGCCACCCCGAACCCGGCGCGGCGGGCCTCCTCGCACGCCGCGAGGATCTGCGGGTCGTCGTCGTTGGGGGCGGCGACGTGCAGCACGATCCGCTGCGAGGGCAGGGCGGTGACCTCCCCGCCGAGGAGCACCTCGTGCGGGATGGCGAGCAGCCCCGGCTTGCCACCGAGGAGGGCATCGAGCCCGAACCCCATCACGGTGTTGTTGAGCATCCGGATCGCGGTTTCCTGGTGGTCGTACCCTCCGACCCCGGCCAGGCGCCCGCCGCGGAACAGCAGTTCATACGCCTGGACGTGCCGATCCTGGTCGAAGATCGGCTGCCGGGCCACGAAGATGTCGGTCATGGTAGGCCTCATAATACATCCGGCCCGACAGGGGCGCACGGGGGGTGCGTGCACGACGCTATCTTTGGGACGTCACCCGGCCACTTACCCATGATGGAGCCCGAGCCCGTGAAGGTCGTTCTTGCTGCCGCCACCCTCCTCGTCACCCTTCCCGTTGCGGGTGTCGCGCAGGCCCCCTCCATCCTCGGCACCTGGCGGGTCGCCGCCGGGGCCGACGTCAAGGAGGGCCCCCGCGAGGTCATCATCCGGGAGGACTCCAGCGCCAGTTGGGGCCGGGAGACCGTGCGCTGGCGCCTGGTCGACCGGAAGATCTGGATCGCGATCGGGGGCGAGTGGGAGATCTACGACCTGCGCGTGCGCCGCAACGACCTCACCCTCTCGGGCGGGGACCTCACCAAGGCGGTGACGCTGCGTCGCATCGGCCCGCCGACCCCCCGCGCGGCGAATGTCCCGGTGCCGCCGGTACCCGACGGGCGATGACTCAGGCCCGCAGCCGCTCCCCGCTCGCGTGACCCCGCTCGGCGGCGATCCCCAGGATCGCCGCCGCTGTCGTGTCGGGGTCCGGGACACTCATCGGATCCTCGTCGGGATAGGCGTCGTGCCGCATCGCCGTGCGCATCGCGCCCGGGTCAATGATGAGCACCCGCGGTCCGTCCGGCCCGATCTCCTTCGCAAAGGTCCGGGCCAGGTTCTCCATCGCGACTTTCGAGACCTGGTAGGCGCCCCACGCCGTCCGCACGGCGGTGGTCACGCCGCTGGAGATGAAGACGATCGTGGCGTCGCTCGGGAGCCGCGGCAGCAGGCGTCGGGTCAGGTCGAACGGGGCCATGACATTCGCGTGCATCACGGCATCGAAGTCGCGCCGTGACCACTGCGCCAGCGGGACCCGCGGCCCGAGGAGGCCGGCATTGTGGATCACGAGGTCGAGGGTGACCCGGTCGCGCGCGAGTCGGCGCGCGATCCGGGCCGGGGCCGCCCGCGTGGTGAGGTCACCCTGCCAGGCGGTGATCGGGAGCTGCTCCGTGCGTGCCACCGCCTCCAGCGCTCCGAGGCCGCGGCGCCGCCGGGCGACGGTCCACGTCGCGCAGCCGCCACGGGCCAGCCGCAGCACGAGCGCCCGGCCGAGGCCGCGCGTGCCACCGGTCACCAGGGCCGTGCCGAAGGGCAGGGTAGATTCGGTCATCGCGGAATGTACCTCGCCGCCCCCAGCCCCTCACACTCGCTTCTCGCTTCTCGCTTCTCGCTTCTCGCTTCTCTCTTCTCTCTTCTCTCTCGACGTGCCATGAAAATCGACACCACTCCCTTCCGCATCGTGCCGGGCGACCCGGTCGACCTCGAGCAGCGCCCCACCCGGATCGCGCCGCCGCACGCGGACGACGCCGAGTACGAGCGCGAGCTCGCCGAGCGGGTCGGCAAGATCAGCCGCCTGCAGCGCGACCTCTATGCCGACAACCGGCACGCGCTGCTGGTCGTGTTCCAGGCGATGGATGCCGCGGGGAAGGACGGGGCGATCCGCCACGTGTTCTCGGGCGTGAATCCGCAGGGGTGCCAGGTCGCGGCGTTCAAGCAACCCTCCGCCGAGGAGCTGGACCACGACTTCCTCTGGCGCACCGTGCGCCACCTCCCCGAACGGGGCCGGATCGGGATCTTCAACCGCTCGTACTACGAGGAAGTGCTGGTGGTCCGGGTGCACCCGCAGTATCTCGATGGCCAGCGGCTGCCCGACGTGCCGCGCGACCTCGGGGCGCTCTGGTCGGCCCGCTATCGCTCGATCCGCGATCACGAGGCGCATCTCGGTCGCAACGGCACCACGGTGATCAAGTTCTACCTCCATCTCTCGCCGGACGAGCAGCGCGAGCGGTTCCTCGCCCGGCTCGACGATCCGGACAAGAACTGGAAGTTCTCCGGCGGCGACGTCGAGGAGCGCGCGCACTGGCCGGCCTATCGCCAGGCGTACGCCGAGGCGATCCGCGAGACGTCGACCGACGAGGCGCCGTGGTTCGTGGTGCCGGCGGATGACAAGCGCACCGCGCGACTGATCGTGGCGGAAGCGGTCAAGGACACGCTCGCGGCGCTGACGCTGGTGCGTCCGAGTGCCGACCCGGAGGAGCTGGCCGCCTACCGTGCCCGGCTCGCGCCGGCCGACCAGGACTAGAGGAGCACCCGCTGCGCCGGGGCGCGCAGCGTGATCGGCCCGAGCGGCTCGTCCTGGGGTGCGACGTGAAGCGCGCCGCGGAACCCGGTGCGCTCGAGGGCCGCGGCGACGGTCCGCGCCGCGACATCGGGAGTGTTGCACCGCTGGCTCAGGTGGGCGAGCACCACCGTGTGCAGCTCGGCGTGATGCAGCTCGGCCAGGAGCATTCCGCACGCGGTGTTGGAGAGGTGCCCGCCCGCGCCGGCGATCCGGTCCTGGACGACCGCCGGGTAGCCGCTGCTGCGGAGCAGGACCTCGTCGTAGTTCGCCTCGAGGATCAGGCAGTGGCGTTCACGCAGGAAGAAGCGGAGCGCCTGGGTCGGTCGACCGAAGTCGGTGGCGATCGCGAGCGAGGGGCCATCGGCGACCCGCACGCCGAGGGCGAGCGGCTCGGCCGCGTCATGCGGGCACGGGCAGGCCTCGATCGTAAAGGGGCCGACGACCGCGGGCCCGCGGCTGCCGGTCGGTTGCCATTCGCACGGCTCGCCACCACGCGCGAGCGCGGTCCAGGTCCCGCCCGAGGCGACCACCGGCACGCCCAGCTGTCGGGCGAGCCGGGTCGCGCCGCGCGCATGGTCGCCGTGTTCGTGGGTGACCGCGATCGCGCAGACCGAGGCCGGGTCGATCGCCTGCGCCCGCATCCGTCGCTCGAGTTCCCGTCCGCTGAACCCGGCCTCCAGCAGCAGCGTGCCCCCCTCGGCCTCGATCGCGAAGGCGTTCCCCTTCGACCCGCTGCCGAGGATGTGGAGCGTCGTCACCCGGCGGGGGTCTGCCGCTGATAGAGCGCGGTGAGTGCGGCGAGCATCGCATCGTCGACGGGCACGTCGCGCCGCGGCATCACGCGGCGCGCGACGTCGAGGAATGCCGGCAGCGAGAGGCGGGTGTCGCCGTCGCCCCACGCGAACGCCGGGACGTGCTTCGGGGCGCGCGGATCGCCGAACAGGTTCGCGCCGGTGCCGAGCACCGCGCCGGTGGGGAGCAGCGTGCCGATCGCCGTCTTGACGTGGTCGCCGATCAGCGAGCCGAGGTTCGTCCGCCCGGTCTCGAGGCGCTCCGCGCCGATGTCGAGCCGCACCGGCCCGTACGTGTTCTTCAGGTTCGAGGTGATGGTGCCCGCGCCGAGGTTCACCCATCGCCCGATGACCGAGTGCCCCAGGAACCCGTCATGGCTCTTGTTGGCGTGCCCGAGGAAGACCGAGGTCGAGATCTCGCCGTGCAGCCGGCACTGCGGCCCCGCGCTCACGTGGCGGAGCGCACCGCCCTGCACCTGGGTGCCCGAGCCGATCCAGCAGGGCCCCTCGAGTCGCGTCCCGCTGCGGACCTGGACCCCGCGTTCGAGCAGGATCGCCCCCTTGCGGACGTCGAGCACCACCCCGGGTTCGACCTCGGCGCCACGCACCGCGATCGCCTCCGGGTTGCCCATCACGATCACCCCCGATGGCAGCGGATCGGAGCCGCCCTCGAGGCCGGCAAGGGTATCGGTGAAGAGGAACTGCTCCAGCGCGGCGAGGAGGTCCCAGGTCCCGCGCATCGGGAGTCCCTCGACGACGAGGCCGTCCCCGGCGTCGTGTCGTCCCGTCCAGCGCTCGCCCGGGTCGAGCCGCCACGCGACGGCGGTGCCGGCGTGGAGGAGTCGCTTGGCCCCCCCGACCGGCCGCATCGGCAGCTTGGGGGCGAAGGTCGCATCGGCAACCCAGCAGGGCCCGGCGATGGCATCACCCGTCACGAGCGGGATCGCCCCGGTCGGCCGCGGCCCGGCGACATGGGGTGCCAGCAGCCCTGCGACGGACGCGCCGAGGGCACGACTCCAGCGCTCGTGCTGGAGCCAGGCGGCGGCGCGGAGTTCACTGATCGGGGTGGCGGCGGTGAAGGGCGCCCACGCGGCGCCGGGGGTCTCGGGGTCGAGCAGGTACAGCGCGGTCATGTCACTCCAGGTCACGGACGCCCTCGGGGAGGGCGTCCAGGGTGTGCTTGAGGTGGGGAGCCCGGGCCCGATCGAGGACCAGGGTTCGCTGGTTGGCGTGGACGACCACGAGATCGCGGACGCCCGAGAGCACGAGCGGCGGGCCGTCGTTCCAGACGATGCAGTCGCTGCATTCGACCAGGGTGACCGCGCCGTGGACCACGTTGCCGCGGCGGTCGCGGGGGCGGACCCGGGCGAGCGCCTCCCAGGTCCCGATGTCGTCCCAGGGGAAGTCGCCCGGCACGACGGCGATCGCCTCGCTTCGCTCGAAGACCCCGACATCGATGGACACCGCGCGCACCCCTTCGAAGAAGGCGATCGGGTCGCCGGCCTCGAGGGCAGGCAGCCCGGTGGCGATCTCCGGGGTGTGGAGCCGGACCTCGCGGAGCAGGTCCTGCGCGCGCCACGCGAAGAGGCCGCTGTTCCAGAGCGCCCCGTCCGCCATCAGGTCGAGGGCGCGTGCCGCATCCGGCTTCTCGATGAAGCGCGCCACCGAGCGGGCGGCGCCATCGAGCGGCTCGCCCGGCACGATGTAGCCGAACCCCGTCTCGGGGCGCGAGGGGACCATCCCGACCGTGACCAGTCGGGCGTGTCGCGCCGCGGTGTCCAGGGCGGTGGCGGCGGTGGCGACGAAGGCCGAGGGATCGCGGATGGCCCAGTCGGCGTGCATCGAGATCACCCCGGCATCGGGATCCCGGCGGAGCGCCTCGACGGTGGCCCACACCAGCGCGGGCCCGGTGCTGGCGGCGCGCGGCTCGATCAGGTAGTTCGCGTGAGGCACCGGGAGGGCAGCCTGCAGCGGTGGCGCGAGCGCCGCCCCGGTGACCACCAGGATGCGCTCGGGCGGGATGAACCCCGCGAGGCGATCCACGGCCTCCTCCGCGCTCGACCGACTCCCGGCGAGGGGGAGCAACTGCTTCGGACGGCTCGGGGACGAGAGCGGCCAGAATCGCGTCCCCGACCCGCCGGCGAGCAACACGCCCCAGTGCATCAGGTCGGGTCCGGACTGGGCGGTGCGGCACCCCGCAGCGCGTGGAGGAGGTCCGCGAGCTCGACGGCGTCGGCTGCGAGGACGAGGAGGGTCGCCCCGGCGCCGAGGCGCGTCAGGATCGTCGTGCCGGCTGGGGCGTCGAGGACGATCTGGGAGGCGACCCCGTGCCCGAGTGCGCTCCCGAGGGAGGTGAGGGTCCGCTGGGCCGTCGCCGCGAGCGCGGCGATCGTCTCCGCCTCCAGGCCGGACGGCAGCTCCGCGCCGACCACCAGCCCCTCGTCGCTGAGGAGCACCACACCCGCCACGTCGGGGCGGGCGGCGAAGGTGTGGACGGCATCGGCGAGGGACGGCATGCGACGGACTCCGGGGCGCGGGTGGGCAGCGGCGAAGCTAGGCGCCGCTGACGGCGGAAGTCAAGCAACCATGCCGGGTTGCCGCGCCCCGGGGAGCGGTCTAACCTTCCGCCATGAGCCACTCGCGCGCCCTCCTCGCCCTTGCCGTCCTGTGCACCGCCTGCGGCGACAACCGGCTCGGCGATGCGTTCTTCGAGAACACCGTCGACACGCTCACGATCTCCTCCCTCGAGGGGACTCCGGTCTCGGCGCCGTCGGCCTACTCGATCCCCGATGACCGCCTCGTCCGACCCGACCTGACCACCGGGTTCGACTTCGTGTACCTGGTGCGCGACGGACGCCACCTCCTGATCCCGCTCGACGCGCTCGGGCTCGGCGGCCGCGGGTCGAATCCCGGGCTGCAGCAGTCCACCGCGGCGTTCGACGCCCTGGTGGATCCGCCCACCTCCGGCTACGTCAGCGACGATTCGGTCGCGGTCGCGGTCGGCGACGTCCTCGTCGCGCGGTCCCGGATCGCCTGCGTCCTCTCGGTGCCGCAGTACG
>Ga0116151_10003327_pt1 | contig 14457 bp, 11 predicted proteins | sample AD_UKC117_MetaG_FD_89893 | JGI IMG/M metagenome (GOLD analysis project Ga0116151, IMG submission 89893) | Active sludge microbial communities of municipal wastewater-treating anaerobic digesters from Hong Kong - AD_UKC117_MetaG | ecosystem: Engineered > Bioreactor > Anaerobic > Digestate...
AACGTGTCACAGGCGTGTATGTAGACAGCCTCGTATCCGGAGGCGCAGCTGAGAAGGCCGGGATCCTTCCCGGTGATGTGATCACCTCCATGGATGGAACGCCCACCAATACCTCGTCTGAATTGTTGGAGACCATTGCACGACACAGGCCTGGCGACCGTCTGGATGTTACGGTCGACCGGTCAGGAACGTCAAAAACCTTTATGGTCACCCTCAACAACCGCAATGGAGATACCGAACGGATCTTCAAAGAAAGAATAGAGATCGAGGATCAACTGGGCGCTGAACTGGCCAGTGTCGAAGGCGACAAGGCCCGCAAGCTGAAGATTGATGGGGGTGTCCAGATCAGGAAACTGAAACCCGGCAAACTGCGCAAGGAAACCAACATCCAGGAAGGGTTCATCATCCGGAAGGTCAATGGACAGGATGTGACAACGCCAGACCAGCTGGAAAAGGTTCTCAAGAAAAGTAAGGGAGGGGTGATGCTGGAAGGTCTTTATGAGGACCGTCCTTCAGAGACCTACTACTATGCCTTTGGCATGTAGGTTCACCAATCATCAAGGTACCCAAGCCCCTCCATGAAGACATGGAGGGGCTTTTTGTCGATCTGAGCGATATGCTCATCGAATCATCGGTGATGCTATCCAGGAGATCCATAACTTCCCTGTATGTTGAATCGGATCAAGACCTTCATTGGATTGCAGTCCCTGCAGGTAGACGCGTTTGTCCAGCACGGAAAGACAACCTCGAAACAATTATCCCTCACCTTGAAATGGTCTGCGACCGAAAGACGGACGCTGACCGGTGTCCATCTCAAGTTCAAGGAAGAATACAGTCGGGGCCGGTGGACAGGCAAGCATCGACAAACCTATCCATTGGGGGAGTTTCAACAAGAAGGACAATGGTCTGTTCAACCAGATCTGCCTTACCTGCTCAATGTAGAGATGCCCATACATCCAATGTTCAATCCTTTGGATCGATACCACCGGAACCCACTGCTTCGTCCGGTAACCACAGGGATCAAGTGGCTGGAAAATGTCCGGTCAACGTACTACCTGGAAGTGACCACCAGGATTCAGGGAGCCGCTTTACCATCTGTCAAGAGGATCGACCTTCCTGGCCTATTGCTCGAATAATCCCTCATTGCTGATTCTCGAACCGACGGATCATTTCCTCAGGATCCACACCCAGGTTATCCAGCAAGATCCGGGCATCCTTCGCAAAGACATCTTGAGGGTATTGCTCCAGATAGGCCTCATAGGCGGCTTTGGCAGCTTTCAGGTCTTTCAATTCATTTTCATACGTGAACCCCTCGAGGAATCGTGCTTTGGGCGCGGCATCCGAGGCCGGGAAATGGGTATAGATCCATTGATATAACTCGATCCCCTTCGAAGGCATTCGCAAACTCAGGGCAAGTTTGGCGGCTTCATTCAAATATGCCGGAGCGTTCTGTCGATCAGGATACAACAGCGCATAGGTCTGTGAAAATGCGATATACTGGCGGCCACCCTGGCGGGAAAATTCGCCTGTAGAATCAGCGACGATCTCCTGGCGCAGCAGAACCTGAAGACTATCCGCATTCATCTCACCTTTCGGGCAACATGTCGTATCGGCTGACTGCCGTGAGCAGCAGATCATTTCGGCAACCTGAACATAACGGAGACGGTCCTGATATAACTGGATCAATCCTGTCAGTGATGCCTGCCGATCCGGGCTGGCAGGGTTTTGCCACAGGGACTTCTGGTACAAGCGTTCAGCATCCAGCAATCGGGATAACGATAGAGCCTTTTCTGCCAATCGAGCATAGTCTGCGGTTCCATCAGCATCAACCGATTTCGTAGACTCATCGAGAGACTGCTCTGCCTGGTTCAGATCCTGAACTGTCTTGATCGCATCGATATCCAGCTCCGGCTGATTCGGCTGTCCACCCTGACAACTGCTCAACGTCATCACCACAGTGATGGCACATAGGAAGAGGAAAGCCTTCATGGTTGCTAATTTTTCACAAATGTAGATGCTTCTGTTCCTTTCGGACGATCATAGATGAACATTTGACTTCTGATTGCCATTTTGCCATCATGACAAATCAAGGAAATACTCTTTTCTGGTTTCGGAGGGATCTCCGGGTACAGGACAATCACGGACTGTATCGGGCGCTGACCAGCGGTCTTCCTGTCATTGGTTGCTTCATCTTTGATGAACATATCCTGTCCAGTCTGGAGGACAAGGATGATGCGAGAGTGACGTTTCTCCATGATACGATACACGATCTTCAGGAACAGATCGACGCAAGAGGAGGGACGCTCATCGTAGAATATGGAAAACCGGAAGAACTGATACCCCGTATCCTGGACGAGTATCACATTCAGAAGGTCTATTTCAATCATGATGACGAACCATATGCCTTGCAGAGGGACCAGTTCATCGCGGAGCACTGTCAGCGTCATCAGATCTCACTGTACAGCTTCAAGGACCACCTCATCTTTGAACGTGACGAGGTTCTCAAGAAAGATGGCTTGCCATACACTGTGTTTACACCCTATGCCAACGCATGGAAAAACAGGCTGGAACTGGCAGGATTGGATCAGGATGGCTATCCCTTGGCCCTTTCCGCATTTCCTTCAGAACATCCCTCTTATCCCTGGAAGAAGGTAAACTCCTCACGGATACCATCCCTTGATTCCATGGGATTTGTAGCAAGTGAAAAGGAATTCCCTCCCAGGGAAGTGAAGACATCCTTGATCCGGCAATACGGTGATCAGAGGGACTATCCATCAGCCCAGGGAACATCCAGGCTGGGAATCCATTTCCGATTTGGTACGATCAGTATCCGCGAAAAAGCAAGGAAGGCCTACCACCTGAGTCAGACTTTCCTCAATGAATTGATCTGGCGTGATTTCTATGCCATGATCCTGCATCATTTTCCACACGTCGTCAATGGTGCCTTCAGAACACCCTATGACCAGATCGAATGGCGCAATGATGAAGATGACTTCAGAAAATGGTGCATGGGCATGACGGGATATCCCCTGGTCGATGCAGGCATGCGTCAACTGAATGCCACGGGCTTTATGCATAATCGGGTCAGAATGGTGGTCGCCAGCTTTCTGACCAAGCATCTGCTCATCAATTGGCAATGGGGGGAGGCATACTTTGCCAGGAAACTGCTGGATTATGACCTGGCCAGCAATAATGGGGGCTGGCAGTGGGCTGCCGGCTGCGGAACCGACGCCGCACCCTATTTTCGAATCTTCAATCCGGATGCACAGCAAAAGAAATTCGACCCGAAATTCACTTATATCCAATCGTGGTTGCCGGAGTGGGGGAGTGCGTCCTATCCACCACCAATGGTGGATCATGCGTTTGCTCGACAACGTTGCCTGAAGGTCTATCAGGAAGGATTGAACCGCTCAAAATAAAACAAGGCCCTCATTGGATATTCTCCTGAAGGCCCTGTTTTGGGAAATTGCGGTTTTTGAGATGGAAATCGGAATTGGGTAATGGGTAATCTTTACGCCCATGGGATCCTTCCGATGTCTTTCGACGTGTCTAAGGTATGAAAGGAAATCTGCATACAAAAACACTTGAACAATAATATTTTATACATTGACAATGCCGCATATATGCTTGTTATTGTGAATCAATATTTTATAAAATACATGTTAAAGTAAAAAAGCAGATGAGATTTTCTGATAATCCCATCTGCTTTACTTTAAATAGGTGATATAAAGGCTATTTCATCTTCTGCAGGAGTATACTGTAGGGACGTTTCCCATCCTGAATGATCCATGCCGTGATCGGCCCATCCTGCCATGCAGAACAGTCCACTGCAGCCAGTTTCGAACCCGCAGGAATAATCTCCTGATGGATCTCCCTGCCCAGAAGATCATAGAAGGAAATGGTGGCATCCTCCTGGTTCGGTTCCAATAACTGAATGGTCAACTGGGTACTGACCGGATTGGGAATGATCGATACGTTATACATATCCTTTCTCTTGACCACCACCCGCTCGGAAGGTGATATGACCTGGCCACCATTCATCCCGATCATTCGAATCCGATAGAACTGTTCTCCCCAACGAGGAGCCTGATCGATATAGTTGTAAGCCGCTTGTGCACCCATGGTTCCGGGTAGCGTCGCGACATAGTCAAAGTCCTGATCATTATCCGAACGTTCTACCAGGAAGACATGATCGAAGTCAATGTCAAAGGTATTCCAGGATAAGACGACATCCAGATCATCGTTGACCCCGGCCAGGAAGGAGGCAAAGACCGGTTTTCCGCCGCAGTCTTCCACATCAACCTGAATACTTGTTTCCGCAACACATCCCTCCAGGGTGACCGTGAGGGTAATGGTCTGGATACCGGCGGTATGCCAACTGATATTGTTTGCCACCAGTCCATCCACTGTTTGCGGTTCTGCATCCGGTCCGAATTCCCAATGATAGGTCGCTCCGGGCCCATTGCTGGTGGCCATGAAGAAGTAATCCTCATCGACACATAAGGGTCCGGATGGTCCGTAGATTTCAGCCACGGATTCAACAACGAGCTTGGTCACAATATTGGACTCCCCCGGATAATCCAAACAACCTTCTCGGCGTGCACATCGGATATAGTAGGTGGTCTGATCGATTGGCGATGGATCGTAATTCTCGGCATTCGAATTGGGAATGGGGATCCAATTGGGATTCCCCGGGAAGTAATTGGGGTCTGAATATGAACTCAACCAGAGATACTCCAGGGTACCGATTCCTCCTGCAGGATAGATCAGATTGATGATCTCCTCCGGATCATTGCCTGGTCCACAGAGCACTTCGTCATAACCGATCATTCCTCCGTCGATGACATTGACGCAACGGGCATGAATGCCGGCATCAAAGGTCAGATCATCGTCATCATCGGGCAGGATGGTGAAGGGCGCCACACATCCTGAGTTCGGATCCGGATCACTGTCCAGGGTGTCATTGCCTCCGGCATCCTGCTGGGTAAACTGGAAGGCGGAGGTGTCGATCATGAAACAGATCGAGTATGTACCCGGCTGAACATCCTCGAACAGGTAGTAGCCAGTATTGAATCCGAACCCGGATGTCCATGTACTGTCAATGACCAGATCATCCGCATTTCCGTACATGCCATCAGGGCCGGGCTGGACGAGTTTGACGAGGATGCCGTTTTCTCCATATTCATTGGCATCCTGGATACCGTCACGGTCACTATCCAACCAGACGAAATCACCTATGTTGATCTGGCAATCATCCGTTCCGTCTGCCAGGGAGACCTGGGAGATAGCCGTGCAAGCCTGACCATCGGTTACGGTGACCTGGTACAGACCAGCGGCCAGACCTGAGATATTGGCAGTTGTACTCCCGGCAGGATCATTCCATAAGTAGGTGTAGGGAGCAGTTCCACCACTGACGGCCACAACTGCGGTACCATCTGTTCCGCCAAGGCAGGTGGGATCAGATCCGGAGATGGTCAAAGCAAGAGGTGCAGGTTCAAGGATTTCCTCCTCCACAATGCCGGTGCATCCGTTGGCATCGGAGACTGTTACCCGATAGACATCTCCGGCAAGATCCTGGACATCCTGGGTTGTTGGTCCATGGCTCCACAAATAGCTGTAGGGACTGGTCCCCCCGGTCACCGAGAGATCGATGGCCCCATCCGCAGCATTTGCGCAAGTGACCGATGAACCAACTACGTCCAGGGCCAGTGCATCTGGCTGAAGGAGATTGACGTCCTGAACAAGACTGCAACCGTTCTGATCGGATACCGTGACGGCATAACTGCCTGCCGGAAGGTCCTGGATAGTTTGTGTAGTGGCACCATTGCTCCAAAGGAAGGTATACGGCGACGTTCCACCGGATACATCGATAGAGATGGAGCCAGTCTCATCGCCATGGCAGGCAGGTTCGACCACTTGCAGGGTCATGCTGAGAGCGGGAGGTTGTTGGATCTGGAATGTACGTTCGCCATCACATCCGTTCGCATCGGAAACAAGGACGGAATAGGTGCCCGCAGTCAACCCGGAAACATTCTGTGTTGTCGGGCCATGGCTCCATAGAAACGTATATGGCACTTGGCCGCCGGAGACCATGAGATCGATCCCACCATTGGCCTGCCCAAAACAGGTCACAGCTTTGATGACACCCGTCAGGTCAATCCCGGAAAAAATGGAAATCTGGACAGGGTTGGAGGCCAGTTCCTCCTGGCAGTCTGAGCGACGAACCAATCGAATGAACCACGTTGTCCCGGAAACAGGACCCGGATTGTACTCATTGTCGTTTGCTCCCGGGATCAGCGTCCACGTATTCGGATCAAAGGGAGGCCCGGATTGGCTGGAATACCAGGAATACACCAGGTTGCCAGAGCCTCCTGAGGGAGACGCCACATTGACGAGAGGTGACGGGTCAAAAGAGGAGCCACAATAGGATTGATCGAAGCCGATACTTCCGGGATCGGTGACATTCTCGCAACACTTGACCTCCTTGGTCACATAGCCAGTTTCACCCACATAATCGGTACATCCCGACCGCCTGGAGCAACGCCGATACCAGGTGGTTTCAGAAATGGGTTCCGGATCGAGGGAGGGAGAATTGGAATTGGGCACTGGCAACCATGCCGTGATCGGCAGATTGGGATCAACCGTCGTGTACATCCAGACGTATTCAAGATCACCACTACCCCCCGAGGGCAGGATGACGTTGACGATGAGCCCGGGATCAAATAACGGGTCTGCACAACCCACTTCATCACCGGAGATTGTCCCTCCATCCGTGACATTGTCACATGTGAGCAGATTGGGATGAAGAAAATTTAACATGGCTGACCTGGCCAGTGTTGGCATGAGGACCATACTCACCATGATCAATACACTCCACCAATACGCAGGCCCTTGCTTGCGCAAAACAACTTGGTTTCTCATAAATAGCGGTTGTAGAATACCTTATAAATAGACCTTTGGCCAAACGTTTCCTATGGCATCGGATCGACTTCGGGAATAACCGGCTTGGGATTGCCAAGTTAAGGATTTTAGGGAATCCCGAGCTCAGGATCGCGACAAAATCTGATGAAGATGCCACACCTGAGGAAGGAGGAGCGCATCACCGTCGTTGTCGATTACAAAGTCACAAAACAGTCGTTTACTCTCTTCATCGAGCTGATGCTTCATTCGTGACAAGACCTGATGCCGGAGGACTCCGTCCCGATCCATCACCCGTTGAATCCGGATGGGTTCGGGAGCCGATACCAGGATCAGCCGATCCAATAATCGGTAACCACCTGATTCGATCAACAAGGCAGCTTCCTCGATCGCATACGGTGTTTCCTTCGGTAGGGAATCAAACCAGATCTGTACACTTTGCTGGACTCGGGGATGGATCAATTCATTCAAGGCAGCTAATCGCTCAGGATGGCCAAAGACCTGAGCAGCGATGAAGGCCCGGTCAGCTTTCTCTTCGTGATAGCTCTGTTCACCCAGCAGAAGGACGATCTCCTGTCGCAGTGTTTTATCCTGCTCCAGCAGATCGCGCCCTACCTGATCCGCATAGATGACGGGCACGCCAAGTGACTCAAACATCCGGCAAACGGTGGTCTTCCCGCTACCGATATTCCCGGTGACTCCGACTTTAAGCATGATTGGTGATTCGTTCGATCTTGATCAGTTCTGATTCCAGGCCTTCCTTGACCTCATCTGGATACAACCCGCCGGCTTCCATTTGCATGGATGCCCAGAATCGGGAATAATCGCTCTGTCGGATATCGGCTACAATGGTCTGACCGGTTGCTGTGTATCCTTGATCGAGTATGGTCCATTCGAATTGCTTCCCCACCTGCATGATCGCTGGTATGATGGAATAGGTTCCCGTGACTTGAACGGTCGTTTGATAGAAGGCCTCCATGATGTCAGCTTCCTGAAGAGCAAGTCTTGCTGTTTCCCGGTAGGCCTGGATCAAGCCCGGGACACCCAGTTTGGTGCCCCCATAATATCGCACTACCACGACGAGGATATTCGACAGGCCAAAGCTGTCTATTTGACCCAGGATGGGTTTTCCTGCACTGCCGGAGGGTTCACCGTCGTCATTGGCCCGATAGAGATCGGTGCCCGGGCCAAAGCGAAAGGCATAGCAATGATGTGTGGCTTTTGGATGCTCCTGCCGGACCGTATCCAGGTGCAGGGACCAGTCCTCTTCCTGACGCAACGGAAACGCATATCCCTTGAATTTGCTTGCACGTTCGCGCAATTCCGCAGTCACCGGCTTGGCAATCGTCAGGTAAAGGTCTGTCGGGGTCATGCAGTATTGGTCAGTAATAGAAGGGCAAAAAGAGCAAACAAGATACCAAGCCCGTTCCTCCATACAAACGCCTCTCGAAAGAGAAAGACACCCAGCAGGGTCGAGAGAAGGATCGTTGCCGTGTTGTTGACCGGAAAGACAATACTGGCGTCGAGCTCACCACCAATAGCCCGCATCAGAAAATAGATGGAGAAGAAGTTGGGCACACCCAGGACCCATCCTGCCACCATGTGTCTGATGGAAAAAAATCCCCTTCGCTCCTTTTTCGACAACATGCAGAATCCCCAGCCCGCCAGAAAGGCACCGGAGAAGATCACGGCAATGAATCTGGGATCAGCCGTGGTTTGTACCAGTCCTGACTCCGCAACGAACAATCCGATCTCGATGGCCCCTGCGATCAGGAAGGTACTGATGACCAGGATATACGCCCGCCAATTCATTGGTGCCTGGCCCGCCAGAGCATTTGCCGGGTTGGCACTTGCTCGATAAAGCAACAGTGGAATGGAGGCCATGCCCAGCGCGATACCTCCTGCCTTCGGGAAGGAAAGCGCTTCATGATACACCACAATGGCAAACAGGGCACTGATCAGCAAGGACATTTTCTGAACGGCGGACATGGTGGCCATCCCCCATACATGAATGGACACAGCATAGAGATAGAAACCGGAAATGAACAACAGACTGAGTCCACATGCCAGAAAGAACCATGGTTCGAGAAAGGTCATCCCATCGATGGGCCATTGGCCCGTCATCCAGCCCGCCACTGCCACGCAAGCGATGTAGTTGTGCAGAATACCAGGCAGCACCCTGACCTGGTATCGGGGCCATAGCTTGAAGCAGATGCCAAGAAAAACAGAAAAGCCGATCGAAAGGGCCAGGTGAAGCATGGGCTTGGAAGTGCTGGGCGCAAGGTCGTTAACGAAACGCAAAGCTACATCCTCAGAAGACAGATGGCCTGACAATTGCCATTATCTTTGCCTCCTATGGAGAAGGACCTGACTCGCTTGCAGTATGATCGGGAAGCTGTTCGATGCAGAAGCCTGTTCGAAAAGAAAATGCATGATTACGGGCATTCCTGGCGTATTCTGCGTCCGACATCCCTGACCGACCAGTTGCTGATCAAAGCCAAACGGATCCGGTCGATTGAGGAGGCAGGAACCCAAAAGGTGGAAGATTCGATTGATCAGGATTTCATTGGTCTGGTCAATTACGGGATCATGGCCATTATCCAGTTGCGCCACGCGCCGACGGAGGATGAACAGACTGAAACCAATCAGCAGATTCTGGGTTGGTATGACCAGACAGCCAGCGAGATCACAGATTTGATGGAACGCAAGAATCATGACTATGGTGAAGTCTGGCGGTCAATGCGGATCACCTCGATGACAGACTTGATCCTCATGAAATTGCTTCGGATCAAACAGATCGAAGACAAGGACGGCAAAACCCTGGTTTCCGAAGGTTTGGAGGCCAATTATGCTGACATCGTCAACTATGCCATATTTGCACTCATATTAATCCACAACCAACAGACATCTCTATGAATCTAGGAAGCCTCCTTCTCCTGATTGGAACGATTGCCATCGTCCTGACCCTGATCAGCTCCATGGTCATCAGAGGGAAGAAGAACTGGATCCTCCAGTTCCTCCAATATTTCTCTGGCACCCTGTTCATCATTTCCGGATTGGTCAAAGCTGTTGATCCCCTCGGAACGGCTTATAAAATGGAACAGTATTTCGCGGAGTTTGAGAGTACCTTTTCCGCTACATGGATGTCGTGGATCAGCTCGATATTCCCGTTTCTGTCGGGTCACTCGGCGGGTTTTGCTATTGTTATGATCGTCCTGGAGATCCTCCTGGGGATCATGCTTGTTCTAGGGACATGGAAAAAACTCACCGCCTGGGCCTTTTTTTTACTGGTGGTCTTTTTTACCATCCTGACTGGATTCACGTTTCTCACCGGCTATGTCCCCTCAGGAGGCAACTTCTTTGATTTTGGCAGCTGGGGGCCTTATACGGTCAGCAACATGCGGGTGACCGATTGCGGATGTTTTGGGGATTTTATCAAGCTGGAGCCAAGAGTCTCCTTCTATAAGGACCTTGTCCTGCTCATTCCGGCTGTCTACTTTCTTTTTGTCTATCGGTCCATGTACAGTTTGCTATCAGAAACATACGGGCGTCAGATCACCCTCGGGCTTGGTGGATTGGTCCTGGTGTTCTGTTTGTACAGCACGTACTGGAATTTGCCGGTAGTGGACTTTCGACCATTCAGGGAGCAGGTGAACCTCCGGGCCCAGAAGATCGCCGAAGAAGATGCCCAGGCCAATGTCGAAATCACCGGCTGGCTGCTCAAGCACAAGGAAACCGGTGAAGTCAAAACGGTGCCCAATGAGGAGTATATGGCCAACCTGACAACCTATCGGGGCACCTGGGAAGTGGTTGATCAGGTCAAGTCAGAACCTGCCATTCCGATCACCAAGATCAGCGACTTTGAAGTGTCCGATCAGGAGGGCAATGACATGACCTATGATATTCTGGATGCAGAGGGTTATTCCTTCATGATTGTGAGTTACCACCTCCCCGAAGAATCTGCAGAGGAGACCACCGTCATCCTCCAGGATACCATTTGGGCCACAGACACGATCATTGCTGCCCAAGACACCCAGATCGTCCGACGGATCGAACAGATTGATCAGCAAACCCTTCAGGTCCAGAATATCCAATGGGACCCTTCATTCCTGGATGTCTTCCGGGAAAAGATCAATCCACTTCTGGATCAGGCGGTGAATGATCAGATCAAATCCTACCTGATCACGTCGTTCAGTAGTCCGGAAACCCTGGCTGATTTCCAGGAGGACAGCGGTTTTGGTCATACCATCTACTTGGCTGATGATATCCTCCTGAAGACCATCATCCGATCAAATCCTGGTATCGTCCTGATGAAGGATGGAGTGATCCTGAAGAAGTGGCATTATCGACATATCCCTTCCTACGATCAGATCCGTAGCGAATGGCTGAATTGACCCCGCCTGATTTTGCTATCCATTTGTCCGGGAATCGATTAGGAATATCAGATTGCCTGAATATTTTCTTTTCTTTGCGACAGTTGAAGAACGTCCCATGCTGAGTCGGAGAAATATTAGGATCAAGGTATTGCAATCCCTGTATGCTGCATCAATGTCACCCGAACTGAGTGGCGATCTTCTACTGGAGAGTTACAGGCAATCTTGTCATCGGACCTACCGGCTCCTGCATTATGTTCTGGATCATTTTATCATGATCACGAGTTTCTCCCTGCGCGAAGCTGAACTTCGTTCCGGGAAACTCCTGGCCAGTGATGATGATCGTGCGTTTTCCGGCATCCTGTACCAGAATGAATTGATCCAGTCCCTTGTACAGAACAAGTTTTGGGCGACGGAGAAAAAGCGCATTGAGGTCCCAGCCATTCAGGAAGAAGACATCCTCCGAAACCTGTATAGCGAGTTTTCAAAAACGGAGGACTATATCACGTACTGGAAGGAGACCAAGGATCACAGGGATATACTCCTCAAGCTGCTTCGGTTTACCATCAATCATTCTCTCTTCGAAGAAATCATGGAGGATGCCCATCCGGCTTGGGTAGATGATAAATCATTGATCCTGGGAAGCTTGAAGAAGATTATCAAAGCTTTGCCTCAACACCAGGACTTCTATTCCGAATTCGCCCTGGATGAAGACCTGATCGATGAATTCGGCCGGAACATGCTGCTGGCTGTTTGGAATCAGGATGATGCACTCGCCGAAAGTATTGAACCAACCCTCAAGAATTGGGAGATCAAGCGGGTAGCGGCTCTGGATCTGATCATCCTGAAAATGGCCGTTTGCGAATTTATCTACTTCCCAAGTGTTCCCACCAAGGTAACATTGAATGAATTTGTCGAAATTGCCAAACAATACAGCACCGACAAGTCGAAAGATTTCATCAATGGCATCCTGGACAGATTGATGAAAGAACTGACTACAGCCGGACGGATCCAGAAAACCGGACGGGGGCTCCTGGAATAAACATTTCTTCAATAACCACTAAGTGACCGAGTTATGAGAACCCTATTCACCCTATTTGCATTCCTGCTGGTGCTGCAGTTACAGGCCCAGGCTCCGGAAGCCCGAAATGCTGTCACTGGCAAGTACGTGTTCGTAGACCATTACACGCCTTACCTGGATGGTACCATCGCTGACCGTGATGTCATGACCAGTGCCCTGGAGATCGGCTATACCCGTTGGCTCAACAAGAGCATCAATCTTCACTTCCCTGTCCGGCTGGGCACAGCTGATTTGCCTCAGACAGACCGACCCAGAAAGGACCTGACCTGGTTGAGCCTGGATGCCACATTGCAGATCAAACTCTTCGATAATACCAAGTGGATCAATCCCTACCTGGTCGCAGGTGTCGGCGCTGTGATGACCGATTGGAATGAAGTCTCCCCTCAGGCTCCGGCTGGAGCAGGCATCAACTTCCGTCTGAATCCTAACTTTTATATCAATTCCCAGGTAGAATACCGATGGGACTTTTCCAGTGACGCCGAAAACATCCACTACGGCATCGGCGGAGTTTTTGTGATCGGGAATGTCAAGAAAAAGCCGGTTGACACGGATGGCGATGGCATCACTGATCTGGAGGACAAATGTCCCTTGATACCGGGAAGTGTCGAACTGATGGGTTGCCCGGATGCTGACGGAGATGGCATTGCCGATATGGATGACCAGTGCCCTGATCAACCGGGTACTGCAGCCCTGAAAGGATGCCCGGATGCGGATGGTGACGGGATCACCGATGCGAATGATGCCTGTCCCAATGAGGCCGGTCCAGTGGCTACCGGAGGTTGTCCCGACCAGGATGGCGATGGTGTGGCAGATTCAGATGATCAATGCCCTGAACAGGCCGGTCCAGCCAACCTGATGGGATGTCCGGACAGAGACAATGACGGTGTCGCTGACATCAAGGATAAATGTCCCGATGTGCCCGGAGATGCAGCCAATGATGGCTGTCCTTCAGATCGTGACAACGACGGGGTGGCCGATGCCAATGACAGGTGTCCCGATGAAGCCGGCCCTGCATCCAACAAGGGTTGCCCTGAACTGAAACAGGAAGAGAAGGAGGTTGTCCAGATCGCCATCCAGAACGTTCAGTTTGAGTCCAACAGTTCAGTATTGACCCAGGCCAGTTTGCCACTGTTGGATAACCTGGTCACCGTGTTGAAGAACAATGCCGGATACAGCTGTGGAATAGCCGGACACACGGACAGTGCCGGGGATGATAGTTATAACCAGGCCTTGTCCGAGCGCAGGGCAAAAGCCTGTTATGATTATCTGGTCTCCAAAGGTATTGCAGCCACCAGGCTCAGCCATGCCGGATACGGAGAAACCAAGCCGGCAGGCGACAATGCTACCGCTGAAGGAAGACGAGCCAACCGAAGAGTCGAGTTCGACCTTCAGGTCAAGTAGATCGGAAAAGCCCCGGATGAAGATCCGGGGCTTTTTCTTTTCTATCGCTTCCTGTCTCATTGCTTATTTTTGCCCGATGAAGGAAAAGATCATCATTCTTGACTTTGGAAGTCAATACACCCAATTGATCGCAAGACGAGTCAGGGAACTGCAGGTGTTCTGCGAAATCCTGCCGTACTATGCTCCGGTTGAATTGGATGAAACCGTGAAAGGGATCATCCTTTCTGGTAGTCCGTTTTCTGTAAAAGACCCGAATTCCCTGCGGATCGATCTGCCAGCCTTGCTCGGTCAAAAACCGATCCTGGGTATTTGTTACGGGGCCCAGCTCATCGCGGATGAATTGGGTGGAGAAGTGACGCGAAGCAATAAACGGGAGTATGGCAAGGCCATGCTCCAGATCCGGAAGGCTGAAGACCCGTTCATGACCGACCTGAGTCAACAGAGTCAGGTATGGATGTCTCACGCGGATACGATCCAGACACTTCCGGATTCATTTGAGATCCTGGCTGGCACCCAGTCGATCGATGTGGCGGCCTTCCGTTACGGAACAAACGGTCAACCTCCGGTGTATGGCATCCAATTCCATCCGGAAGTGACCCACAGTCTCGAGGGCAAGGCCTTCATTCGAAACTTCCTCTACGACATTTGTCATTGCCATGGAGATTGGACACCTGATTCATTTAT
>Ga0116151_10003329_pt1 | contig 14452 bp, 25 predicted proteins | sample AD_UKC117_MetaG_FD_89893 | JGI IMG/M metagenome (GOLD analysis project Ga0116151, IMG submission 89893) | Active sludge microbial communities of municipal wastewater-treating anaerobic digesters from Hong Kong - AD_UKC117_MetaG | ecosystem: Engineered > Bioreactor > Anaerobic > Digestate...
AAACAATTCTCAACCATTTGATCAATATCAATCGAGGGCTGACCGGTTTGCCACTCCAGGCAAAGCAAAAATTCATGATTACCGGCCGGCCCGGTTATCGGAGAAGGGATCAAACCGGAAATGGAAAATTTTAGCTGTATCGCGTAATCTATAATCTCTAATAACACCTGGCGATGAACTTCCGGGTCACGAACTACCCCGCCTTTGCCCACTTGTGATCGCCCCGCTTCAAATTGCGGTTTGACTAACGCTACCACCAGGGCCGAATTATTGAGCCATTTTACCACAGCCGGCAAAATCAACTTAAGCGAGATAAAGGAGGCGTCGATCGTCACCAGATCAACCCCTTCCGGCAGTGAATTCAGATGGCGAGCATTGGTGCGTTCCATGACAATCACCCGCTCATCCTGCCGTAGTTTCCACGCCAACTGACCGTAGCCTACGTCAATCGCGTATACTTTGGCGGCCCCACGTTGAAGCAGAACGTCCGTAAATCCTCCGGTCGATGCCCCTACGTCAGCACAAACAAGTTCGATGGGATTGATTTTACAACTGTCCAGAGCTGCTGCTAACTTCAGCCCGCCCCGGCTAACATACGGCAATTCGTCATCAACAGTAACGGCTGCCTCAACGGAAATGGCCATGCCGGCCTTGGTCGCTACTTGGTCATCAACTCTGACCTTACCGGCCATAATCAATGCTTGAGCTTTGCTGCGGCTCTCCGCTAAGCCTTTACTAACCAACAAAATATCTAATCTAACCTTTGTCATCATTCAAGCGTATCATAAGAACCGCTGACTCACAAGAAAATCACCCCAATACGCATCCATGCTTATGGATGACTTAGACTTTTGAGGTGCATCACTTTTGCTAGGGTTCTGAAGTTTTAGTACCATGCACTTAACTTTTTTGAGGAGGACATGTGTGATTCGAGGACTCTTTAAATCACTTCGTCCCAAACAGTGGACCAAAAATGGCTTTATCTTCGCTCCACTAATTTTTGATGAAAAACTGTTCCAATGGGGGCCGTTATTCAAGACGATTTTGGGTTTCTTTTTACTGTGTCTAATTTCAGGCACGGTTTATTTAATCAACGATCTAGTCGATATCGAAAAAGATCGGCAGCATCCTGTCAAGAAAAATCGTCCCATACCGTCCGGCCAACTCCCCATCCCTGTTGCCATAGCCGCAGTCGTTATTTTACTGATCATATGTCTGCCGATGAGTTTTCTATTAGATCCTATTTTTGGTCTAATTATTATTGGCTATCTAATCTTACAAATCGCCTACTCATTTATTCTCAAAAATATGGTCATTATCGACGTTATGACGATAGCTGTGGGGTTTGTCTTACGAGTGGCCAGTGGTGTACCTTTAGTCCAAGCCGAACGTTTTTCACCCTGGTTGTATGTATTCACTGTACTATTGGCTCTATTTTTAGGACTCGGCAAACGTCGCCAAGAGTTGGTGCTGCTCAACGGCCAATCGACGACTCGGACGATCTTAAATCAATACAATTTGCCTTTTCTTGACTCGATGATGTCCATTGTCACCACCGGCACTATCATCACGTATGCCTTTTACACCTTTTCCGCGCCCAATTTACCGAGTAACCATTTAATGATGCTCACCATTCCCTTTGTCATTTATGGTATATTTCGTTACTTGTATATTATCCACGTTCAGGGCAATGGGGGTGCTCCCGATGAAGTGCTGCTTACGGATATGCCCTTGCAATTCACCCTGGTTTTGTTTATGAGTTCGGTATTTTTTATACTATATCTTTTCGACTGAAATATAAAAAGACACCTCTAATTAGAGGTGTCTTGATCTTAAAAAGGCAGTCAATATTATACCCAACTTAGGGTAGGGCTAACTGATTAACGCTTGGTATATTGCGGCGCTTTCCGAGCACGTTTGAGACCGGGCTTCTTACGTTCCTTAGCACGGGGATCACGTGAGAGAAAGCCGTTTTCACGCAGCTTTTTTCGATATTCAGGATCAGCTTTTAATAGGGCACGGGCAATAGCCAATTTAATGGCATCCGTCTGGCCGGTTACGCCACCGCCGTTGACTTTAACGGTTATGTCAAAACGACCGTTTGTACCTGTAACTTCAAGGGGTTTAACCAACATAACCCGGTCTAACTCACGAGAGAAATAGTCAGTCATTGGTTTATCATTGACGACAAACTTGTTACCTGTACCCCCGGTATGCAACCGGACCCGGGCTGTAGCTTCTTTTCGCCGACCTAGACCTTCATAATATTATGTATCTGCCATGTCTCTTTTCCTCTAAAAATTAATTATCTGCTGCTAAGCCTGGTAGAGGCTTGGGTTTTTGAGCTTCATGGGGATGGTTGGGACCGACATAAACCTTAAGTTTTTTGAACATCTTACGCCCCAAACGGTTTTTTGGTAACATCCCTTTTACGGCTGATTCCAATACACGCTCAGGAAATTTTTGCAACTGATCGCGCAAGGTAATCTCTTTCAACCCTCCAGGGTAACCGGAGTGCCTATAATATTTCTTTTGGGTCAGTTTTTGACCCGTAGTATGTACTTTTTCTGCGTTTATCACAATAACGTAATCACCGCAATCGACGTGAGGCGTGTAAATAGGTTTGTGTTTTCCACGCAACACTGTAGCGATTCGAGCGGCTATCCGTCCTAGCGTTTCGCCCTGAACATCAACTACATACCAATCTCGTTGAACATCTTGTTCTCTAGCACTTATTGTCGTTTTCACCGCTAACATTCTCCTTTGTGAAAAACTAACGCACGTTTTCCGGATAGATAACCTTAACCAGATACAGACCACACGCCGGAGCCGGTGGCGAGGAACTGTTTAAGTCACGGGCCTCTAATATCTCTACGATTGAATCAAAAGGTATTGTACCTAATCCAACTTGTACCAGGGTTGCCACAATTTTTCTAACCATCCGGTACAAAAAAGCGTTAGCTGTAATCCTAAAAATCAAGTGGCCATCGCCTCTAAGCTGCCATTCCGCCTCGGTTACTTGGCGAACCGTATTGCTGCCCTGAGGGGGTTTGCCGAAAGAGGCAAAATCATGACTTCCTAGTAAGAGCCGGCTGGCTTGACGCATTAAATTTATATCCAAGGGCCTATCGACGTGATAGACATATCGCCGCTGTACAGCACTTGGCCACGGTTGATTAAGAATATGATACTGGTAAGTCCGGCTGATAGCGCTAAACCGAGGATGGAAATCCGGGGTTGAAACCCGTTGTAGTTCGTTAAAGACGATATCAGTCGGCAAATTGGCATTGATAGCCCGCTGGAGATCAGCTAAAGTATGTTTCCACGTCACCTCGAAGGCAACTACTTGACCTGTGGCGTGAACCCCTGCATCTGTTCTGCCAGCAGCACTAATTCTTATCGTACGTTGGGTAATCCGTTCGAGACACTTCTCAATCTCGCCTTGAACCGTTCGGGCTTCGGCTTGTAGTTGAAAGCCATAGAAATCTGTGCCATCATATTCAACCACAGCCCAATAACGCTGTTCAAGGCTCACAAACCATTACCCTGCTTAAAAGCACTTTACTCCTGATCAACTAACTCGATAATCGCCATTTTGGCCGCATCACCTCGGCGCGGACCTAATTTATAAATTCGAGTATATCCACCGGGTCGGTCGCCCACACGTTTTCCTGTTTCATCAAACAGTTTTTTGAGCACCGCAGGATCAGTCAACTCCCGGGCCGCCATACGACGGGCGTGAAGATCGCCACGTCGAGCCAGGGTCACCAGCTTTTCAGCAATGGGCTGAATGGCTTTAGCTTTAGCTTCGGTGGTTGTAATTCGATTATGGCGAAACAATTCAGTTGTCAGGTTTCTGAATAGAGCCTTTCGTTGATCTTTAGATCGGCCTAACTTTCGTCCCATTACATTGTGTCGCATGATTGCTTCTCCTAACCGGTAAGTTTACTCGTTAAATTCGGCCATCTCTTTAGGAAACTCGCCGTCTTCATTAACCATACTCAGATAGCCCTTTTCTTCCAGGCGCTCTATCAACTCATCCAGCGACTTTTGCCCAAAATTGCGAATGGCCAAAATCTCGTCTTGACCTTTTTTGAGTTTTTCTAAAATTTCACCAACTTGAGTAATACCGGCGCGTTTGAGGCAATTGTAAGCTCTAACCGTCAACTCAAGATCTTCGATAGGCATTTCGTAGACTTTATTCGGAATGCCGCCTTCTTCCTCTTTTTCAGGCTGAACTTCAACTTCAGTCGCCCCACCCGCTACAAGCGAAAAGTGCTGTACCAATATCTTGGCCGACTCACTTAAGGCATCATGCGGTAGAATGGTCCCATCAGTGGTAATTTCCAGGCGCAGCCGGTCATAGTCAGTTGCTTGACCAATACGCGCCCGTTCAACTACATAGTTGGCTTTGCGGACCGGGCTAAAAATAGCATCAACCGGTATCTCACCGATAGGCAATTTACCGCGCTCTTCAGCCGGGGAATAGCCCCTTCCCATTTGAGCCACAAGTTCAATATCCAGTTCAGCATCAGGCGAGTCAATCGTCAGTAGATACAGGTCTGGGTTGACAATTTCAACGTGAGGGGGGCATTCAAAATCACCGGCGGTGACAACCCCTTCGCCTCTGACCTCTACTCTTAATCGCGCAGATTCGTTCTGATGCATTTTTAATCTGAGTTGTTTCACATTTAAGATCAGGGCCGTCATATCTTCACGACCGTTAGGAATATCAGAAAATTCGTGATGAACACCACTAACACGAATAGATGTGACAGCCGCTCCATTCAGGGATGAGAGCAATACACGGCGAAGGGCATTGCCCAAAGTGATACCATACCCGCTCTCCAATGGACCAATAATGAACCGTCCATAACTTCGAGAGCTAGCCTCAGTTTCTATCTTGGGTAAAACCAAATTAAATTCAGACAAGGAAACGCCCTCCAAAACTAACTTTAACTTAAAAAAGAACCTTGGTTACTAAAACCTACTGTAAAACTAACGCCCTTATCGACTGTAGAATTCAACGACAAGTTGCTCGTTCAGCGTAGCGTCCACGTGTTCGCGGGTTGGCAAACTAACAACTCGACCCGATAAATTAGAAGCATTGAGATCGAGCCAATCCGGTACACGACCATCGTTCAAAGCCTGGGCAATCTCCTTGAAAATGGCTTTTTGTCGGCTACTTTCCCGCACAGCGATAATATCACCAGGGTTCACCAAATAAGAAGGAACGTTGGTTTTAACGCCATTAACGTCAAAATGGCCGTGTGAAATCAACTGTCTCGCTTGATTGCGTGACGAGGCCAAGCCAAGGCGGTATACCACGTTATCCAAACGACTTTCCAAAATGATTAATAAGTTAACGCCAGTTAACCCTTTCTGGTTAATCGCCTGAGCAAAGTAACGACGAAACTGTTTCTCTAAAACGCCATAAACACGGCGAGTTTTCTGCTTTGCTCTTAGCTGCATACGATAATCAGACTCTTTACGTCGAAATTGAGACTGACGACCGTGTAATCCTGGCGGATATGATCGCTTTTCGAATGAGCATTTAGGTGAAAAGCAGCGATCGCCCTTAAGAAATAACTTTTCCCCTTCAGCCCGACATAATTTACATACAGAATCAACGTAACGCGCCAATTTTTCCTCCTAATCATTTAGCCTAATAGCAAAAGGTTTACAGGCTTGGCCAACCCTTCATCCCTTTTGAAAAAGAAAACTACACTCGACGTTTCTTGGGCGGGCGGCATCCGTTGTGAGGGATAGGCGTTTTATCCGTAATAGACCTAACCTTCATATCGGCCGCTTGGAGTGAGCGAATGGCCGCTTCACGGCCGGGGCCCGGCCCCTTCACAAAGACATCCACTTCACGCATGCCGTGTTCCTGAGCCGTTCTAGCTGCGTTCTGAGCGGCTAACTGGGCGGCATAGGGCGTGCTTTTACGTGACCCCTTAAACCCACTTGTCCCGGCGCTTGCCCAAGAAACAACATTACCTTGTTGGTCGGTTATTGAAACAATCGTATTATTAAAGGTCGCGTAAATGTAAGCGCGCCCGTAAGGAATATTTTTTCTTTCCTTTTTACTACTCGATCTGGTTCTTCGACCTCTTTGTTTCGCCATTAGAACTCCACAATAATGCTTCTAAATTTATTTCCGTTATTTCTCTACAAGTACCTACCGACAGATACCAAATCCACCAGACTACTTGCGTGCAGCCCGCTTCTTACCGGCCACCGTTCGACGGACGCCCCGTCTGGTTCGAGCATTGGTGCGCGTTCGCTGACCATGAGCTGGTAAATTCCGTCGATGTCTCAAGCCACGATAGCAGCCAATTTCTTGTAGCCGTTTAATATTAAGGCCCACTTCACGCCGCAGATCACCTTCTACGATGTAATCCCGATCAATAATGTCTCGAAGCCGAATTACTTCATCTTCAGATAGATCTTTCACGCGTGTATCTGCGTTTATTCCGGTCGAAGATAGGATCCCCTGGCTTGTCTTTAAGCCAATGCCATAAATATAAGTCAACCCAATCTCTACACGTTTATCACGAGGCAAGTCAACACCAGCAATACGAGCCATAAGTAATTCCCTTCCTCCTTATCCCTGACGCTGTTTGTGTCTAGGGTTAGTACAAATCACACGAACGACACCACGTCGTTTGATAATTTTACAATTGTCACATCTACGCTTTACAGATGGTTTAACTTTCATGATTACGTCTCCTTTTCAACTAAACCGGTGGAGCATAGTAAGGTTAGAATATGGAAGCCCTTCCGTCAATCCTCTAGTTGATGAATCCTTCATAGTTACGCATCAGAAGTTGAGCCTCTAGCTGCTTCATTGTATCGAGTACCACACCAACCACAATCAACAATCCGGTACTGGTAATCAATAGCGCTTGAGTCTGAGACCCACTTTGGCTCACACCTGGAATAAGATTCACGAGCCAGGGCAAAATTGCCACGCCACCCAACATAAGCGCTCCAACCAAAGTAATACGTTGCAATACGGAGTTAAGATAACTTTCAGTGCGCTTACCGGGCCGAATGCCGGGGATAAATCCGCCCTGTCTTTGCAGATTGTCGGCCAAATTCTGCTGCTTAAAAATTACATCAGTATAGAAGTAAGTAAAACCAACCACCATCAAAAAGTAAAGGATCCAGTAAGGCCATGATTGGGGGTTAGGGCTGAACCAGGTCACGATCCCCGTTGCAACATTGCTAATAAATTGATTATCGCTGACGGTAAATGAAGCAGCGACGGCGCTCGGAAATATCATAATTGATTGAGCAAAAATCAACGGGATCATCCCGGCGCTATTCACTTTCATCGGAATGTGCGAACTTTGCCCGCCATAGACCTTAGTTCCACGTACGCGCTTTCCGTACTGCACCGGTATTCGGCGCTGGCCTTCTTGCACAAAAGCGATGACCGCAATGGTCAAAACCGTGATAATCGCAAACAGAATCAAATGGCCCCATTCCTGACGACTGACAAAACGAGCGATTTGGTTGGGCATTTGAGCCACAATACCACCAAAGATAATGATCGATACGCCATTGCCCACGCCCTGTTCGGTGATCAATTCACCCAACCACACCGCAACCATTGTCCCGGCAGTCATAGATACTAAAACAGCGATGGTTGTTAACGGATCGACGCCAAACCCGAAATTCGTAAGAATTCCCGGCACGGAGCTTTGAATAAAAAACACTTGACCATAAGCCTGAAGCAATGCCAGAGGTACGGTAATCCAGAGGGTGTACATATTGATTTTGTTGCGGCCTTGTTCGCCCTCTTTAGAAAGCTCCTGAAGTTGCGGGATAAGGGGAGTTAACAACTGCATAATAATGGAGGCGGTAATATAAGGGTAGACCCCCATAGCCATAATCGAGAAATTAGCTAACGCCCCTCCCGAAAGCAGATTCAGAAACTGAACAATAGTGCTGCCGTCACTGCCAGACTGTAAAAAGCTTTGTAAAGCTGCACCATCAACACCGGGAACAGGAACATGCGCCCCGGCTCGGTAAACAACCAGGATCAAAAGCGTAAAAACTATTTTGCGCCGCAAGTCAGGCAGCGTAAACGCATTGCGAACAGCTTCAAGCATAATCCAATCCTTTTGGACTTAAGATAGGGGCAGAACTTCTACAGTACCGCCTGCAGCTTCAATTTTTGATTTAGCACTCTCGGAAAAGCGATGTGCTTTTACGGTTAAAGGTGCGGTTAATTCCCCTTGGCCCAAAATTGCCACAGCCTTATCAGACCGTTTGATGATGCCGGCCTCAATGAGAACTTCGGGTGTAATCTCTTGAAGGTCACTGCCACCAAATTTTTCTTGCAGCCGTTCAACATTTATCGGTTTATATTCTATTCGATGGATATTGGTAAAACCTCGTCTGAAGGGCAAACGACGAACCAGCGGCAATTGGCCCCCCTCGAAATAAGGTCCTTTACCCCCTCCGGAGCGAGCGTTCTGTCCTTTCATCCCCCGTCCGGAAGTCTTACCTTTCCCGGAAGCCATGCCACGACCAACTCTTTTTCGGCTCTTTTTGCTACCTGGGGCCGGTTGTAATTCATGTAACTTCATAACTGATACTCCCAATATCGGATAACTAAACCCATACTAATGCTATCAGCAAACTTCAAGAGTTAACTAACTATTATACAAAATTTATTCGCTAACTTCAACCAGATGCGACACTTTATCAATCATACCCCGAATAACAGGCGTATCATTGTGTTGTACCGTTTGGCCCAAACGCCGCAGTCCCAAAGCTCTAACGGTGTTTTTTTGGCGAGTGGAATAGCCAATAGCACTTTTTATCAGAGTAACTTCAATCACTTTGCCGTTCTCTTGCTTCGACATTATTGACTCCCTCGCGTTAGCCAGAAGGGTTGAACCCTACTCAGGGGGATACCGCGTCTTTGAGCGACTTCAACCGGATCTTGAAGTTCCGACAATGCTTTGACTGTAGCTTTAACCACATTCAAAATATTGGAGCTACCTTTACTCTTAGTCAGAATATCTCGAATACCGGCAGCCTCAACCACAGCCCGGACTCCGCCGCCGGCAATAACCCCGGTACCCGGAGCCGCAGGTTTCAAAAACACTTCGGCTGCGCTGAAACGGGTGACAATTTCATGAGGAATGGTCGTATCGGTCATCGCCACTTTTCTCATATTTCGACGCGCTTGTTCCGAACCTTTTCTAATTGCTTCGGGAACCTCGCGGGCTTTGCCGATGCCGACCCCAACACTGCCTTTATTGTCACCAATTACAACCACAGCTCTAAAACTGAAACGGCGACCGCCCTTTACAACTTTAGCCGTACGTGCAATGTGAACTACGCGCTCGTCGAGTTCTTCTACTGCGTCCTCAAATTCACGTTTTGCCATCAATAACTCCTTTTAAGAGGCGTTCCTTATCAGTTATGATCTCAAATTAAAACTCAAGCCCGGCTTCCCGAGATGACTCGGCCAGTGCTTTGACTCGACCGTGGTATTTATAGCCACCTCGATCAAAAACAACTCTAGTAATCTGTTTCTCCTGCGCCCGTTCAGCCACCAGCTTGCCGACAGCCGCCGCTTGTTCCAATGGTGATTTCCCTTTGAAATCACTTGAGTCGCGCAGATTAGGCTCCAAGCTAGAAGCGGACGCCAAGGTTACGCCTTGCGTATCATCGATTACTTGAGCATAAATATGGTGTAGACTCCGAAACACATTCAAACGAGGCCGCTCAGGCGTCCCCTTGACATGCTTGCGCACGCGAGCATGTCGGCGTTTTCTAGCCACAAAAAATGGATTTGTTTTTCCCATAGTACGTAACTCCCTCGATCAAAAACCAGTTATTTGGCTTTACCAGCTTTACCAGCCTTACGCCGAACTTTTTCACCCGCATATCGAATTCCCTTACCTTTGTAAGGCTCTGGCGGACGAGTTCGGCGGATTTGAGCGCAAATTTCGCCGACAATTTCCTTATCGATGCCTGAAACATTGATCTCACGGCCCGCCCGATCCGGAACTTCAAAACTAACTCCTGTTGGGGGTTCAAAAACGACCGGGTGAGAATAACCAACGTTCAACACCAGATTTTTGCCCTCTACGGCAGCTCTATAACCAACCCCTTCTATTTGCAACTGGCGCCTAAACCCGTCACTAACCCCAACAATCATATTATTCAATAAGGCTCGGGTTAAACCATGTTTAGCTCGATGAGTACGGTGATCGCTATTACGGGTGACAACGATATCGCCGTCTTCTTGTTCAATCTTGATCTCCGGCAAGAAGTCTCTGGTTAGCTCGCCTTTTGGCCCCTTGACCGTCACCGTATTCTTGTTAATATCCACCGAAACGCCTTTCGGAATGGTTATCGGCAATTTTCCTATTCTCGACATTTTAAAACCTCACTGTACCCATTCATTAAATATTGTCGGGTGAGACGCCTACCAAACGTAGCAGAGAACTTCGCCGCCCACATTTTGTTGACGAGCTTGATGGCCTGTCATAACCCCTTTTGGGGTAGACACAATGGCAATACCCAATCCACTTCTCACCCAGGGTATATCTTGCTTCTTCACGTAAGTTCGTCGACCGGGTTTGCTTATACGCTTAATCCCGGCAATAACCGGTCTCGGTTGGCGCTCACGAGTATATTTCATATGCAACAATAAAGAGGGAACATCGCCCGGAAGCACTTCAAAATCCTGAATAAACCCCTCTTCTTTTAAGATTTTAGCAATCGCTACTCGTATTTTGGACGTAGGCATCGCTACTTGAGGGTGCCGGGCCATGCCCGCGTTTCTAATACGCGTCAACATATCAGCAATTGGATCGATCATATTCACACCAAATCCTTTTCAAATGTCGGATGGACAAACAAACGGTCGAAGGTCAAAACTTTAACTTACCAACTAGATTTTACAACGCCGGGAACTTTACCTTCGTTAGCCAATTTTCTAAAACAAATACGGCACAATCCAAAACGGCGCATATACGCTCGCGGCCGCCCACACTGACTGCATCGATTCCGTACCCGCACGGCATACTTTCTACGTTGTTCGCGAATAGTCATACACTTTTTTGCCATAATTTGTTTATCTCCTAAAAGGCATTCCCATCAAATCTAGCAGACGGCGACCTTCTTCATCTGTTTCAGCCGTGGTCACGATACTAATCTCCATACCACGTACTTTATCAATTTTATCGTACTCAATTTCCGGCCAGACCAGTTGCTCTCTAAGACCAACCGTATAGTTTCCACGTCCATCAAAGCTATCAGGCGACAAACCTCGAAAATCACGCTGGCGGGGCAGGGCCACATTCAGCAGTCGGTCAAGAAAGCTCCACATTCTACCGCCGCGCAGGGTAACTTTAATCCCAATGGGGTTCCCTTCGCGCAGTCTAAAGGTCGCGATCGACTTTTTCGCCCGGGTGATGATCGGCTTTTGGCCGGTAATCAAGGCAACTTCATCAGAAGCTTTTTCCAGCACCTTAGCGTTTTGTAGTGCTTCACCAAGGCCCACATTAACCACAACTTTTGTAACCCGCGGCACCTGATTCACATTTTTATAGTCAAAATCTTTGACCATTGCCGGAACAACATTTTGTTTATACTTATCTTTTAGCTGGAGCATAACTTACTCTCACCTATATTTTATCAATGGTAGCCTGGCAGCGTTTACAAAAACGCACCTTTTTATCACCCTCAACTCGAAACCCTACCCGCGCCGCTTCATCACAATTGGGGCAAACCAACATGACATTGGAGACATGCACCGGTAATTCCTTATCGATGATCCCGGTTTGGGTTCGGGTTTGGCTAATAGGGCGTTGGTGTTTCTTACGGACATTAACACCTTTGATTAAAAGTTTATCACGATCAGGGTTTCGCCCTGTCCGTTTATTGAAACGATCAATAGCCCAACCCTTTAGAACACGATCCACTTCGCCCCGAACGCCGATTTCGTTTCCGCTGATTACCTGGACTAAATCACCTTTTTTTATTTTTTGCATTTTGCACTTTCCTCAAGCCAATAATCCTAGAGTACTTCCGGAGCCAAAGAAACAATTCTCATAAAGCCCTTTTCACGCAACTCTCGGGCGACCGGTCCAAATATGCGGGTCCCCCGCGGACCAACCGCATCATTATCTAAAATGACAGCGGCATTCTCATCAAATTTAATATACGAGCCGTCGGGCCGACCGATCTCTTTTCGGGTGCGGACAATCACAGCCTTAACCACAGCCCCCTTTTTTACGTTCCCTTGCGGAGTGGCTTGCTTAACCGAAGCAACAATCACATCACCCACTGTAGCGTAACGCCGTCGGGAACCACCCAAAACCTTAATACACAATATTTCTTTAGCCCCACTATTATCCGCTACCTTGAGGCGGCTCTCTTGTTGTATCATGATAAATACTCCACCACTATCAAATTAGATCGTAAAATCAAGCCGGGGCTTGCTCTAATACTTCAACTAAAGCCCACCGTTTTTCTTTGCTAAGCGGTTGGGACTCAATGATCTTTACCGTATCGCCCATCTTAGCACTGTTTTCTTCGTCGTGAACCTTATATTTATTATGAAAACGCAATACTTTACCATAGCGAGGATGTTGCTTAAGGCGCTCCACCCGCACCACAATTGTCTTGTCCATTTTATCGCTGGTAACACGACCAATTAGAATTTTTCGTCGTTCTCTAGCCATTTCTTTAACCTACTCCAGAAAGTAATAACCTACTGGGCCGCCAATTGTCTTTCTCGCAAAATAGTCTTTAAGCGAGCCACGTCTCTCTTAAGCACAGAAACCCGGCTGGGATCTTTCAATTGCCCAATTGATAATTGAAAGCGAAGGTTAAACATTTCCTCGCTAACCTCTTCAATTTTCGTTTGAATTTCTTTATCAGAGAGATTTCTTATCTCGAAGGCCTTCATAACTTACGCTCCTACACAGTCCTGTGCACAAATTGACACTTAATCGGCAGCTTATGAGCCGCCAGACGCATCGCTTCTTTGGCTGACTCTTCAGGCACCCCGGTAATCTCAAACAGAACACGCCCGGGTTTAATCACAGCTACCCAGTGATCAACCGAACCTTTACCACTCCCCATGCGGGTCTCGGCGGGCTTGGCCGTAACCGGTTTGTCGGGAAACACTCTAATCCAAACCTTACCACCCCGACGAACATAACGCACAATAGCCCGCCGCGCAGCTTCAATCTGGCGACTCGTCATCCAGCACGGCTCCAATGCTTGTAGACCGTATTCACCAAAGGCCACTTTTGCGCCCCGGCTCGCTCTACCTTTCATCCGGCCCCGCATCTGTTTTCTGTATTTTACACGCTTGGGCATTAACATAGCTCAATCCTCTTAATTCATTTACTAGAAAAATAGGGTCACGCAGTGTAATTCAGGGTACTATTACTTAGACCTTAGGGGGAAACGTAAGCTCTTGCCGGTGTTTCTTCCTTAACCTCCGGCAGAATTTCACCCTTATAAACCCACACTTTGATACCGATCTTGCTAAATGTAGTCAATCCCTCAACATTGGCATAATCAATATCGGCCCGCAACGTATGACGAGGCACTTGGCCTTCCCGCTGTGTCTCACGCCGAGCCATATCAGCCCCGCCTAAACGGCCGCTGCAGGTAATCATGATCCCCTTCGCGCCGGCTTTCATCGCCTTACGAACGGCCTGCTTCATCGCCCGCTTATGAGAAATTCGACGTTCGAGCTGCATCGCAATACTCTGCCCAATCAGCGAGGCGTTAGTATCCGGATTCTCAACTTCCAAGACATCAATATGAACTTTCTTGTTCGTTAAGGTTTCCAGATCTTTACGTAGCTGATTAACGGCAGCGCCCTTCCGACCGATAATAACTCCCGGTTTGGCTGTGTGAATTTTAACCGAAACTTGTCGAGCGGCGGGCAAGCGTTCAATTTCGACTTCGGCAATTGTACCGGGATCATGCGTTTTATTAACCAGATCGCGAATAGCTAAATCTTCTTCCAGCAATTCACGGTACTCATCACCTTCAGCAAACCACCGAGCTCGATGCTCTTTAATAATTCCCAATCTAAAACCGAGAGGATGAACTTTGCGACCCAAACTTAATCTCCTTAAGCACTTCTAAAAATAGGATTACAAAAACCACCTAAATTTCAAAGCTTTAACTCTAAGTGATGCTACCTTACTGATGGTAAGCATCGTCATCAATATCTTCTTCTAAAAGCACGGTAATATGAGAAGTGCGCTTTTTGATGGGCTTAAATCGACCGCGCGCGCCGTAACGAGCCCGGCGGAGACGTGGCCCTTCATCAATACGAATTTCAGCGATCACCATATCTTCTGGTTCAAGTGCGTAATTTTCTTCGGCATTGGCCAGCGCACTCTTTACCGTTTTGTATACGGGTTCAGCCGCCGACTGAGGCAATAAAGACAAC